>Ga0256829_1003170_pt1 | contig 11612 bp, 8 predicted proteins | sample 131447metaG_FD_185979 | JGI IMG/M metagenome (GOLD analysis project Ga0256829, IMG submission 185979) | Hydrothermal vent microbial communities from Lau Basin, Pacific Ocean - 131-447 | ecosystem: Environmental > Aquatic > Marine > Hydrothermal vents | place: Pacific Ocean: Lau Basin | collected... | reverse complement strand
ATACCACGTGCCAGGGGGCGACAATCCCCAGGGCAGTCTCGAAAAGCCGCTCGTTCATCAGGGTCCGGTCCGTTATCAGTGAGGTACGGCTACTATAGGGCTACCCACTCAGATTTCAAAAGAGGCATAATTCAGCGCTACCGGAATACCGGCCATGCTTGGGCCTGAGTCCCTGTTCAGTCCGAGGCAATGGCTCCATCCAGGCACTTTATTGGATCAGGCTCCCCTGTTATTGGCGGTATTGTCGGCTAACACGATCTTATCGTTGATCGTTACCATCGGCGTCGCCGGAATCCGCGCCAAATTCCTACCTGCCGAACGTCCGCGGATACCGATTCGGCTGATGTTACTGGGTATGCTCCTTCCGGGCTTCGGACCGGTACTGATCGCCCTAATCGGGATTCTATCGCCCCTGCTGGGACACCACCAGCTTTGGATTCGGGGTCGGCGGGCTACCCCCCCGCCCTTTGCTCCCGAAATCCCAGTTTATGCGGCCCATTTCGGAGCCGCCGGTGCCAGTATCCGCCTGCGCCACGGGGGAGATGACCCGGAATCGGTCCGGGCACTACTCGCCATCGAACGCCACAAGAGCACTTATGATGTGGCCCTGCTGCGCGAGGCGATGGGCGCATCCAGCGAGACGCTACGACTGCTTGCCTACAGCAGTCTCGACCGCCGCGAAAGCACTATCCAACAGCTAATTTATCGACTCGATTCCGCCCTGGCAAGCGCCACCGGCACCCAGGCTGCGATGCTGCACCGTGAACTGGCTGGGCTGCATCTCGAACTCATCTACCAAGGACTAAGTCGTGAAACCCTGGCAACACACCATCTCGAGCAAGCCTCTCATCATCTCGTGTCCGCCCGACCATTTTATTCTGCGGACTCCCGCCTGGCCCTCATCGAATCCCAGCTCGCCCTGCACCAAGGCAACTCCACGCGGGCCATGGAGGCCCTTGCCCGTGCCGACCGGGCGGGTGCAGCCGCGGCCCGCGTAATTGCCTACCGGGCCGAAATCGCCTGGAAGGCCCACGACTATGCCGAAGTCAAACGCCAACTGGCCAGCAACCCCCTGCTCGCCTGTCTGCCGAAAATCGGTCCCGTAATCCAGCGTTGGCGAAAATCGTGCCAATTATAGATCTGCCCCGTCTTGCCGTGGGCGAACACACCGATATTTGCCTGCTACTCGAGGGCACCTATCCCTATGTCAAGGGCGGCGTATCCAGTTGGGTGCATCAACTGTTGATCGGCCTCCCAAATCTGAAATTCTCCATTGTGTTCCTGGGTAGTCGATCCAGCGACTACCCCAGCGAACCGCAATACGAATTTCCTCCCAATCTGATGCACCTGGAACGCCACTATCTGTTCGACCTAAACGATGAGATCAACCCCCATCCAGGGCGCCAGGATCGCAACACCATCCATGCTATCGGCCAGCTTCACGCCGATCTCGCCAGCCGGGAACAGCCACTGGCCATGTTGCTGGATCCGGGCCGTTACCTACAGCGCAAGGGCCCTCTCGGAGAGGCCGAATTTCTTTACGGCATGTCGTCTTGGCGCTATATCACGCGCCAATACGATGAACGCTCTACGGAACCTTCATTCGTCGACTACTTCTGGACTGTGCGCAACCTACATCGCCCCTTGTGGCAACTCGCGCACATTGTCTCAACCTTACCCCGATCCTCGATTTATCACAGCATCTCGACCGGCTATGCAGGACTACTTGGTGCCTTTGCCGCACATTCGTTCAATCGCCCCTATGTGCTAATGGAGCATGGCATCTACACCAAGGAGCGGCGTATCGAACTGATGAATGCCGAATGGATTCACGACAACCGAAATATTTTCCAGCGCGATGCGACCGAATTGAGCTACCTGCGCGAAATGTGGGTGCGATTCTTCGAAACCATGGGCCGTCTTGCCTATACGCAGGCACATCCCATCATCAGTCTCTACGAGGCCGCCCGTACCCAGCAGATCCACGATGGCGCCAAACCGGAACATACCCGTATTATCCCCAACGGAATCAAGATCGAACGTTTCGTCCCGTTACGACGTGACCCCACCACCGCCCCCCCCCTCGTGTTATGTCTACTGGGTCGAGTGGTTGCAATCAAGGACATCAAAACCTACATTCGCGCGGTACGAATCGTCATCAATCGATTACCACAAGCCGAGGCATGGGTCGTCGGTCCCGAGGACGAAGATCCCGAATATGCCGAGGAATGCCATAATCTCGCTATCAACTTGGACCTAGGCGGACGGCTGCGCTTTCTCGGCTTCCGGCGTCCCGAGAATATCCTGCCTCGATCCGGCGTATTGGTGCTGAGTTCGATCAGTGAAGGCCTGCCCCTGGTCATCCTCGAGGCCTTTGCTGCGGGCCTTCCAGTGGTCGCTACCGACGTCGGCGCCTGTTCCGAACTCATCAATGGTCGATCCGGCGAGGATGCGGCGATCGGTCGTGCGGGTCGGATAGTCGGACTCGCCGATCCCGAGGCACTAGCGGCCGCTTGCATCGAACTCCTCGATAATTCTACGGCTTATGCCGCTGCCCGCGCTGCAGCGATTCGCCGAGTCGAGCGCTACTATACCCGCCGGCAGATGCTAGATTCGCTGCGCATGAGCTACGTGGAGGCGCAAAACTGATGGCTGGAATCGGCTTCGAATTGCGCCACATGAGCCGCAGCGAGAGCTACTGGGGCCTGCTTCGCGCCTATGCCTATGCCGGCGCCATCGGTTCGGGGCCCTGGGTGCTGTCTATCCTCGCCGTGCTGATACTCGGGTTCCTGAGTATCGGTGTGGTGATCCCACCTCGTTTGATCAATCAATTTCAGGTCACAGTCACTTGGCTGATCGCCTGCAGCCTAATCTATACGGGAAGCGCACAGCTAGGCTATACCCGCTATATTGCCGACCGCTTGTTCCAGCGCGAGCAAAAGAGCGTAGTCCCCACCCTGAACGCCCTGTTATTGGTCATTCTTGCGCCCGGTTTCGGGCTCGGCATCGCCGCCATTTGGCTACTGGTGCCCGACACCTCACTCAGCTATCGCCTGATTTTACTCACCACCTTCCTGGTGCTCTCGGCGGTGTGGCTGCTTACCGTGCTCCTGTCGGGACTCAAACGCTACCGCGGATTACTTTTACTTTATGCCCTGGGCTACGGCTCGGCACTTGGACTCGGCCTGAGCCTACGATTCCTTGACCTCAACGGCCTGCTGCTCGGCTTTCTGCTCGGCCAGTTCCTGCTGCTCACGGGGATGATGATGCTGGTATGGAGGGAATACCCGAGTATCCGATTGTTCGACTTCGATTTCCTCGGCCGCCGGCACATACGTCCCTGGTTGCTGGCAGCCGGAATGTTTTTCAACCTTGGCGTATGGGCAGACAAGTTCCTGTTCTGGCTATGGCCCCCGACCAGCCGGGCAATTATCGGTCATCTGCGCGCCTCGATCATCTACGATACGCCGATTTTTTTGGCCTATTTCACCATTATCCCCGGCATGGCGGTCTTTCTGCTACGCATGGAAACCGACTTCGCCCACGCTTATGAACGCTACTACGAGGCGGTTCGTAGCGGCGGAGCATTATCAACCCTGCGGGATTATCGCGTGGAAATGGTACGGGCCGCGCGCAAAGGCCTCTACGACATCATCAAGGTGCAGGGCGTCACCCTGTTTTTTGTGATCGCGCTCGGTCCCCGGCTGCTCAAGGTCTTCGGGCTAACCTCGCTCTACGCTCCGCTGCTGAACATCGACAGCATCGGCGTCGCTCTGCAAGTACTGCTCATGGCGGCATTAAACATTCTGTTCTATCTCGATCGACTGCGGGCGGCGGCTCTCATCACCATTCTGCTGTTTGTTTCCAACTTCGCCCTCAGCGCCCTAACCCTATACCTCGGGCCATTCTACTTCGGGTACGGCTTCGCGGGAGCGATGCTGATTGCCGCACTCGCCGCACTCGCGGTGACCGACCGAGTACTCGACCGGCTGAACTACGAAACCTTTATGCTGCACTGACTCAGGCGCCCCCTCAGGCCACTTCGCGTTCCGCCTCCCGTTCATAGGCCAAATGCGGCCCGAGCCAGTGCTCGGCCTCGGCAAGCGACCAGCCCCGGCGCCGGGCATAGTCGGCCACCTGCTCGCGGTCCACGAAACCGAGGCCGAAGTAGCGTGATTCGGGGTGGGAAAAGTAGTAGCCGCTCACCGAAGCCGCGGGCCACATGGCGTAGTGGTCGCTAAGGCGGATACCCGTTCGGCGTTCGGCATCGAGCAGGACCCATAGCTTGGCCTTTTCACTGTGTTCCGGGCAGGCCGGGTACCCCGGTGCGGGGCGGATACCGCGATAGCTTTCCGTGATCAATTCCTGGTTGTCCAGCCGTTCATCCGCCGCATAGCCCCAAAATTCACGCCGCACCCGGGCATGCAGATATTCCGCGAAGGCCTCGGCCAGGCGATCCGCCAGGGTCTTGATCATGATCGCACTGTAATCGTCATTCATCCGCTCGAAATCACGAGCCAATGCATCCGTCTCGAGTCCCGAAGTCACGGCAAAAGCCCCGATCCAATCGATTTTCCCCGTCTCTTCCGGGGCGATAAAATCCGCCAGGCTGAAGTTGGGTCGGCCGCGGGGCCGCTGCTGCTGCTGACGTAGAAATTCAAGCCGCAGCCGCGTCTGCCGCCCCTGCGGATCCGCATAAACCTGGACCGTTTCCGGGCCGATCCGGGCCGCCGGGAACAAACCGATCACCCCACGCGGCTTGAGCCAACCCGCGGCGATGAGGCGCTCGAGCATCGCCTCGGCCTCGGCAAATAACTGCCTTGCGGCCGCGCCTTTCTCCGGGTCATCGAGCACCATGGGATAGCGCCCACGAACCTGCCAGGCATGGAAGAATGGAGTCCAGTCGATGTACTTGCGCAGCTCGGCAATGTCCACATCATCAATCGCCCGTGCCCCGGTTATCCGGGGCACGGGCGGATCATAAGTATCCCAGTCGTAGACCGGCGCATTCGCCCGAGCGGCGGAGAAAGAGATAAGCCGCTCCCCGTTGTGGCGCTCGGCATAGCGTTTGCGAACCCGCTCATAGTCCGCGGCCAGTTCAACGGAAAAGGCGCCACGATCACTCCCGAGCAGCCGCGCCACCGTGCCCACCGCCCGCGAGGCATCCTTGACATATACGGTAATACCCGCATAGGCCGGAGCCACGCGCAGCGCAGTATGGGTGCGTGAAGTCGTCGCCCCGCCGATCAGCAACGGTATAGAAAAATTGAGTCGCTGCATTTCCCCGGCAACATGCACCATCTCATCCAATGACGGGGTGATCAGGCCGGACAGACCGATCGCATCCACCTTCTCCCGCTGCGCCCGTTCGAGGATTTTATCGGCCGATACCATGACGCCGAGATCGGTCACCTCGTAATTATTGCAGGCCAACACCACCCCCACGATCTTCTTGCCGATGTCATGGACATCTCCCTTGACCGTGGCCAACAAAACCTTGCCCTTCACGCTTTTATCCTCCCCCTTTTCGGCCTCGATAAAGGGCAAGAGCCAAGCCACTGCCTTTTTCATCACCCGGGCGGACTTCACGACCTGGGGGAGAAACATCTTGCCCGCACCAAACAGATCGCCGACCCGGTTCATCCCGTCCATGAGCGGCCCCTCGATAACCTCGATCGGGTGCGCGAACAGGCTCCGCGCCGCCTCGACATCCGCCTCCACATACTCACTGATGCCCTCGACCAAAGCGTGAGTCAGGCGTGCTTTTACCGGCAACTCGCGCCAGGCGCGGTCCGGCCCGCGCCCATTGCTCTCCACGGCTTCGCCCTGCAGCCGCTCGGCCCAGACCAGCAGCCGCTCGGAGGCATCGCCCCGGCGGTTGAAAATGACATCCTCGAGCGCCTCGCGCAGTGCCGGCTCGATATCCGCGTACACCGCCAACTGCCCCGCGTTAACGATCGCCATATCCAGCCCCGCGCGGATGGCATGATAGAGAAACACCGCATGCATCGCGCGGCGCAAGGCTTCGTTACCACGGAAAGAGAACGAGACGTTCGATAATCCGCCGGAGGTGAGCGCCCCCGGGAAACGGGCCTTGATCCGGCCAAGGGACTCGATATAGGCCCGGGCATAGTCATTGTGCTCGTCGATCCCGGTCGCCACGGCGAAAATGTTGGGATCAAAAATAATATCCTCGGGTTCGACCCCCACCTCCTCGCGCAACAGCCGCCAGGCACGGGTAAAGATCTCGATCCTTCGGGTTACGGTTTCGGCCTGCCCGGCCTCGTCAAAGGCCATCACCACTACCGCCGCGCCATAGCGTTGTGCCAGCCGCGCCTGGCGTAAAAACGGCTCCTCCCCCTCCTTGAGGCTGAGCGAATTGATGATAGGTTTTCCCTGCATACATCGCAGCCCGGCCTCGATCACCGACCACTTCGACGAATCGAGCATCACCGGCACCCGGGCGATATCGGGTTCGGCGGCGATCAGATTGAGAAAGGTTCGCATCGCCTCGACCCCATCGAGCAGTCCCTCATCCATGTTGATATCGATGATTTGAGCCCCGTTTTCGACCTGTTCCCGCGCCACCGACACCGCCGTTCCGTAGTTGCCGGAAAGGATCAGCCGCTTAAAGCGCGCCGAGCCGGTTACATTGGTACGCTCGCCGATATTGACAAAGCCGCTTTCCGGCCCAACCACCAGCGGTTCCAGGCCCGCCAGGCGCAAGCGCCGGGGCGGTTTCGGAGGCACCCGGGGCGGCTTCCCCGCGACCGCAGCGGCCAACGCGCGAATATGCTCCGGGGTGGTCCCGCAGCAACCTCCGACTAGGTTTACCAGCCCCGCGGCGGCCCACTCGCCGATCGCCGCGGCCATGAACTCCGGCGTATCGTCGTATTCTCCCAGCGCGTTCGGAAGACCCGCATTCGGGTGCACGCTGACCCGGGTTTCCGCAACGCGCGATAGCGCCGACACATGCTCGCGTAGCTGCTCGACACCCAGCGCGCAATTGAGCCCGACCGACAGCGGCTGGGTATGGCGTAGGGAATACCAGAAGGCCTCGGGAGTCTGCCCCGATAAAATCCGACCACTGGCATCGGTAATGGTGCCCGAGATCATTACCGGCAGGCGCCTTTCCCAGGCCGCGAACACCTCTTCGAGCGCGAACAACGCCGCCTTGGCGTTCAGCGTGTCGAAAACCGTCTCGATCAGAATCAGGTCGGCTCCGCCTTCGATCAGCCCCCAGGCGGCCTCGCGGTAGCCCTGCGCCAAAGTCTCGAAATCGACATTGCGGAACTCCGGGCGGTTGACATCCGGTGAAATCGAGGCGGTGCGGTTGGTCGGGCCGAGCACCCCGGCGACCAAGCGCGGTCGCCGGGGGTCGCGCCGGATTGCCTCGTCAGCCGCTTTCCGGGCGATTTTCGCCCCCGCGCGATTCAGCTCGCGGGCCAGCGCCTCCAACCCGTAGTCGGACTGGCTGACGACGGTCGAATTAAACGTATTGGTCGAAATGATATCGGCGCCAGCTTCGAGGAACGACCGGTGCACCGAGCCCACCAGATCCGGTTGGGTCAGGTTGAGAACATCGTTATTGCCCCGTAGCTCGCGGGGATGGGCAGCAAAGCGCGCCCCGCGAAAATCCTCCTCGCCTAGGCGCAGCGCCTGTATCGAGGTGCCCATCGCCCCATCGAGCAATAAAATCCGTTCCGCGAGCATGTCCTCAATTTGCCGCTCCTTCATGCCACCGCCTCCTTATGCTGCTCCCGCTCGGCCGGTTTCAGCCCCAACAGCCGGCACAAGGCTCCGGTCAACTCCGCCCGGTTCAAGGTATAAAAATGAAAGGCCTCCACGCCTTCTGCGGCCAGCCGGCGGCATTGTTCGGCGGCAACGCCGGCGGCAACCAGGCTCCGGGTTTCCGGTTCCTCGTCCAGTCCGTCGAACAACCGCGCCAGCCGCGGCGGGATACTCGCACCACAGGCCTCGGCAAACCGCAGGGTCCGGGCAAAATTGGTCACCGGGAGGATTCCCGGCACAATAGGCACCTCGATCCCCGCGGACCGCACCCGGTCGCGAAAGCGGAGAAAGATCTCTTCATCGAAAAAGAACTGGGTGATGGCCCGGTCGGCGCCGGCCTCCACCTTGGCTTTGAAATTATCCAGATCCGCCTTCCAGGTGGGCGAATCCGGATGCTTCTCCGGGTAACAGGCCACGCTGATATCGAAATCGCCGATGCGCTTCAGCCCGGCCACCAGTTCGGCGGCCCGGGTATAGCCGCTAGGGTGCGCGATGAATTTACCGCCATCGGGCGAATCCCCCCGCAGCGCAACCAGGCGCCGTACCCCGGCACTGCGGTAGCGGCGCGCAAGCGCATCCACGGCCTCGCGTGTTGCCCCGACACAGGTCAGGTGGGCCGCCGGTTCAAGCCGGGTCTCGCGCAACAATCGCGCCACCGTCGCATGCGTTCGCTCACGGGTTGAACCACCGGCACCATAAGTAACCGACACGAATTCCGGCTCGAAGGGCGCCAGGCGCTCGACCGTCGCCCACAACCGAGCCTCCATACCGGGAGTGGTGGGAGGAAAAAATTCGAAAGAGACCCGGGGAGAAGAAACCGGCTCCGTCCCTGCCCGCGCACCGCCACCGCACGACATTCTTAAACACCCTTGGCGCCTTAGCAGTATTTCGAAGCCGCCCCGCAATACGCCTCATAAATCGGCGGCCGCGGGCATAAAAAACCCGCTCTCTACAGGCTAAAGGGCGGGAATCCGTCTCTTTAGCAGAATTTATAATGCGCCCGCAATCTGATCATCAAATCGGCGCTACATACTTACTTTAGCTCACTCGCATACAAGAGGTCAAATAGATAATACCCTCCAATCCATAGATACATGTTCTTGTCGCAACCCGCCTCCGGTAACAAGCCAGGCACCGCTGGGCATTAAGCAATGACCGCGACAACCCGGCGGGTTCAAGGCTTTTCGCCCACGCATAAGTAGAGGGCACCGAAGTAATACTCCCGGAATTCAACCTCGGTCAGGTACCTCCCGATGGATTCCCAGGGATGGCGCTCGGCAAGATCGAGGCTCACCCCGAACGGCTTGTTCAACCAGGCGGCCAACCGCACCAGCCGGGAGGGCCAATGCTCCGGCTCCTTCATATCAAACACCGCCAGCCTGCCCCCCGTTCGCAGCGCCCGGCTTGCCGTTTTAATCACCTCGTCATACTCGGGCACCAGGGTTAACGCCAATGTCGAAAATACCCCGGCAACTTCGCGGGGCATATTCCATTGCGCGATATCCGCCTGGACGAGTTCCACATTGCTCCAACCGGCCCCGGCAACACGAGCCTTGGCCACTTCCAGCATCGCATCCGTAAGATCCACCCCGATGATCTTTCCCCGCGGACCTATCCGGCGCTGCACATATTCAAAGTTGAGTCCGGTCCCACAGCCCAGTTCGACGACCAAATCCCCGGAACCCAGCCGCAGCGACGCGATGGTGTCTCGCCGATAACGCCCAACATTGAACCCGAAGAGAGGAAAGACTTGCACCGCCAGGTCATAGTGCCGCGCGCGCTTCCGGTAAAGCTCGCGGGTTTCATTCCGGTCAAGAACCATAACCTTCCTCTTTCTTCGTCGTGCTACCCGGGGAAACCCCGGTTCAGATCTTCGCTCATGATACGCGTCACATTGCCCGGACCCAAGGAAAGCTCGGCATGTGCCGGCAAGCGCTTACCGCGAGTGTTTTCCCGGAGTAGCAGGGCGGATCCTCCCCGGGGGGATACCACCAGGCGACTGGGCAATGAAAGCGCGTTTTCTATATCGCCCCGCCTCCTCGTGCGGCGCGGATGGCCCCGGCCCGGCTTTCCCCGTGCTGAACCCGGGCCATGCTTACGGCACCGTCACCGGCCGCACGGATTTAAGTCTCGACGCCAATAACCGAGTACAAGCAATTCAGCCGTGTGCAATCGGCTTTTCGGTAAACAGGTAATCTTTCAGCTCCTTATCAAACGCCGGGTCTTTCCTGCGGATCCATTCCATGAGCATGGATGCATGTTCTTTTTCCTCGTCCCGGTTATGGGCAATAATCGCCCTCAACTCATTATCTTTACACGCATCCACTCTCTGGTTATACCAATCAACGGCCTCCAGCTCCTCCACGAGAGAGGTAATGGCTCGATGCATATCCCGAGTCGCATCGGAAAGCTCTTCGATTGCTTCATGATAACCTTCATTCGACATCACGACCTCCTAAAAAAGATTGGGTCTTTTCATGTAATGAATCCAAGATCCTGCCGGAGTAACAGGCAAGAATCCATCACACCGACTTCTCCTCGCTACAATCGCCTGAATCCAACAGGCTCCACAGCGTGGTACGAAACACCGGCGGCGGACTTGAAGTAAAATGCCCAGAAAAGAGCGTGTTGGAATACACCCGACAGAGTTCAGGATACCGGGTTTGAATCCTACCGCCAATATCGCGGATGTGTCAACCGGCAGTTTAGACCCTGTCAGCCCAAAGCCGTAATGTCCCCTTTGGGTATCGGGAGGGGCGGCGACAGAGAAGAGCATTGCGATGACACAGAAGATGGTAGACCGGTTGGGGGTGATTCAGCAGGTTGTCCGCTCAAACGCTGGGTGGCGTGGTTTCGCAACGAAGGGCCTGCGGGGCTGGTGTCACGCCACCTGAGTCGGCGCCCCCGGCAACGTGCTATCCGATGGCGTACGCCAGGAGGTGCTGGGACTGGTCCGCACCCTCTACTCCGACAAACACAGTCTCTTCCGGGTGAACAAGCCGGATCACGCGGGTGAACTGACCCCGTTCACCCGCGCCCTCAGGACCCTCGACATCGAGCCTATCCATGCCAATACGCCACAGGCCAAGAGACGAGTCGAGCGGGCCAACCAGACCCTCCAGGATCCGTCTGGGCAAGGAACTGCGTCTGGCCGCCATCTCCGACATCGACTCCGCCAACGCCTTCCCCTGGCTTCCCGAGCGACTACAACCAACGCTTCGCCAAGGCGCGCGTTGTAGTCGTCGAGGCCGATGGCATCGAGGCTCTCCTGGCCGGTGTAGCCGCGGTCGCTGAGGGTGGTGTTGATGCTGATGGCCTGGCCGGTAGTAAGGACCGCTGCCCAGCCCGCGCTGTAGCGCTTGCCGAAGTCGGCATAGGCCAGGCCCTGCACCAGGTGCCCGGTGCCGTCGGCGATGGCGATGGGGCTGCCGAGATGATCGGCGATGGGGTAGAGGCGCCGGGACCGGGCCCCGCCGGTGTCGATGATCGTGATACCGGCCAGGCTCAGGGTCCTTCTGATGCTCACGCTCCCGTTCACATCGAGCCGCTCGCCGCGGTTATTCTCGCGCGTATTCTATTGGCTTGATCCATAAACCTTATATTACTAGTCTTGACCCCTATGACTCCGGGCGGGGCGATGGACAGATTCTTCGGCGCAGCCGCTCTTTATGGGCGGGCGCAGCTCGCCCCCGGCCCAGTTACACATAGCGCGGATTATGCGCCGCGGGCACGCGGCGCCGAGCGAGGCACGAGCGAGTGTGCCGGGGGACCGTGGCGCATAATCCTCTGTCGATGATCGTGATACCGGCCAGGCTCAGGGT
>Ga0256829_1003169_pt1 | contig 11612 bp, 13 predicted proteins | sample 131447metaG_FD_185979 | JGI IMG/M metagenome (GOLD analysis project Ga0256829, IMG submission 185979) | Hydrothermal vent microbial communities from Lau Basin, Pacific Ocean - 131-447 | ecosystem: Environmental > Aquatic > Marine > Hydrothermal vents | place: Pacific Ocean: Lau Basin | collected... | reverse complement strand
AAGGAGAAATATGAAACTTGAAAATTACGAACAATTACCAGCACAAATGCCTGTATTAAAAGAAAAGGAGCTTATTTATCCCTTTATGATAATTCCAATGTTTTTGGAAAAAAAAGATGATATGATAGCCGTTCAAAAAGCGATAAATGATCATTCTTTGATTTTTGTAGGAATTAAAGATGAGATAAATACTTATGGAACAATTGGAACAATTATAAGAAAAGTCACCCTACCAGAAGGCAAAATAAAAATACTTTTCCAAGGGCTAACAAGAGGAAAAATAATTGAAATAACAGATAAAAAACCAACAATCGCATTAGTAGATAAAATAAAAAATGAAATAAAAGATGAAAAAGAAATAAAAGCTCTTCTTGAAACATTAAAAGAGCATATTATCACTTTAAGTGAAATTAATCCATTTTTTCCAAAAGATTTTATAAAAATAATAGATTCAAATTCAGATGCTGATAGAATTGTGGATATAATAGCTTCATCTTTAAAATTACCCATAGAAAAAGGATATGAACTTTTTAAAGAAATAGATTCAAAAGAAAGAATTATAAAAATAATCCATTTTATTTTAGAAGAAATTGAATCAATAAAAATTAAAAATGAACTTAACAAAAAAGTTATGGAACAAATCCAAGAAATAAATAGAGAACATCTGCTAAAACAACAAATGAAGCTTATACAAAAAGAGCTTGGAATGAGTAATGAGCTTGAAGAAGAAATAAAAGAGTATAAAGAAAAACTGAAAGAAATAAAACACTGCCTAAAAGAAGATGCTTTTAAAGAAATAAATAAACAGATAAACCGTTTATCAAAAATGCACCCTGAAAGTGCAGAAGCCACAACCACAATGAACTATATAGAATGGGCTTTAGAAGTTCCGTTTTGCAGTTTTGCAAAAGAAGATTTTGCTATTGAAGAGCTTAAAAACAGGCTAAATAAAGACCATTACGGACTTAAAAAACCAAAAGAAAGAATTGTTGAATATTTTGCATCAAAAGAACTTGCAAAAAAAAGAGGCGAAGAATTCAGTGGACTTACATTATGTCTGATAGGACCTCCGGGTGTTGGTAAAACAAGTTTGGCTAACTCTATTTCAAAAGCACTTGATAAAAATTTAGTAAGAATTGCACTTGGCGGACTTGAAGATGTAAATGAACTAAGAGGTCACAGAAGAACATATATAGGAGCTATGCCAGGTAGAATCACACAGGGGCTCATTAACGCAAAAGAGATGAACCCTGTTATGGTTTTAGATGAAATAGATAAAGTGGCAAGATACAGAGGCGATCCGACAGCCGTACTTCTTGAAATTCTTGACCCTGAGCAAAATTCTCATTTTAGAGACCTTTATTTGAATTTTGATTTGGATTTAAGCAAAGTATTATTTATTGCAACGGCAAACGACCCAAGCACAATACCAGCACCCCTTAGAGATAGAATGGAAATGATTTTTGTAGGTAGTTATACACCTCAGGAAAAATTTCATATAGCAAAAGAGTATTTAATTCCTCAGGAAATAAAAAAACACTCTCTTAAAAAAACAGAAATTTCAATTTCAGACGCAGCCTTAAAAGAGATAATAGAAGAATATACAAAAGAAGCTGGAGTTAGAAATTTAAGAAGAGTAATTGCAAAACTTATGAGAAAAGCGGCTTTAGCAATTTTGGATGGAAAAGAAAAAGTAAGAATAAGTGTAAAAAATCTAAAAGATTTCTTAGAAAAACCTATATTTGGCATAGAAGCAGTTGATAAAAAAGATAAAATAGGAGTTGTAAACGGCTTGGCATGGACACCGGTTGGCGGAGATGTATTAAAAATAGAAGCTCTTAAATATAAGGGTAAAGGTCAGATTATTTTAACAGGAAAACTTGGAGATGTAATGAAAGAATCAGCTCACATTGCGTTTACTCTAATAAAAGTTTTAATAGATAATAAAAAAATTCCTGTAAAAGAGAAATCAAAAGAACCTATCTATTATAAATATAACATCCATATCCATGTTCCAGAAGGTGCAATTCCAAAAGACGGACCAAGTGCCGGAATTACAATGACAACAGCTATTGCGTCTATTTTTAGTGAAAAAAAAGTAAAAGCCGATGTAGCAATGACAGGTGAAATTACTTTAAGCGGAGATGTACTACCAATAGGAGGACTTAAAGAAAAACTGATAGCAGCATACAGTGCAAAAATTAAAAAAGTCTTAATTCCTCTTAAAAACTATGAAAAAGACTTAGATGACATTCCAAATGAAGTAAAAGAAAATCTTGAAATAATTCCTGTAAAAAAAATAGAAGAAGTCTTAGAACATGCTTTAATGAATTGAAAATGAGAAATATAAAATTGAAACTTATTATATTTTTTTTACCTCTTTTTCTTTTTGCTAATATTAATCAAAAAATAATTTCTTTTTATAAAAAAATTTATCCTAATATTGAAATAAAAAAGATAAAAATAATTCCCACCCCACCAAAAAAATATAAAACTTTAAAAATTTTAATAAATCCAAAACGAACAAGCGGAAATATTAAAATAGACGGAAGATACTTTTATGTCCGAATAAAAGCCTTAATCCCTGTTTTTGTTACAACCGAAATAATAAAGCCAAATGAAGAGATTAAAGAAAAAGCAGTGTTAAAAAAAATACCTTTTAGAAATTTTTATGCAAGACCTTTATATAAAATTCCATCTTCACTTGTGGCTTCGAAAATTATTTCAAAAAATGCAATCATAAATGTTTTAAATACAAAAAAAATGCCTCTTGTAACAAAAAATTCTTTAGTTTCTATAATAATAAAATCAAAAGATATAACAATAATGTCTTTTGCAAAAGCACTGGAGGACGGATATAAAGGTGATATCATCAATATACTGTTCAAAAACAAGGTAAGAGAGGCAAAAGTAATCAAAAAAGGAGTCGTGGAAATTGAATAAAATATTAGTATGTATAAGTGGAGCAAGCGGGGCAAATTTAGGATTAAAACTATATAATTTAATCCCAAAAGAACATGAAAAATATTTAGTTATTAGCAAAAATGCCAAAATTGTTTTACAAAAGGAAGAAAATATATTTTTAAATAATGATATTTCAGCCGCACCCGCAAGTGGCAGTTTTGGAATTGACACAACATTTATTGTTCCAACAAGTATGAATACTTTATCTAAAATTGCTTTTGGAATATCAGATAACCTAATTACAAGAGCTGCAAGTGTGGCTATAAAAGAGAAAAAAAAACTGATTCTTGCCCCAAGAGAGCTTCCTTTTTCTCAAATTGCTTTAGAAAATATGTTAAAATTATCAAAGATACCAAATATTTTTATAGCACCGCCTGTTATTGCATATTACAATAAGCCAAAAGATATAGAAGATATAGAGATGTTTTTGATAGGTAAATGGTTTGATTTAGCGGGAATTAATAATAATTTATTTAAAAGATGGGGAATAGAAAATGGATAATAAAAAAAAAGCAATATATCCAGGTACATTTGATCCTGTTACAAAAGGTCATCTGGATATTATAAAAAGAGCTTGTAAAATATTTGATGAAATTATAGTGGCAGTAGCTGAGAATAAAGATAAAAATACAATGTTTAATTTAGAAAAAAGAGTTAATATGATGAAAAAAGCTACAAAAGAATTTAAAAAAGTGAAAATTAAATATTTTGATTCCCTTCTTGTAGATTTTGCAAAAAAAGAACACTGTAATATAATCATAAGAGGATTAAGAGCCATTAGCGATTTTGAATATGAGCTTCAAATGGGATACGCAAATAAATCATTATATGATGATATTGATACAATTTATCTTATGCCAAATCTAGAAAACGCTTTTATATCTTCAAGCGTTGTAAGAAGTATTTTAAAATATAACGGAGATGTTTCTCATTTAATTTCAAAGGAGATTTTAGAAGATGTATATAGCAATTGAAGGAATAGATACAGCAGGTAAATCAACACAAATTGACTTACTAAAAAAAAAGTTTAAAAATGCACTTTTTGTAAAAGAGCCGGGTTTCAGTGCACTTGGAGAAAAACTTAGAAAAATTATTTTTGAAGATAAAATAACTAAAAAAGCAGAACTTTTTTTATTTTTAGCCGATAGGGCCGAACTTATAGAAAAAACATTAAAACCTAATTTAAATAAACTGATAATAAGCGACAGAAGTGTAATAAGCGGCATTGCATATGCTCTTGAATTTTTTGATTTTGATTTTTTAGTTAATTTAAACCGTTTTACAACAGATTCTATTTTTCCACAAAAAGTAATAATCTTACAACTCTCAAAAGAAGAACTTACAAAAAGATTATCACAAAAATCAAACGACAATATAGAAAAAAGGGGAATTGATTATCTTTTAAATATTCAGGATAATTTAATCCAAACTTGCAATAGACTGGAAATTCCTTATATTTTAATTGATGCTTCAAATAACATAAAAGAAATTAATTTCAGAATAAAAAAGGTTATAAATGCTTCTTTGGGATAAAATAAAAAAAGATTTCTCAGCAGTTCAAAACCGTGATCCTGCTTTTAAAAATAAATTTGAACTTTTATATGCCTATCCAGGAGTATGGGCTATTGTAAATTATAGAATTGCCAATACAATTTATAAAAAAGGTTTTAAAAGAATAGCACGTTTTATAATGGCAATAAATCAACTTTTTACCAATATCGACATTCATCCAGGAGCTACAATAGGTGAAAATGTTTTTATAGACCACGGAATCGGTGTTGTAATAGGAGAGACTGCAATTATTGGAGATAATGTAACAATTTATCAAGGTGTAACTCTTGGAGGAGTTAGTTTAAATCCAGGCAAAAGACATCCTACTATCCAAGATGATGTGACAATAGGAGCTGGAGCAAAAGTATTAGGAAATATCACTATCGGAAAAGAGAGCAGAATAGGAGCAAATTCTGTAGTGGTAAAAGATGTCCCACCCTATTCTACAGTTGTTGGAATTCCTGGAAAAGTTATAAAAAGAAAAGATTTTTCACCTCTAGGACACAACAAACTTCCTGATATTGAAAAAGAACTTTTTGAATATCTAATGGACAGAATAAAAATCCTTGAAGAAGCAGTTACAAATGAAAATAAAGACATCATAGAAAAAGATGAAGAAGTAGAAAAAAAATACAGAGATTATCTGGAAGCTCTTAAAAATAAATGATATAATATCACAAAAAAGGCTTAATTATGTTTAGTAAAAGAATCAATAAACTAAGTCCATCTTTAACAATCGCTATCTCTCAAAAAGCAAGAGAATTAAAAGCACAAGGAAGAGATATTTTAGCTTTCTCTGCGGGAGAACCTGATTTTGATACACCTGAAGTTATAAAATATGAAGCTATAAGAGCTATTACAAACGGATGGACAAAATATACAAATGTTGCCGGAATTCCTGAATTATTAGAAGCCATTCATATTAAATTAAAAAGAGATAATCATTTAGATTATGATTTAGATGAAATTATTTCAAGTAACGGTGCAAAACAATCCTTAGCAAATATTTTTGCTTGTATTTTAGATAAAAATGATGAAGTGATTATCCCGGCACCTTATTGGGTAACATATCCTGAGCTTGTGAAATATAATGACGGAATTCCTGTTATTGTTGAGACTGATGAATCAACAGGATTTAAAATTACTGCCGAAATGTTAAAAAAAGCCATAACTCCTAAAACAAAAGCACTAATCCTTACCACTCCAAGCAACCCAACAGGAGCTGTTTATTCAAAGGAAGAATTAAAAGCCCTAAGCGAAGTTTTAAAAGATACTAATATTTGGATTATAAGTGATGAAATGTATGAAAAACTGATTTTTGAAGGAAAATTTACTTCTGTAGCAAGTATAAATGAAGATATGTTAAATAGAACAATCACAGTAAATGGTCTTAGTAAATCTCACGCAATGACAGGATGGAGATTTGGATATTGTGCAAGTAAAAATAAAGAACTTGTTAAAAATATGATAAAACTCCAATCCCAAACAACATCGAATATAAATACAATCACTCAAAAAGCGGCAATTCCGGCATTAATAGGAAAAGCGGATATAGATGTTGAAAATATGAGAAAAGAGTTCAAAAAAAGAAGAGATTTTGTTTATGAAGCTTTTAATTCTATAAAAGGGCTAAGTGCGGCAAAACCACATGGTGCATTTTATATTTTTGTAAATCACAAAAAAATTTCTGAAGAATCTTTAAGTTTTGCTCTTGATTTACTTGAAGAAAAAGGCGTAGCAGTAGTCCCTGGTGTCGGATTTGGAAGTGAGGGATATTTTAGATTTTCATTTGCAACAGATTTTGAAACAATAAATAGAGGTATCCAAAGAATAGAAGAATTTGTAAAAGAGCTAATATGATAAGACACATAGTAACACTAAAACTAAACGAAAATGCCTCTTTCGAGGCTATAAGAGAAAAGATTTTAAACCTAAAAAATCATCTTAGCATAAAGCATATAGAAGTAGGATTTGATATAGGATTTGATAAAAGTGCAAGTGATATTGCTATTATTGCAGATTTTGAAAATATCCAAGATTTAAAAACTTATGCAAATGATGAAATTCATCAAAAAATTATAAAAGAGGATATTAAACCTTATTTAATCAGCCGCTGTGCGGTTGATTATGAGATTTAAACTTTCTCTTTTTTTAATTCTCTAAAAACATAAATAGTTGCTACAACAATAACCCCTCCAAGTAAAACAAGACTTCCATAAACTGCATTAGAGTGGGCTTTCTCTCCCGTTCCAAACAGATATCCAATCATTAGCATAAATCCCACCCATATTAAATTTGCCGCAAAAGTAAGAGGTATAAACCATTTTAAGCTCATATGAGAAAGTCCCGCCGGAATAGAGATATATTGACCAAGTCCAGGAGTCAAAGGAGCTAGGAAGGCTGAAATTTTGCCATGCTGATACCAAAATTTAGTAACTTTTTTTATTACCGGTTTATCTTTTAAAAATTTATTTACTAAAAATTTTGCTAAAAAATAATTAATCAAAGCTCCTGTTAAAGAACCAAGGGCCCCACTAAACCATAAAAGCATTAAACTTTTTTTACCCTCTGCTGCTAAATATCCACTTGGAAGTAAAACTAATTCACTAGGTACTGGAATAAATGTTCCTACCATTACCATATAAAGATAAACACCCAAATAACCGATAGAATCTGCAAAATTTACTAAAATCTGAACTAAATGATGAAACATACTATTCCTTATAAATTAAACTCAGCCACAACAGGCACATGGTCTGAAGGTGTCGGTTTTCTTTTTCTTCTGATAGCTGTTAAAACTTCAATATTTTTAAAATATTTAAAAAGCTCTTTTGTAACCAAAATATAATCAAGCCTAAGACCTTCGTCTTTATATACTTTTGCCCCTCTGTAATCATAAAAAGTAAAAATTTTTTTATTAGGATAGACTTCTCTTATTAAATCAATAAATCCAATATCAAGGAATTTAGACAATATAGCTTTTTCTTCGGGTAAATGAGTAACTTCGCCCTGCCAAATTTCTTCATCCCAAACATCAAGCTCTGTATGAGAGATATTAAAATCTCCGCAAATTAAAACTTTATCACTCTTTAAATCAAATCTTTTTAAAAATTCAAACAGTTTATTATAAAAATAGATTTTATATTCAAATTTATCTCCGTAATTATCCCCAAGGGGGGCATAAATATTAATAATATGCACCCCGTTTATAAATGTATAAATAAATCTGGGCTCATTTAATTCCCCTTCAAATCCTTTTTGGGATTCATCAATGGGATATTTAGAACAAATAGCAACTCCGTGAAGCTTTTTTTGTCCGTGGATTATACATTGTATATCAGAATTTATTAAAGGAAAATCCTTGTTTTCTACTTTAATCTCCTGCATACATAAAATATCTAGATTTTGCTCTTCTATTAAATTTTGGACAATTTCAAGTCTACTTCTAATTGAATTCACATTAAATGTGCATATTTTCATAGTCCCATTTTCCCTGGATTAAGTATATTATTTGGGTCAAAAGCAGCTTTTATCCTTCTAAAAAGATTCATCTCAGCCTCACTAAATGCTATTTGCATAAAAGGCGCCTTGCTAAGTCCAATTCCGTGCTCTCCGCTTAATGTCCCACCCATATCAACAACCGCTTCAAAAATCTCTTCAACGGCTTTATAACCTTTTTTTACTTCTTCTTCATCTCTTCCATCAACCATAACATTTACATGTATATTTCCATCCCCTGCATGTCCAAAACAAGGAACAACTAAATCATATTTTTTTCCTATTTCATTAATTTTATTTAGAGCCTCAGGAAGTTTGCTTCTAGGAACTGAAATATCTTCATTTAATTTTTTACTTCCATAAACTGTAATAGATTGAGACGCATTTCTTCTGGCAAACCATATTTCATTTGATTCTTTTTCATCTTTTGCAATTTTAAACTCTTTTGCACCCTCTTGTTTAAAAGATTCTTCTAAAATTTTAAGCTGATAATTGATTTCTTCTTCCACATTTCCATCAACATCCCCTATAAGTAAAGCCCCGGCCCATTCAGGGAGATTAACTCCAAGTTTTTCCCTTAATGCCTTTACAACCAAAGCATCCATAAACTCCATTGCCACAGGCACAGCCCCGCTTGCAAGTGATTTATAAACCGCACTCATTGCATCTTCAACATTTTCAAAAATACCCATATAAGTTTTTTTAAGTTTTGGTTTTGGAAGAAGTTTTAAGGTAATTTCCGTAATGACGGCTAAAGTACCCTCACTTGCTATTAGGATTCCTGCAACATTATAACCCGCTACATCTTTAATCGTTCTTTTACCAGCTTTTATAATATCTCCATTAGGTAAAACGGCTCTAAGGCTCATTACATAATCTTTTGTAAGTCCGTATTTCGCAGCTCTCATTCCTCCGGCATTTTCACTGACATTCCCGCCAAGTGTAGAATAATCCATACTAGCAGGGTCAGGTGGATAAAAGAGACCTCTTTTTTCAACTTCTTTTTGTAAAGTGACATTCACAACCGCTGGCTGAACAACCGCTACCATATCTTTTTCATCAATTTCTAAAATTTTATTCATATATTTTTCAACTGCTAAAACAATCCCGCCTTTTACAGGCAAAGCCCCGCCTGTAAATCCGCTTCCCGCACCCCTTGGAATAACTACTATTTGATTTTCATTACAATATTTTAAAATTTTGCTAACCTCTTCTTCATTTTCAGGAAACAACACGGCTTCTGGCTCAAAATGCTCTTTTGTAGCGTCATAAGAATATGCTCTTAGATGAATTTTATCACTTTTGATATCATCACTTCCCACTATCTCTTCAAGTGCTTTTAAATGTTTCACATCTATTGCCATTTTATTCCTTTATAATAGTTTTATAATAATTAATCGGATTTTTCATTTTTATATCATAATCATTATAAGATGTAAAGAAAGGCAATTTAAATTTATTATTTTTATAAGGGTTTTTATAAGAATTTATAACCTGAAGGCTAAGTGCATCAACTTCATAAATTTTATCCAACACAAAAATATATCTTCCTATATTCATCTTTTTTGCAAAATTAATAAAATCTCTTTTTGTTGGTTTTCCCTCTAAAAAAGCACCAAATACATCTACAGGAATAATTGTATTTTTAGAATATTTTTCTTTTGTTTTAAGATAATCTGTCTGATTTGGGGCTATAATCATAATTCTTGAATAATTTTTTGCAAAAAGCACTTCATTACCCTTTTTCGGAAACACCAAAGGAAGGGCAAAAGCGTCATTTTTAAGAGATTTATACACATAAAGCAAAGCTTTATCACCGCCTAAGCTAACAGCTCTTGCACAAATAATTTTACTGTTTTCATAAGGGCATAAAACAACACCGTTTATACCTTTTTTAAGAGTTGCATTTACTCTAATTTCAGTTCCATTTACATTCAAAATTTTAACTGCAATACCCTGTGAAAAAGCAAAAACTGCACTAAATAAGATTAAAATTATCCTCATTAATTTCCTTTTTTGATACAATTATATCAAAAAGGCTTAAAATGAAATACGATATTTTGGTAATAGGAAGTGGAATTGCCGGAATGATGGCTGCTATTGAGGCGAAAGAACTTGGAAGCAATGTTGCAATCGTTATGAAAAAATCCCCTCTTGCAAACAATTCGTTTATGGCAAAAGGCGGAATTAACGCAGCACTTAACAATATGAAAGACGGAGATTCTATAGAACACCACATAGAAGATACGCTAAAATCAGGAGTTGGACTTGCCGAAGAAGAAGCCGTTAGAATATTTTGCGAACAAGCACCTCAGGTTGTAAGAGAGCTTCATAGACACTTCAAAGTTCCTTTTAGCACTTTAGATGACGGAAGACTGGCTCAAAGACCTTTTGGAGGAACAAAATTCAAAAGAACCTGTTTTGCCGCCGATGCAACGGGACCTGCTATTATGAAAACCCTAAACAAAGCATTAAAAGAACTTAATATCCCAACAATTAAAAATCATTTTGCTTTAAATTTACTGGTAAATAAAAACAAAATAGCAGGAGTAAGCTTTTTTGACGAAAAAAGTGAAGAAGTAAAAACAATTCAGGCCAAATCAGTTATTGTAGCAACAGGAGGATATGCCGGGCTTTATAAAGGATACACAACAAATATCTCAGATGCAACAGGTGATGGTATTGCTATGGGACTTAGAGCAGGACTTGAGGGAATGGATATGGAATTTATCCAGTTTCACCCAACAGGTCTTCAAGGAAGCAACTATTTAATTTCTGAAGCTGCAAGGGCTGAGGGTGGAAGACTTATAAACAGCGATGGTAAAGAATTTGTGGATGAGCTTAATACAAGAGATTTCGTAGCCAGAGCAATACTTAAACAAATTCAAAAAGGAAAAGAAGTATATCTTAATTTAACTAACATTCCTGAAGAAATAATAAATACAAAACTTATAAATCTTAAAAAAAGAGTAAAATCACTAAAAGGTATAGATATTACAAAAGAACCTATTCCAATCAATCCTTTGGCACATTACTCAATGGGAGGCATAAAAACAGACACATACGGCAAAACCGAAATAGAAGGTCTTTTTTATGCAGGAGAATCCGGAAACAACGGCGTAAACGGGGCTAACAGACTTGGCGGAAATTCTTTAAGCGAAGGGGCTGTATTTGGAAAAATAGCAGGATATCAGGCAGTCAAATATTCCCACAGAAATAAAAATCTGGCTGAAATAAAAAAAGAAGATATAAAAAAAGATATGGATTTAATAGAAAAAATAAAGAACACTCCATTTGACGCAAAAGAGATAAAAAATCAATTAGGAGAAATTTTATATAAAAAAGTTGGGATTATAAGAAACGGATACGCTCTTAAAAAAGCCATGGAAAAAATAAAAGAATTAGAAAGACTTGATATTCAAAAAGAAGATTCAAACCTTATAGAAAAGCTTGAAGCCCTAAACACCATAGATATAGCAAAAGCTCTTACAAAAGCCGCTCTAAGCAGGGAAGAAAGCAGAGGTGCTCACTTTAGGCTAGATTTCCCTGAAAGCGATTACGCATTCTTGCATCACACTTTTACAAAACTTTAAAATTAT
>Ga0256829_1003168_pt1 | contig 11614 bp, 14 predicted proteins | sample 131447metaG_FD_185979 | JGI IMG/M metagenome (GOLD analysis project Ga0256829, IMG submission 185979) | Hydrothermal vent microbial communities from Lau Basin, Pacific Ocean - 131-447 | ecosystem: Environmental > Aquatic > Marine > Hydrothermal vents | place: Pacific Ocean: Lau Basin | collected... | reverse complement strand
GGGTTTCACTTTCAGGATGCTGAGCCTGAGGCGTTTGATGTGGCTGTGGAAGAAGCCGTGGCATTGTATCGCAAACCGCGTGCGTGGGCATCGGTGCGGACGCGTGCCCTGAAACGCGATTCTTCATGGGATGTTTCGGCGGATGCTTATGTCTCCTTGTATCGGAGTCTTCTCCAGCATGATTGAGATGCAACGCGTATTGGCACTGGATGTCGGCGGAACACATATTCGCATGGCTTGGGTGGATGCTGAAGGCGTGATGGGGGAAGAAGTGCGGTGTCGGGTGGATTTGAGTCGCCATGATGCTTGTGCGGATGATGTGATGCAGGTGATTGCGGATATGTGTCAGAGCTATATGCAGAAGCATGGTGGCGTGGACGCGGTGGCATTGGGGTTTCCTGGGTTCTTTGCGGGTGATGATGGGGTGTTGTTGTCATCGCCCAATATGCCGCAGTTGAAGGATGTGGCGTTGGCGGATGGTTTGTCAGCGATGCTTTCATGCCCTGTGATGGCGCAAAATGACGCGTTGTGTGCCGCACTGGGTGAGCAACGCTTTGGTGCGGGCAAGGGTGAAGAACATCTGGTGCATATCACATTGGGTACAGGTGTGGGGGCTGGGCTTATCTTGCACAAACAAGCCTATACTGGGGCATCAGGCATGGCGATGGAGTTTGGACACATGATGGTCAAGCGAGAGGCAGATGCGCGTTTGTGTGGCTGTGGGCATCGGGGTTGCCTTGAAGCGTATGCTTCGGTGACGGCGATTCAGGAACAATATGCCGAAGCTTTGGGTGAAGATTGTGATGCTGCGGTGATATATCAACGCGCTTTGGATGGTGATGCGGTGGCGCAGGCATTGTTTGAACAGGCTGGGGCGATGTTGGGGCAAGCTTTGGCAGAAGTGGTGAAGCTTTTGGATGTGCATACGGTTACGGTGAGTGGTGGTTTGCTGGGTGCATGGCGTTTGTTGCATGCGCCGTTGTTGGATGCTTTGAATGAGGGTGTGATAGCACCGCAACGCGGCAAGATTCAAGTGTTGCCGTCCACTTTGGGGGATGCCGCAGGGATTTTGGGTGCAGCAGCATTGGCGTTGCACGCTTGATGATGCGGGGCTATGTGCTGCTTGCTTGTGTATGGCTGTTGTCGGCATGTACGCAGCCTGTAAAGGAAGTCCATGAAACGCGATTTATGATGGGGACTTTGGTGTCTTTTGTGGTTTCGGATGTGGTTCAATCGGATGCAGAAGCAGCGATTCGTGCCGCAGCCGATGAAATGCAGCGCGTGGAGGATGCTTTTACCATCTATGGCGATGCGGATAATGATGTGAAACGCTTCAATCGTACGCCTGCGCATCAAAAAATCGTATTGAATGATGAAGTGGCGCATGTGTTGGAAGTAGCGCTGGATGTGGCACAGAAAAGCTCTGGTGCATTTAGCCCAACACTGGGGGCTTTAAATCTATTGTGGGGCTTTTCGCAGACACCGATGCCAACCCAACCACCTCAAGATGCTGCGATTCAACGCATTCGGATGGCACTGCCCGATTGTGTCCATCATGCAGAGGGTAAGTGGTGGCGGGATACAGCGGCATGTCAATTGGATTTCGGTGGAATTGCGAAGGGTTATGCGATTGATCGCGGCATCGAAACCCTGCGCCATCATGGTGTGCGGGATGCCATGATTGATGCGGGGGGCGATTTGCGTGTGATTGGGCAACATCATGGAAAGCCTTGGCGCATTGGTATTCGACATCCACGCAAACCAGCGGTGATTTTGGGTGTGTTGGCATTGCAAGGCGATCAAAGTGTCGTGACTTCGGGTGATTATGAACGATTTTTTATCGCCAATGGGCGGCGATACCATCATATTCTAGATGCACATACAGGCTATCCCAGTGCATCGTCGCAAAGCGTGACCGTATGGGCGCAGACGGCGATGCAAGCGGATGCTTGGAGTACCGCCTTGTTTGTGTTGGGTACATCGGGATTATCGCAAGTATCCTCTTTGGGCATACAGGCATTACAAGTGGATGCCTTGGGGAAGACACATGCAACTGCGGGCTTTCGGATGCTTGTTCCATAAAGACATTGCACTTATGCTGCGATACATGGGTAACAACAAAGGAGAAAAGTCATGGATATTTCAGAATTATTAGCGTTTACGGTTAAAAATGGTGCATCGGATTTGCATTTATCATCAGGTGAGCCGCCGATGATTCGTATTCATGGTGATATGACCAAAATCAAAATGCCAGCTATTGAAGCGCGTGAAGTGCAAGCGATGATATATGACATTATGAACGATCAACAACGCAAAGTGTTTGAAGAACATTTGGAATTGGATTTCTCCTTTGCCTTGGGCGACATCGCTCGTTTTCGTGTCAACTGCTTCTTTCAATACCGTGGTATGAGTGCCGTATTCCGTGTGATTCCGACGGAAATATTGACTTTGGAACAACTTAAAGCACCAGATATTTTCAAGAGTCTTGCTATGATGCCACGAGGTATTTGCTTGGTCACGGGACCCACAGGTTCGGGTAAATCCACCACGCTGGCAGCGATGATTAACTATCGGAATGAGCAAGAAAAAGGGCATATTCTGACCATTGAAGACCCTATTGAATTTGTACACCAATCCAAAAACAGCCTGATTTCACAACGGGAACTCGGTCCACATACCAAATCATTTGCAAACTCGTTGAAAGCTGCGTTGCGTGAAGATCCTGATGTCATCCTTGTGGGGGAAATGCGTGATTTGGAAACCATTAGTTTGGCACTTTCCGCGGCAGAAACGGGGCATATGGTGTTTGGGACTTTACATACTTCGTCTGCGCCCAAAACCATTGACCGTTTGATTGATGTATTTCCTGCAGCGGAAAAAGATATGGTGCGCGCGATGTTGTCTGAATCGTTGAAAGCAGTGATTTCTCAGGCGTTGTTGAAAACTTCGGATGGCAAAGGACGGATTGCCGCACATGAAATTATGTTGGGTACACCTGCGATTCGGAACTTAATTCGTGAAAATAAAATTCCACAAATGGTGTCTGTGATGCAGACAGGCATGCGTGAAGGCATGCAAACTTTGGATTACAACCTTCAACAATTGGTCAAAACTCGCAAAATCACACAAGAGGCTGCCTTGGAAAAGGCAAACAATAAAAAAATATTCGGTGGCAATAATTAAAATGCGTGTTGCCATGAATGTATGGGAGTTCAACCATGAGTGCTAACGCTCCGCAAAAATTATCCATTCGTCAGTTGTTGATGATTATGGTGAAGCAAGATGCTTCGGATTTGTATGTTACATCAGGGATGGCACCTGCTTATCGCATCAATAATGTGGTGAAGCCGTTGAAGCAACCGCCATTGAATGGGGTGCAAAGTGAGCAATTGGCAAATGCAGTGATGAGTGAGAAACAAAAGGCTGAATTTGCGGAAACAATGGAAATGAACCTCGCAGTGGCTTATGAAGGCATGGGGCGTTTTCGTGTGAATATTCTACGACAACGCGGTGATGTTGCCATGGTGATTCGTAAAATTACCACCGATGTTCCCACATTGGACGAGTTGGGCTTGCCTGAAATATTCAAAGAGATTATGAGCAATAAGCGCGGGCTTGTGATTATGGTCGGGGCAACGAGTTCAGGTAAATCGACCTCATTGGCAGCGATGATTGATTATCGCAATCGTACGCAAGCGGGGCATATTATTACCATTGAAGACCCTGTGGAATTTGTGCATCAACATCGCAAGAGCGTGGTGACCCAGCGAGAAGTGGGAACAGATACGCTATCCTTCAAAGCAGCCTTGAAGAATACTTTGCGGCAAGCCCCTGATGTGATTTTGGTGGGTGAAATTCGTGACCGTGAAACTATGGAACATGCGTTGGAATTTGCAGAAACAGGGCATTTATGTATGGCGACTTTGCATGCGAATAACTCGAATCAAGCTTTGGAACGCATTTTGAATTTCTTTCCTGAAGAAGTACATCCACAAGTACGCTTGAATCTATCCATGAACATGAAGGCGATTTTATCGCAACGGCTGGTGAAAACACCGTCAGGCGGTCGCAAAGCTGCGATTGAAATTCTGATTAATACGCCACGCGTGGCGGATTTGATTGAAAAATGGGACATTGGTGAAATTAAGGAAGCGATGTCTGGAGGTAAGAATTATGGCATGAATACCTTTGATCAATGTTTGTTGCAGTTGTGGAAAGATGGTTTTGTATCTGAAGAAGAAGCGTTGGTTCAGGCAGATGGGGTGAATGATTTGCGCTTGAAAATGAAAATGTCGCGTTTGGAAAGTGATGGTGGCTCGGAGGATAGCATAGAGAATATCAGTTCAGGCGGCGCGGAGTTGAAAATATAATGGCTGTGGATGGTAGTCTCATTGATGATTTGCTGTTGGCATCGCAAAAGCATCAGGCTTCTGATTTGTTGGTGCGTACAGGCGACCGTGTGCGTATGCGGATTTATGGTCAGGTGATTACGATTGCACCTGATAAAGTGCCTGCACAAACGCGTGCACAAGTGAAAGCGATGATTGAGTATATGTTACGAGGTCGTCATCGTCGGGTGGATATTGAAGATGTTCAAAGTGAAGATTTTCAATATTCATTGGAGAATGTGGCGCATTTTCGTATTCATGTGATGCGGACGCATGATGATTTTGGCATTGTGGCGCGTGTGATTCCTCAGGTGATTCCATCGTTTCAGGAACTACATCTTCCGCCTGTGATTCAAGATTTGTGTGAACAGCAACGCAATGGTCTGATTTTGGTCGCAGGTGCGACTGGCTCGGGGAAAAGTACCACCATGGCTGCGATGATTAACTATATCATCAACCATAAGCCTGTGCATGTGGTGACGATTGAAGACCCTGTAGAATTTAAATATGACACTTGCTTTAAAGGTACGGTGTCGCAACGACAATTGGGCAATGATGTTCCCAGTTATACGCAGGGTTTGACGGATGCCTTGCGTGAAGCACCCGATATTATTGTTGCGGGTGAAGCGCGTGATAAAGAAGTGATTCAATTGGCATTGCAAGCCTCGGAAACAGGGCATTTGGTGATGGCAACCGTGCATTCCACTACGGCGATTGGGACTTTGCAACGGGTGATGTCCGCATTTGCTTTGGATGAACAAGATGCCATTCGTGAACGATTTGCGGAAAACTTGCGTGCGGTGATTGTACAAAAACTCATTCCCCTGAAAGAAGGCAAGGGGCGGGTGGCTGCTTTGGAAATTATGGTGTGTAATTCTGTAATTCGACATTTTATTTTGGATAGCAACCGTTGGAGTGAGATTCCCAAAGCCATGGAAGAAGGACAAAATTTGTATGGCAGCCAGACTTTTGATCAGCACTTACAAAGCCTGATTGAAAATGATCGCATTGAATATGAAGAAGGACTGGCGAATGCTGTGTTTCGTGAGGATTTTGTTATGCGGATGGGGCGTGAATAGAAGGCGATTGAGGAAGAATGTGACTTAAGTTATACTATTGCGTTGTTTTTGGGTGGGAGGTTTTCATGGGAGACAGGGCAAAGCGTACAACATCATCAAGTGGCGTGAGTGTGGAACAAGTGGGTGAGGCGATTATTCGGAAGGCTGTGCGTGCGGAAAGCTCGGATGTTCAGATTATCCCCTGTAATGGGTACAGTTTGATTCGTTTTCGTGTGGATGGTGAATTTTCCGAGCCTGTGAAAATTCCCCGCAATTTACATGATCAAGTGTTGCATTACTTCCAGAATCTAGCCGCCGCTACTTATGGCAATGTGGATTTGAATCAAGCGTTTCAAATCAAGATAGCAGATAGCATGTATAATATTAGCCTTAAAACAGGAAAAACATCGCATGGTGCGTCTATTAGTGTGCACATTAGCCCCGTTTCGGCGATTGCTGTTGATTTAACATCGATAGGTATGTTGCCTGCATTGAGTCAACAAGTGTGCAAGGCGATTGAGTCCCCTTCAGGTGTGGTGGTGTTGTCGGGTCCTGTGGGTTCGGGTAAAACCAACACCATGTATGCGTTTTTGAAATACCTTGCAGCGCAAGGTAAGCGCGTCATCGCGGTGGAACAAAAGATTGAACTTGAATTGTCAGGCGTGCTTCAAATTGAGCATGCATGTGCATCGGGCGAAATGCGTTTGGATGATGTGCTGCTGCAACGGATTCGCAAAGAGCGTGCTGATGTGCTGATGTTGGATGGTATGATGGATGCCAAGTATGCACGAACATTGTTTGAACTTTCCAAAGAAGGCATCTTGGTCTTGTCGCGTTTGCAAGCGAATGATGCGGTATCCACCCTAAGTTATTTGATGAGTTTGGATTTGGATAAGGATTTGCTGGCGCAAGAGTTGCGGATGATTATCAACCAGCGTTTGATGCGTGAGCTATGTCCGCAATGTGGTGAAGAGACTTTGCCTGATATGGATTTATTGATGCGCCTTGATTTGGGTTCGGATACGCGTGTTCATCGGACTTTAGGTTGCTCTTCATGTATGCAAACAGGCTATACAGGTCATCTTGCCGTGCATGAAATCATGGATATCACCGAAACGCTTACGGCGATGATTCGTGAACATGCTTCAGATCAGGAGTTGTTTCAAACGAGCCGACAAGAAGGCATGCATAGTCTTTTTGAGGATGGATTGACGAAGGCGTTGGAGGGTCGTTTAAGTATGAATGACCTTTTGCGCGAGCTTCCCAAGCCAATAGATATGGCAGAATCTTTGGATGAGATACCTGCACAACAGACTTATAAACGCAGTTCAGAAACATCCTACAGCTTTCATCAACGCTCGGAAGAAGCCTTGAAGCGTATGCAGGAAGTATCATCATCGGGCGAACATCCAAGTCTATTGTTGGTGGAAGATAGCGCGACGATGCGTGATTATATTTCATACATCTTGCGCCGAGGCGGGCATTTTGATGTGGTGGATGTGGAAACGGCAGAAGAAGGTTTAAGCATTATCCTGCAAGAGAAGCCTTCCGTGATTGTGACCGACCAAGTCTTACCTGGGATGAATGGCACATCATTTATTGCGACGATTCGCTCCAACCCAAAACTATCCGATATTCCGATTGTGTTGTTGACCAGTGAAGAAAAAATGGAAATTGAAGCCTTGCGTACGGGTGCGGATGGTTATATTGAGAAACCTGTTGACCCTGATTTGTTGTTGGCGCGTGTGAATGCTGTATTTGCTGCCTATCAGCGCATGCGGCAATCGGTGTAGGAAGCAGACATAAAAAAACCCTCCCGATGGGGGAGGGTTCGAAACAAGCAAGAAATGCCGCTTATTTTTCTGTAGAACAGACCAATTCTTCTTCGATTTTACCCGCTTCTACTTCATCAATAATTCTCTGGTAATGTTCGTTTACAGGGCAACCACAAGTGTGTTGTGTTGTTGCGTGCAAGCGAGCTTGTTCCATGTGCCATTGTGCTACTTTCAAGTGTTGATCAACATTCATATTCGTTCACCGTTCTTCATAAGAATTTGGCTCAAAGTGCCATAAAACGAAGCCTACAAGGCATTTCCCTAAAGACAAAGAAAAGTCACCCTTTAAAAAATCAGGGGTTATGGGATTCAATCCTCATCTCACTCGCTTCATTTTAAGAAAAAACACAGCCATAATAAGGTTCAGCGGAGTTGCGATCATCAATCTCTTAAGCTTTTGAGAAACAAGACCGACATCAAAGCCAGACCAATCATTGCCAAAGCACCCAAACCCGATTCATTCAGCCATTGGCAAAAGAAAATCCAAACCACGATGAAGATGATGGTCAAAGGTAAGTCCACCCAATGGCGTTGCTCTTGTTTGCGTATCGCAAAAGACCACGGTTGGGCAAACATGTGTGCTATATATTCCAGCCAAGCTGCTTTTTGTACCAAGGCTTTACCAAATACAACCGCAGCCAGTCCAAAAAGCACATAATTGAGCATCAACATTGCCAAACCTGCATAACCCAACATATCAGGTGCGCCACGATTGACATAGCCCTCACCTGCATCCAATGGATCGGCCAAAGCATATTCAGGGATAAAAACCATCAGAAGGGTGAGGGTGAGAAGTCGCATTTAGAGTCCTTTACTGCGTGTCAATTCGCGCAGGAGTTTGAGTATGAGCAGAGCGGTGGGCAGCAAGTGCCAGCAGACATCAAAAATATCAATCCAACGATGAAGTTCACCTTGTTTCCACATATGATATTTTTCAACAAGATGAGGTTCAGGTTGAAACGGCATCAATGCCATCAATACCGCAGCCCCGATGAGAAATACATAAGATAAATCATCCAGCCATTTCATGGATTTGAATCTATTGTTCTTTTTTGCAGGAGAAATGCCAATTCATAATGCACGCCTTGAGGTCTTGAAATAAGCATGGGCGGTGTGGTTTGCCATTGCCAATGCGTATCAGGAAATAGGGCTTTCATATCGAGCCAATCGCAATGATAGGGTGGACCGCCTGTTTTTCCTGTTTGCATCATGGAAAAATACAGTCGCCCCTTAGGTTTTAACCAAGCATAAAGCCTATCGGCATAAGCTTGGCGCTGTTGTGGTTCAAGCGCACACAGACAAGTTTGTTCATAAACGGCATCGAATGCGGCATTTTCAGGTTCATATTGATACAAATCTTGGCATACCAAATCTACATGCAGCCCTTGTTGTTCTAACGATTGCTTTAAGTCTTGGATGGCAGAAGGCGCAAAGTCTAGGGCGGTGACTTCAAAACCAAGCTTGGCAAGTGCAACCACTTCATGTCCGCGTCCGCAACCTGGAACCAGGATACGCTGTGTTGCCTTCAAGCCATGATGAAGCCAATAGGTGAGTGCGGGGCTTGGGGTTCCGCGATCCCAGCCAGTATCGCCTTGTTGGTAACGATGTTCCCAAGTGTTTGAAATCATGGCTTATCCTCAGCACCAAAGCCCATATCCGTTAATTCACGCATTAAGGTCTCAAGTTCATGGGGGGTGGTGGGTTCTTTGCTTTTTTCGTGTTGTTGTAATGTGTGTAGAAATTGATCGAGCACAATCAATAGTTCTTGTGATGCTTGTTTGAGTTGCGGCAAGAGTGCTTGAGCCTTTTGGCGTTTGTCATCGTGTAGCTCTCGTTGGATGCCAAGCCACTGTAAGATGCTTTTCTTATCGTTTTTGCCATACAAGATGGTGAAAATATCCATATAAATACGATGTACCTGATGATGGTAATGATGCAGCATGTCGTAGTGTTGAAAATGCCGCAAAATGCGACCTTCACCGTGATACCATTGACCAAATTGACAATCGGTATCCAGCAACGGTACTGATGCTTTATCCAGTGGCACGCCTCTAATCAATGCTTCAGCGTTTGCAATCCAGTGTAAATGTGATATGCGTGCTTGCTCTAAACGAGTGATGATATCCATAATCTTCATCTTATGATGATTCTCCTCTCCACCTATGGAGTTGTGGTACAAAAGCAGGAATGCTTTGTTGATATAGGGTGTACTCAGGATGATCATGCTGCATACGCCGTTCTTCAAAGCGTGAGCCAATAATGAAATAAAGGCATACAAGCACAGCAAACACGATGCTATTGATGCTCTGCTCAGGTTTGAACAGTAGAATAAGCATGGTTCCTGTGTACATAGGATGTCGAATATAACGATAAACACCTGAAATGACAAAACCTTCACCATGTTGTGGTGGTGCTTTCAATCCGAGAAAAGCCAAACCATCAATGGGGATAAAAGCTGCCAAAGCAAGTAGCACCCCCATGAGCTGTACGCTTTGCATCATCCAAGCGTAAGGTGCAGCAATATGATATAATGGGGCATCGGGTAAGGCATGGATATACGCCACCCAAAGCATGGTGGTGACAAGGGAAAATAGACTATAAGATAGGCGGTAACGCGGTTCTTTAAGACCCAAACGAGCGGCGAGGCGTTTGCATTGTTGCGATGCTGTCAGGCTATGTACTAAAGAAAAGATAAGACTGGAAATAAGAATAAGTAGAATGCTGTCCATCAATGATTTTCCTCTCGTTGTCGTTTTTGTTGTTCTTCCAAACTGCGCATGGCTTGCAAAGCGACCAGCATGGCGAAAGCAATCAGGGAGGCTGCCAAACCATGCCAAGCTTTTACATCCAACCAACGACACAGCAGCAACCAGCTTACAAAGATAGGTGCATAGATAAGCCATTGCTTGAAAAAGCTCCGATCTTTACCCAGAGAAAGAAGAACATGGGTCAGAAGGCGAAACCATAAGGCTTGTTGGTGGTAGCTCCATAGGCATAGCGGTATCAATATCGCTGCCCATATAAGATTAGTGAGAATGCTCATAGAACCATACTCCAGACATTTTTGAGCAAGATGAAACAGGCGATGATGTATATGGTGAATGCAAAAGTTTTTTTCAATGTGGTTTCATGGATGTGTGCGGCGATGCGTTTACCGAACCAACTGCCCAGCAATGCCAAGACTGTAAAACCGATGATGATGGGCATATCAATATGACTGCCTGATTGCACACCAATCACAAAACCAATCAGTGTATTGACGCTGATAATCAGCAATGAAGTGCCAACAGCTTGCGCCATGCTTAAACCCAAAAGCCCCACCAGTGCAGGCACAATGATAAAGCCCCCACCTGCGCCCACCAAACCAATCAAAGTGCCCAAAAGTACACCTTGCATGGCGATACGCCCATATGGCGGTGAGCTTGAGGATGTGCTACTTGCGATGGCTTTCGGGTGAAGCATGGCGCGTGCAGCCATCAGCATGATGAGTGAGAATATGAGCATGATGATGCTATCTCGCTGGATGATGAGTGCGGGTGTTTGATACAAAACATCAGGAATGTTCGGTATGAGCCACATGCGAACCGCATAAATCGTGAGCAATGAAGGGATGATGAATTGAATGGCAATAGGAATTTGGATATGACCATGTTTGTAATCATGCCATGCGCCGAATGATGCTGTGATGCCGACAATCATCAGTGAATCAACGGTGGCATCGACAGGCGCAATGCCCATGAAGTACACAAGAATAGGAACGGCAAGTATGGAGCCGCCTGCACCACATAAGCCTAAAGATAGACCCACCAAGAGGGCAGAAAACCAGCCAAGAAGCATTAAGTCCATGAGTGATATTGAAGTATATGGAGTGCTGAACCTGCCGCCCCAATAGGGGGAGGGAAGGCGGCAGATTCAGTCCCATATTTGATACACAGGGATAGGGGGAGGTAAAACTTGCCCTGCATATCAAAAGGATTCATCGAATTTTAGGATTCGATGCAACCACAATGCATATTGGCAGGTACTGCCTCATGGATGCGCTTGGGTTGGGGTAGGTTGAGATGATTCATGACATCAATAAAATCATCGTGTTCTAAAGTAAGGCGAGGGTTGTGGTGTTGCTCTTCGCCAATGGAGGAGCAAGTCATCCCTTTATAATCATGCCCAGGGTAGACAAGGGTGTTGGCATCTAGTGTGAACAGGTGTTGATGAATGGATTGGTATAAAGTATCAGCATCGCCCTGTTGGAAATCGGTACGACCACAGGCACGAATCATCAGTGCATCCCCTGTGAAGACACGCGATGCCGCAAGTAAGGAAATGCAGCTATGGG
>Ga0256829_1003167_pt1 | contig 11614 bp, 10 predicted proteins | sample 131447metaG_FD_185979 | JGI IMG/M metagenome (GOLD analysis project Ga0256829, IMG submission 185979) | Hydrothermal vent microbial communities from Lau Basin, Pacific Ocean - 131-447 | ecosystem: Environmental > Aquatic > Marine > Hydrothermal vents | place: Pacific Ocean: Lau Basin | collected... | reverse complement strand
AAACTCATTTTTACTAACTTCATTCTTTCTCCTTAGATAAGTGTAACCTATGTTTTTTATTGTCAGGGGAAATTGTAGCATACATTTCTTAAATATTTATATAAATTTGGCACAAAATATCACTTTTTTTGCTTGTTTGTCTCATTTTTATCTATATTGACTATTTTTTAAGCTATTAAAGATATATAGATATAGTATAATGCAATTTTTTAGGAGTAATTATGAAAATTATAAGCGAAGTTATCGCGCCTTGTACTTTAGCGGTGGTTTTTTTCGGATGTAGCGGACACACGCTTCAAACATATGCAAACAAAGAGTTTAATCACAAAACTCCGAGTGCTTCATCACCTACAAGCAATAAAGCGTTATCGGCTGTCAGCCCCGAGGTTAAATCTAAAGCAAGCATTACTACCGTAAGCCCTTCACAAAACAAAGCACTAGATGCAGTCTCTCCGATATCTAGCACAACCAAAGAAGACAATCCTATGCAAAAAGCACTAAACCGGTGGATTAAAAAGAAGTGGACGCCTATTATAGATAAAAACGCAACATTAAAGAAGATGGATGAAAATAAAAGCCGACCGTTTAAGCTTCAGGAGTATGTTAATAAGATAGATTATTATTTAGCGCACAAACCTAAACAAAAAGGTCTCTCTAACGTACAAAAGTTAGACAAACTTCCAGTTATCGGGCAGTAACGTGAGAGTCTTTTTAAGACCTCTTGTTATCCCAGCATAAAACTGCCTTGCCGGTATCATCTTTTGTGACTGCTGCCATTGCCATGATATTGTATCCGCTATCTACATAATGAACCTCGCCTGTAACACCGGAGCTTAAATCACTCAGCAGATACATAGCTGAGTTTCCTACCTGCGTCGTTGTCACATTACGTTTAAGTGGTGCATTTAGCTCATTCCAAGTAAGTATCTGTTTAAAATCGCCGATACCTGCGGCTGCAAGCGTACGTATAGGTCCTGCAGAGATTGCATTTACTCTTTGACCCCTTTCGCCTAATTCTACTGCCATATATCTAACGGTTGCTTCAAGAGCGGCTTTTGCAACACCCATGACGTTATAATTTGGTACATACTTTGGACCGCCTAGATAGCTAAGGGTTAGTATTGATGCGTCATCGCTTAACACGCTCTTTAGGCGATTTGTCAAATCTATAAGCGAATACACCGATACATTCATAGCTATATCAAACGCACTTTTAGTAGTTTTCATAAAAGGCTCGCTTAATGCCTCTTTTGGTGCAAATGCAACTGAATGAACTAAAAAATCTATCTTGCCAAAATCTGCCTCTATCTTTGACGCTATCGAGCTCATGTGCTCTTCATTTGCAACATCTAACTCATAGATAGCACTGCTTCCAAACTCTTTAGCGATCGGCTCAACACGCTTTTTAAGCGCATCATTTAAATATGTAAACGCTAGCTCTGCCCCTTGCTTGTGGCATGCCTGCGCTATACCGTATGCTATTGATTTATCATTTGCCAGTCCTACTATAAGACCTTTTTTACCTTTCATAACCATTGTTGTATATTCCTTTTGTTTTTTATTACGCATCACAATGAGCGATACTTATCATAGAGCAAAAATCATCCGCCTTTAGTGCGGCTCCGCCTATTAAAACACCGTCAACATTTGAAAGTGAAGTTATCTGTTTAATGTTGTCCGGCTTTACGCTTCCACCATATAAAATAGGTGCTTTACATGTAACTCTTAGTGCAGCATGCACATCTGTTATCTCTTTGTCTGAAGGCAGATGTCCGGAACCTATCGACCATACGGGCTCATAAGCTAAGATAAGATTTTTATAGCCCAAATCAACGCCTTGAAGCTGAGAAGTTAGATACTCCATCATTTTAACATCTCCTTGCTCTCTTATCTCTTTTGGTTCACCTACGCAAAATATGATTTTATATCCTAATTTTTGAAAATATTTAAACTTCCCAGCAATAAGGTCTTGACTCTCGTTTAAAACATGTCGTCTTTCGCTGTGACCTATTAGTATAGTTTTTATGCCAAATTCATCTAATTGCTGCGTTCCTATCTCGCCGGTAAAAGCTCCTTTATCCGTAGGATATGCATTTTGAGCTCCGATATTTATATCTGTATCAAAGCTATCAAGCGCCGTTTGTACCGGAAAAACAAATACTTCATTTGTTGTGTGGTTTGTTTTTAAAAATGTATCTATTTGTAAAATATACTCTTTAGTATGTGCGCGCGTAAAATGGGTTTTAAGATTGGCAGCTACTATCATAATCCTTCCTTCGTTTTCATAAGAGGTTTAACACCTGGAAGAGTCTTGCCCTCTATTAACTCAAGCGAAGCACCTCCTCCTGTTGATATAAAAGTCATCTCATCATCAAGACCCAGCCTCTGGATAAGATCAGCCGTGTCACCACCACCTACAACGGTTGTAGCGTAACTGTCAGCTACATAATGAGCCAATTTGCTAGAGCCCCTTGCAAAACGTTCCATCTCATAAACCCCCATAGGTCCGTTCCATAAAACTGTTTGGACATTGTTTAAAACTTCTCTATACAGGCGCACGGTAGCAGGTCCGATATCAAGCCCCATCCAGCCATCGGGAATCTCCTGCACAGTCACGGCTTTACTAACTGCTTCAGCGTCAAAGCGTTCTGCGATTATAACATCAACGGGAAGATAAAACTTTACGCCGAGTTTTTTAGCTTCATCCATAATCCTCCCCGCTTCTTCAAGCAGCTCATCTTCAACCAATGATGCACCTATGTTGTAACCGAGTTTTTTTAAAAATGTAAACGCCATGCCTCCGCCTATGAGTATCTTATCAACGCGCGGCAAAAGATTCATGAGCGCTTCAAGCTTACCTGAAACTTTACTTCCGCCAACAATTGCGACAAAAGGGCGTGACGGTTTTTTCATAAGCGTACCAAAAAATTTTATCTCTTTTTGAAGTAAAAATCCGGCTGCTTGATGATCTTTATCAAAATAATGAGTAATACCCTCTACTGAAGCATGAGCACGGTGAGATACGCCAAAAGCGTCATTAATATAAATCTCTGCCATAGATGCCAGTTTTTTAGCAAACTCTTTATCATTTTTTGCTTCACCGCTTTCATATCGGAGATTTTCTAAAAGCAGAACCTCATGAGGCTTTAGCTCATGAGCTTTTTTGAGTGCATCCTCACCTATGACGTCGCTGGCTAAAATGATCTCCTGTTTTAAAAGTGTATGCAATCTTTTTTGTATGGGCTTCATTGAATACTTTAAATCGCACTTACCTTTAGGGCGTCCTAGATGGGACGCTAAAATAACCGCACAATCTTGATCAAGACAGTACCTTATAGTTGATATTGCAGCCCGAATGCGCCTGTCATCGGCAATATTTCCATATTCATCCATCGGTATATTAAAATCACAGCGAATGAAAACTTTTTTTTCTGTTAAATCTAAATCTTTTATGCTAAATAATTCCATATTTCTCCTTATTTTGTGATATATAATGCCATATCAATTAAACGATTTGAATATCCCCACTCATTATCATACCAAGCCATAATTTTTACCATATTACCATCTATCACCTGAATCAAATCATCAGCTATAATGCAGCTATACGGGGAGTTGACAAAGTCTTGTGAGACTCTCATCTGCTCATCTATAAGCAAGATTCCTCTTAACTCATTTGCAGCTTTTTGTTTAAACAGCGCGCTTAAGCACTCTTTTGTCGTGTCTTTGTTTAAAACAAGATTTAAGTCCATCATAGACACATCGGGTATCGGCACCCTGATGCTTTGACCATGAAGTTTATTGCTTAGTTTTGGTAAAACTCTGCCTATGGCTTTAGCGGCTCCCGTTGAAGTAGGTATCATATTTACAGCTCCCGCACGGGCACGTCTTTTATCTTTTGAATGAGACATATCCAAAATATTTTGATCATTTGTATAAGAGTGGATAGTGGTCATAAGACCCTTTTGTATGCCAAAATTCTCATCCATAATTTGCGCTATCGGTGCCAGACAGTTAGTTGTACATGACGCATTTGATATTACGTCCTCGTCCTTATAGCTTTGCTCATTTACACCATAAACGAATGTAGCGGTATTTTCATCTTGCGCGGGGGCTGATAAGATTACTTTTTTGATACCATTTTTGATGTAATGTGCAGCATACTCCTGCTTTAAAAAAAGTCCCGTGCACTCTATAACTATATCAGCATTACTGCTTGCAAAATCTATATCTTTTGGATGATTTTTATGCGAGATATTTATTCTACTGCCATTTAGTAAGATAGTTTTATCATCCAAAACAGATATATCATGACTAAAAACCCCGTGCACCGAGTCGTTTTTAAGCAAATACGCCATCATATCGGTTTGCATAGTATCATTTACGGCAACTAGCTCAACATCATCACGCTTAGCTATCAGTCTTGCAACACTGCGCCCTATACGACCAAATCCGTTCAATGCAATTTTTAACGCCATCACAAACCTTACAAATAAAGTAAGTGCCTGAGCATAATAAATGTCATATTCAACAACACTTAAAAGGTTTAGATTCAAGGCAAACTTTGGCTAACGATACTAGTATCGTTAGCCAAAGTTTAACGAAAAAGATGAGCCTTTTAAGTGTTGCCCTTTGGGTAAAGAAAGAAAACACGATCTACTTCGTTGAAAATCCTTGAAGCTACTGATAGCTCCTGCGGATTTTTGCCTTGTACCTTATGTTTTCTTTCTTTATTGAATTATGACATTTATTATGCTCAGGCACTTATTAGATGATTTTATCAAAAATTTGCTATAATTTTAATTAAATGGGAAATATTGCTCTTTTTGGCGGTTCTTTTGATCCGCCTCATATCGGTCATATAGCTGTTGTTGATGCTGCTTTAAGAGAGTTGGATGTTGATAAAGTTATAGTTGAGCCTGCTTTTTTAAATCCGTTTAAAACACAAAATTTCGCTCCTGCTGATATTCGGCTCAAATGGTTAAAGCGGATATTTAGCTCATACAAGCGTGTGAGTGTTGATGATTTTGAGGTAAAGCAGGGCGAGAGTGTGCCAACTATAAAAACTGTACGCCATCTTATAAAAGATAATAAAATATATCTTATTATAGGTGCCGATAATCTTAAGAGTTTGCATAAATGGTACCAATTTGATGAATTAAAAGAACTTGTTACCTTTGTTGTCGCTTCAAGAGATGCAATAGATATACCAAAAAAATATACCCTTTTACATGTAAATGCTCCTGTGAGCTCAACTGCTCTAAGAGCGAAAATACAAAAACAATTCTTGCCGCAAGAAATTGCACAAGAGATAGAAAAATTTTACAAGGAACACAATTGAATAAAAGAATACAGAAGATATCTGATATCTTAGATAAAAACAAAGCAGAAGCTATAGAGGTTTTTAACTTACTGGACAAAGATTACATAGTAGATTATGCAGTTATTGCATCATCACGCGGCCAGCGCCATACACTAGCGCTTTTAGATTATCTAAAAGGCGGCTTAAAGCCTCAAGAAGAGTTTTTACATGTAGATGAAAGCGATGATTGGATTGTTGCTGATTTAGGTGATATTCTTATACATATAATGACACCTGAATTTAGAGTCAAATATGACATAGAGAGCTTTTTAACATCTGTTATTACCGATGTGAAAGAGTGATTCCTATTCAAACCAGGCTTTTGTGATAAAAACTCTTTCATCACAAAATAGTTTTATTTTAAATGCATCTATGCATTTTGAATCTGCTATCTCATAAACTGCCATCTGAAGTATTTTATTGCAGTTTTTTGGTATATCAAAATGGGTTTTTACGCCTGTTAAAAACGACTGTATAGGTGCCTGCTTATCCATGCCTATAACATTATCTCTACATCCCGTTAGTCCTATATCGGTTAAATATGCTGTACCGCCAGCGATGTGCAAATCGTCTGTACCTACATGTGTGTGAGTACCGCATATTGCACTGACCTTACCCTCTAACTGCATCATAAGCGCGCGTTTTTCACTGGTTGCTTCTGCGTGAAAGTCTATAAATATACTCTTTATACCTTTTACATGTAATGCATCAACGCTGTTTATCGCGCACTCTAAGGCATTGTTTAAGTGCGGCATGCCGTAATGACCCAGTAAGCTCATGACAGCCAGCTGCTCTGTTTTTATCTCATAGACTTTTAGTCCCTCACCTGCCACGCCGCGAGGATAATTGTGCGGACGCAATAATTCATACTGATCAAACAACTCATAAATATCTTTTTTATCAAACGAGTGATTGCCTCCGGTCATAACATCTATACCTGCACTAAAAAGCTCTTTTGCATTTTTTTTAGTTAATCCAAAACCATGTGAAGCATTTTCATAATTTGCTATAACAAAATCTATATCATACCGCTGCCTTAACTTTTTTAAATGTCTGCTAATCATAGTGCGTCCGGGACTGCCTACGATATCACCGATAAATGCTATTTTCATGCTCTTAGATACTCCAATGTTTTTCTAATGATATCATCATCATCTTTGCTTGCTGCCTTAATCGTTGTTTTACTCTCATCTTCATGCGTAAAGGTAATATTTTGAGCATATGATGAAACTATTTTTATCTTTTTTTGCAGACTCAGCAGTTTTATAACAATAAGCTCAAAAAACTGTTTTGTAGCATTATCCAATTCTCCAAAACGATCTATACACTCCTCCTGTATCTCATATACATCATGAGAATGCTTAGCTTGTGAGAGTCGTCTGTACAGATCAAGCCTGAGCCTGTCCTCGCTCACTACATCATCTGATATATATGCACTGATAGCTAGTTTAATATCTACCTTTGCTTTTTTATCTTCTTGCTTATTGCTTAACTCTTTAATCGCATCTTCTAACATCTTAAGATACAAAGAGTAGCCTATGTTTTTCATGTGTCCGCTTTGAGCATCACCTACAAGGTTGCCGCCGCCTCTGATCTCTAAATCATGATAAGCCAAAACCGAACCGCTTCCTAAAAATGAGTTTGATTCAAGAGCAATAAGACGTTTTTTTGCCTCATCTGTCAGTTCATCTTTGTCTTCTACCAAAAAATAGGCAAACCCCTCAACACTGCCACGCCCTACTCGTCCTCTTAACTGATGCAGATCCGCTATGCCAAATCTATCGGCACCGTCTATAATCATCGTATTTACTTTTGGCATATGAATGCCTGATTCTATGATTGAAGTGGCTAACATCAGATCATACTCACCGTTTTCAAACTTTAACAGCTCTTTTTCCGTTTGAGCCGATGAGATTTTAGAATGAAGTATCACCAATCTTAAATCCGGCAAAATTGCTTTTAGCTGTCCATATTTGATAGTCATATTGTCGATTGAATTATAAACATAAAAGATTTGTCCGCCGCGCCTTATCTCTCTTAAAATAATCTCTTTTATAAGTTTTTCGTCATAATTTTTAACAAATGTTCTAACTCCTTGTCTTTGGCTTGGAGGCGTTAAGAGCGTACTCATGGTTTTAATTGAGCTAAGTGCTTGGTTGAGTGAACGAGGTATAGGCGTAGCGCTCATGCTTAACATATGAATATCTTTATAAAGCTCTTTTATCTTCTCTTTTTGTTTTACGCCAAATTTATGCTCCTCATCTACAATTACAAGCCCTAGATTTTTAAAACTAACGTTAAACAAGGCATGAGTACCTACTACCACATCAATATCTCCACTATTTAGCGCCGATAAAACTTTTTTCTTATCAGCAGTACTTACAAACCTGTCGAGCTTGGCAACTTTTACGTCAAAATCTATAAAACGCTCTTGAAGAGATTTGTAGTGCTGAGAACTAAGCAGTGTCGTAGGGACGATTAGCGCACTGACAAAACCCGCTTTATGCGCCGCATAGATAGCGTTCATAGCAACTTCTGTTTTACCAAAACCCACATCGCCGCTTAAAAGCTTATCCATGATCTGACCGCTTGACAGCTCACTGAGTATCTCATCAATAGCTCGCTTTTGGTCATCTGTATATATGAATCCGGCTGATTGTTGAAAGGTTTTAATTATGTTTGAATCTATCTCTATTTTAGGTGCTACTATAAGCGCTCTTTGTGCGGCTGTGTTTATGATGCCTGATGCTATCTCAAAGAGCTTCTTTTTCACCTTCTCTTTAAGTTTGGCAAAACTTCCACGCCCTAACTTATCTAAAACCGGCAACGTCCCTCCGCCGGCTATATATCTGTCTATATATTCAAGGTTTTCAACCGGCAACAATACTTTGTCGCCGCCTTGATAGGTTATAGTGATGAAATCTTTTACACCACCTAAAATCTCCATCTGCTCAATTTTTTCAAATATGCCCACTCCATAATCTTCATGAACAATATAATCACCCGGTTTTAGGTCGTCTAACAAAATTGATGTTTTTCTGCGTTTTCTGCGTTTTTGCGGCTTGTTTAGTGAAACAATAAGCTCATCTTTGCCTACAAGATTTAAAACCACGGGACTATATAGCACATTTAAATTACTAATATCAAAGATCTCCGCCTGCTTTATTTGCGCATCATTAGAAGCTATTAGAGTTACTTTCTTGTTTTTATGCAACTCAAGCAATGGCTTTATCTCAATAACATGAAGCTCTTTATAGCTAGTTGCTTGCGGCAAAGGTGTAAAATCAAACTTTGCTACATGTACCTTAACCGTTTCATCTTGCAGTGCCTCTTGCAAAGTCAAATCTGCGGCTTTTGATGCTAAGATATGCTTATTTGATAAAATATTTGCGGACAATTCTTCAAGATACCAATACCCTAAAGACGGAATATCTTTTACAAAACTATCATTATCGCTATTTTGTATTTTATGCAGCAGCCTTTCTTGTTCGCTCTGGCTTAAAGAGAAATATGCAGCAGTAATCGTGAGTGTCTCAATCTCATCTGCCGTTGTCTTTTGAGTCTGTGCATCAAACTCTTTGATCTGTTCAATCTGATTATCAAACAAAGAAATTCTTAGTGGATTTTGTCTTGAAGGCAAAAAGATATCGATAATATCGCCTCGATATGATATCTCTCCGGGGACTTGAACTATATCAACAAACTCATACCCCCATGCATACATCTTGTCCTTAAATACATCAAGCTCTATCACTTCACCAAAACCAATAGTAAAAGAGCGTAAACACTCCTCTTTTGGGACATTAAATAACAGTGTTTTTGCAGGAGAGATGATAATAGGCTTAACTTTTGCGGCATAATAACTTCGCAACTTGTTAAATAGCTCAAACAATTCCTCTTTAAACGGACGCAAATCATCACCAAAGCCTGCTCTAAAATCCGGAAAAACGATATAGTCGTTTTTTGTAAATGATAAAACATCCGCAAACTGCTGTGCTTCACTCCCGTTAGCGCACAGCAACACATCCGGTAATTTGTTTTTGTTTAATTTTAAGTATTCATACAACGTTTCTTGCGACAAAATTATTTCCTTTAATATGCTCAGGCACTTAAAAACTTTAAAAATTCTTCAGCAACGCTAAAAGAACCAAATACGAGATATTTTTTATTCCTAGATAGTGATGTAAACATTTTATAAGGCATGTTTAAACTCTCAAGTGTACTTTGTAAAACTTTAAGAGGTGCGACTCTTGTATTTTTTATCCTCAAGATCTCAACTTCACGTACAACAGGTTTTAAAATTTGTAAAATCTGCTTAAAATTTTTATCGTCATAGGTATTATAGATAAGTGTAATTTTCTCACCCTTAAAATACTTCGTTACAGCTGATGCGGCTAATTCATTATGTCCAACATCCAAATATATATTTGGTGCAATAAGGCTCATGCGTCCAAACAAAGCGGCATCTTTAAAATCATGCATACTAGCACTTACATCAAGTATCTTTAAAGCCGCTACGGCTAAAGATAAATTATCTTTTAAATAGCCTGTCAATTTTATCTCTTTTGCAACCATGTCAACGATACTGTCATTATTTAAGTCTTTTAAATACGCTATTTTAGAGCTGTTTTGTGTAGCGATGCGTTGCGCTATATGATACACCTCATCATATTTTTGGTATCCTAATATTACATTTTTACTCATAGCGTTTAGTTTGGTAGTTGCAATACTTTTGATGTCATTACCTAAAAACAATTCATGATCAAACCCGATTGGAGTGACAACGCTTAAGCACTTATCAACCACATTTGTCGCATCATGCTCTCCCCCTAAACCGGCTTCTAAAACTATATAATCACAACCCTCAAACGAGCTTAGTGCCAAAAGCGTAGTGTATTCAAAATAGCTAAGTGACTGCGCATCTTCAAAGTCCAGTATCGATAAGAGTTTTTTGTGAGCCACGCCTAGCTGTTCATCCGTAATGTTACTACCGTCTATCCAAATACGTTCATTAAAATTTAATATATGTGGAGATGTATAATGCCCGACTAGTACGCCTTGACGCTTTAGCGCAGATGCAATAAACCGACCCGTTGTCCCCTTGCCGTTAGTACCTATAATATGTATCACCTTGCCATAACAAAAAGAGCTCTTTATCTTAGCATAAACTCTGGGCATTCTTGTTATATCAATCTCTTTGTAATAAAGAGGTTTCTTTTGTAAAAAAATCTCCAAATCACTAAAATGTCGGTTCAACTCGGTCTCTTCCGTTGTGTTTTGCAGCGTAGAGCTGCTCATCAGATGAATTAACAGTCTCTTGCGAAGATGAAAGTTTGCTCCTTTGAGCCGCTCCTGCGCTAACTGTTAAATCTATACGTTGACCTTTATATATAAATTTCGCTTTTTTTACATGTAAAAGAACTTTTTGAGCAAATAAAATTGCATTGCTTAAGTCTGTCTGACTGAGTATCGCCATAAACTCCTCTCCGCCAAAACGCCCTATAACATCTACGCTTCTTGAAGCATCTTTTAAAATTTTTGCAAAAGATGATAAAATTACATCACCGGCTTCATGCCCGAAAGTATCATTTACGCGCTTGAAATGATCTATATCAAACATCACTACAGAATAATCTCTGCCATATCTATCGTATTCACTCTCTTTAATATTTAAAAACTTATCAAGTGCCCGTTTATTGTAAAGTTTGGTTAAAAAATCCTCCTGTGCCACTTCTTTGGCGATTTGAAGTTCATGTTCGAGCATTTCAACTCTCTTGCTCAACTCTTGCACGCGGTCATGCTGAACGTTTGCATTATTGCAAAGAGCAGAGGAGCTGTCTTCAAGTGCCACGGCTATCGAATAAAGCTTTTTATGAGCAGTTTTAAAATCAATATTTTTATAAGATTTATAATTTTTCAATTCAATTTTAATAGCTTTTATATCCAAACTTGAACGATCAGATTTTTCAATGATCAACAGCAGTTGCATGCTCAATTTATCTAAAAGATTATCTAGCGATTCCAACATATTTTTAAGATTTGATTTATCCAAAGATATGCGAAGCCCAATAGCTTGCTTGATCTCATCTTGTACACTTTTAGATGTCACCATCTCCGGATTATTTTTGAGTATGTTTGAAATATGCAACATTTTTTCATTCACAGACGATGCGATAGACGGTTTCAACGAGGAGATAATAAGTGATGAAATTGCCCCGAAATCTATACTTGATGATGAGCATTTAGAGATAT
>Ga0256829_1003166_pt1 | contig 11616 bp, 13 predicted proteins | sample 131447metaG_FD_185979 | JGI IMG/M metagenome (GOLD analysis project Ga0256829, IMG submission 185979) | Hydrothermal vent microbial communities from Lau Basin, Pacific Ocean - 131-447 | ecosystem: Environmental > Aquatic > Marine > Hydrothermal vents | place: Pacific Ocean: Lau Basin | collected... | reverse complement strand
ATGTTTAAAATACCCATGTGTAAATCCTTTTTCTTTATTTCTTATTTTATCAATTTATTTCTCATCTCTTTGCGGATTTACACAGTTTTCTTGAGGGGCCCAAAAACTTGTTTATTTAGTTTATAGGAATATTTCAAAAAAATGGCAAAAAACTGTTCCGAATTGGGCTGAAATTATCTCTCAGTTTGGTATAATGTTTCAAGAAAGATTAGAGCCTTATTTAAGATGATGATTTATGCCTTACACAAAGTTTGGGAGGGACTGTTAGAAAACAATTTTTTACTTATGAGTTTATATTCATCACACAATTTTTCTATCGATATTTTATATGTTTTATCTACTTGTTTATCAATATCTCTTAATTTTCTTGTTAAATCATCTTTTAATTTTTTTCTAACTCTATATTCGTAATCTACTCTTATCCATGCTTCAATAGAAGACAATATCATAAAAATAGCATTTATCTCTAATTCTTTAAGTCTTTCTTTTTTTAATTTCATTAACTCATCTATTGTCATAAGATGAAAATGTCTAAAATCTTGAAAATATAAATTTATAGCTTTTTCTAAATCGTTTTTATAATTTGCTATATACTCTAAATCTAAATATTCATTTGAAATAGAAACTCTTTTAGCCATCAACTATTTCCATTAATTTATCAAAAAATATATCTTCATCTAAATCTAAATATTTAATATTTGGTGGTTGAGTTGCTATTTTCCACACTTTTTTTGTGTTTTTAATTATCTCTGCTTCTTTTGCCTGTCTTTCTTCCCACTTTTTTTTATCTTCATCTGTTAATAATATGGATGTTTCAATTTTTGGAGCATTGCTATTTTCTGGAACCAATACAAACTTTACACTCCCATTGGGCCCTTCCATATCTATTCTACCCCATCCACCTATTATAATAGTGCCAATTGGTATAAATTCTACAATAGTATTTTTTATATTTAAAGTTTTTTTCTTTATCTTATAGTTACCAAGATTTTCTTCATATATAGTTATTTCACTATCTTTAATCTCTATTTTATCTTTAAACGGTTCTAAATATTTATCAATAATATTAAAAAACTCATCCACTTGTTCAATAAACCACTGTTTTTTTTCTTCCCAATTTATATGTTCATTTTGAGTTTCATTTTGCTTTATAAACTCTTCAAACTTTTCTTTTCCCATGTTTGCTCCTTTAATATAATTTCATTATTCATTTCATTCGTTGCTTAAAACAATTTTCATGACTTCTTCATTTTTAATATCTTTTTCCAATTCCATCAAAAAATTGAAAATTCTAATTGATTTTTCCTTGTTTCTAATAATTTTATCTAAGTTATTTATAGTCAATTCATAATGTATCTTATCTTTTGATAAATAAATATCCAATATTATTGTTTTAAAAATATTTGATGCTTCAATATCTATTTCTAAATCAATCAAAACACTCCCATCTATTTTTATAGATAAAACAATAAAAGCATAAATATCAATTAACTCTCCATACATTCTTATCATTTCTGAATGTTGCGGTACATAAAAAGTTTTACCATTTTCTAACTTATATTCAATGTTGTTAAACTTAAAAATTTTATCTTTTCCATTGTAAACACCAATATTGTGAATATTGTTTCGCAATATTCTTATAAAATCTATCAGCTCTTTATCTCTTTTAATTTCTCTTTTGTATTTATTTACATCTATTTTTTTAAAAATGAAATTTATTTTATCTACAAAAGAGATAAAACTTCCTGGTAAATTAATAATCTTATTTAAGCTCCTATCTTTCTCTTCTTCATTTTCAACATCATTGTATTTTTTAATTAAATTTTTATATTTGTCTCTTCTACTTTTCACTATTTCACTATTAATTTCATCTTCATCTACCAACTTAGATATATAATATTCAAATGTAGAAAATATTGAAACCTGAAAATCAAATAATTGACTATTTAAAATTTCATTAAATCTATTAACAAACAAATCTTTTAAATCATCTTTATGATCAAAATTATAATAATTATTAGATATTTCATCAATGAGTTCAAAAATTGAATCTCTTTGAATTGAGTTAGATATTTCTTCATTTATCAAAAACATCAAAGATACATCTACAATATCTCTTATTGTTGAAAAAAAATTATGATAATAGATGAAACTCCAATTATTTTTGTTTATATTGTATATATCTTCTCCAAATATTAATTTTTCATATTTAAAACACTTATCTTTTAATTTCAATAATTCTGCAATTTTCTCGCAATTGTTTTTATCAAATTTAGCACTCATAAAAAAATTTTCCATTTTTAGTTTTACTTTGTACCATAAAATCTTTATCTAATAAAGCACTTTTGATTAACTCTTTTTTCATTGGTATATGTAATGTAGGAACTTGATTTATAGTATCTCTTAAAATTGGTAAATTACTCCATAGTTTCACTATATTATTTTTAAAAATTTTCTTTTCACAATCAATAATATCACTTTTTTCTTCATATTCTGGATAAACAACAATTATAGGTAATCCTAATCTATTTATTCCATAATCAATCTCTTCTCTTAAAGCTCTTGAATTCTTTGTAATAGAACTTAAAAATAATATAATATTCTTTGAATCTCTTAATCTTTCTCTAAGTCTTGGTTTTAATGTTTGTTCCCAATCGCTCCCATCTCTAACATTATAATTTTTATCATGCGAATCAATAAATGGAAAATTATTATCTTTTACTTTCCATGCTTTTAAAGTATTGTAATAACAAAAATCTTTTGTGGCATATGCACCTAAATTACTCTCATTAAAAGGTTCATTTACATAAAAAGCAACATAATTACCATTTTTATAACCCATTATTCCACTCATTTGAAATAATATTCTATTCTATTTAAGTCAATTTCATTTTTCAATGAAGGGTGTAAAATAATATTTAAACCATTGATTAATGTTAATTTATCTACTACAATAAGCACTAAAAGTATTAATTCTAAAAGTTGCTGTTTTGATAAATTTATTCCAGAATGTCCTCCTCCTAAAAGAGGTAAATTTACTTTTTTAGCATTTGAATATTGTTCTATATAATCAAATAATTTAATCAATACTTCTAAATACTCTATTTTATTTATTTCTGCTCTATTATTTTTATTAAACCTTGTAAAAGCAACCAAATAAAAAATTTTATCATCTTTTTTTATCTCCATAGTCGTTCCTAATTTATATCTTTTTTTATTCCCTACTTTTCTATTTTCATTTATACTAAATTCTTTAATATTCTTTAATTGGTTGTTTATTTGCATTTTTAACTCTCTTTCATTCCCACCAAAAAATTGTTTTATAAACTTTCCATGTAAAGTATTTTCAGCAATAATTTTATTATCAACTATTGTATCAAAATATTCATTTACAGGTATTACAATAATATCTTTTTGTTTAAATATATCCCCATAAAAAATATTGACTTTTAATGTATTTTTCAATTTTACAGAAATTTGAGTTTTGTCTTTTATTTGCCATAATGCATAAAAACAAGATAATCCTATACTTACAAATATAGTAGACAATTTATAGTTTTGCAAAAACTCAGAAATATCTTGAAATATACACAATATAGTTATAATAGAAGCAATCACTCCTATTGCTACAAAAAAATATTTGAAAAATAGTTTTAGTTTAATCATTGCTGATTATTCTTTTCATTTTTATATAAACTTTCTTTAAAAACCACTTTGTAAAAATCTTAGTATTATCAAAATTATTTTTAATATAATGTTTTTTATCTTTAAAATAGAATCTTAAAATTTCTATCTCATAATCTAATCCATATAGATAAGCTAAAACAACCGCTCTATGCTGTCCATCTCTTATCAAATTTTGTCCATTATATAAAACTATATATTTATCATCATAAGGATAAGCATTATTTTAAATAGATTCTTTTAATTTCAATAATCTTTCTTCATTACTTATTCCAAAATAATTAAACTGGGGGGGTAATCCAACCACTCTTTTTACTTTGCACAAGCATTTGACTATCCACTCCAGATTCTAATAAACTTTTGTGGAGTCTGTAAGCAGCTCTTGCCGCCCCACCTTCTATATCTGATGTGTTTACATGTAAAATTATCATTAAAAGAATTCCTTATTTAAAATTTTTCTAGTAACTTTATTTATAATTCTATACGCTAAAGGTTTTTTTTTAGACAAATAATATTTTTTAATAACTCGAACTATTTCTAAATTTTCTTCTATATTATCATAAAAATTAATATTTTTTTCATATTGAGATATAAATTATCATTTTGAACTCCACAATGAATACCACTTCCATCTAATCCAATATTTGTAACAAAACTTTTAACAGGATTCAAACATAATCCATTATTTTCAAAAATAGTAGCATACCAAAAAATCGCCCAAGTATTAATTTTCCCTCTTTTATTAGCTAATATTTGACTCCAAAAATTCTCACAACCATCTAAATTAAATTTATAAATATCTTGTTTACTAAATTTATTAACAAAATAATTAATATCCTTTTTATAAAATTGCCATCTATCTTTCCATGTAGCCCAACCCCAACAATTCATTACTCTCCAAAAAAATACATCATCTTTTGTTTTTATTTTTATTGGATAATTCCATCCACTTATATGCCAAATTTTTTTCTCATTCTCATAAAAATCCAAAGCCTCATTCATAAATTTTAAAAAATAAGGACTTGTTATTAAATCATCTTCTAAAACAATAATTTTTCCATATTTATTTATTATATTTGTAACTCCATCTATAATATTATTTGCAAGTCCCCAATTTTTTTCTCTTTCTATTATGGTAACTGTTTTAAATCCATCAATAGTTTTAATATATTCTCTTACTTCTCTAACTTTTTCTTCTGCTTCTTTATTTTTGGGTGCATCTGAATATATAAATAATTCGCTTTCGCTTGCTAATTCATTTTTTTGCAAAGCTTCTATTGTTTGCTTTGTATGCCAAGGGCGATTATAAACAAAAAGAACTATTGGTGCTAAATTGTCTTTCATTTTTTACCTTTTATAAAATCTAAACAAATTAATTAATAATAAACTTTTAGTTTGCATAAAAAAGTTTCCCCTTAATTTATAATTAAAGGCATTAAATAAATAAGAAGCTACTCCTTGAGAAATCAAAGTAGCAATTGCTGCTCCTTTGATATTATACTTTGGAATAAGAATTATATTCAAAATAATATTTAGTATTGCTCCTGTTAATGTTCTATAAAAAGAAAATTTTTGTAAATTTTCTGCTATAAACCATTTACTACTTGCAACGCCTAAAAAAACAAATATTCCTGCCCAGATATGTATCATTAAAACACCACCAGCTTGATTGTATTGACTTCCATATAAAAGATTTACTACCCAGTCACTCAAAAATGTCATAGGAAGTGCAATAGCTATAGCCATCCATACCATTAAATCGTAAAGTTTTTGTAACCTTTTATAATATAACTCTTCACTTTGTTTTTTAGCATTTATAATTGCTGGAAACAGAGAAGATGCAATAACCATAGGTATAAAATACCAAGCTTCACTAAGCCTAACAGCTGCTGCATAATTACCAACTGCTTTATTATCCAACATCTCTTTTATCATAACTTGGTCTATTCTCATATAAATTGCTATTACCATACCGCTCAAAACTAAAGGCCAACTATCTTTAAGCAATTGTTTAGCTATTTTAAATTTAAATTCAATTTTTCTAAGAAAAAACTCTTTTTTAACTTTAAAATACCAATAAACATATCCTAATGCCATAACTAAACTATCCAATACAACCATCCAAGCAAAAGCTATTAAAGGTGCTTGATTAATTATAAGGATAATTTTAACTAAACTTGAAATCAGAAGGGTAAAGCTATTTGCAAAAACTACATATTTACTCATAACTTTTGCCTGAAAATACAAATCTATAACATTAAAAGCTTGAAAAATAGTTGCACTTGCTATTATAAAAATTAAAATTTTTGTATATGTATCATTTGAAGTAAAATGAATAGCTATATATAAAACAATCAAAGTTAAAAAAGCCCCAATAAGTTTCAAGTAAAATGCAGTTCCTAAAAGTTCACTTTCTTTTTCTGAATGCTTCACAAGCTCACGCACTACTATACCATCAAGTCCAAGCGTTGCAATAGCACTAAAAAGTCCTCCAAAGCTTTGAGCATAACTCAAAAGTCCAAATCTATCAGGTCCTAAATATCTTGCTACCCAAATACCTACAAAAAGACCTACAGTCATTCGCAGTATTTTTTCTGCAAAAAGCCATGAGGTATTTGCAAAATATTTTTTAAAACCTTGATGTTTAAATAATAATTTGATTTTAGTAGTCATTCACATACCATTTAAAAATTTTCCTAACACCATCTTCAAGCTCCACTCTGTGTTTCCATCCCAATTTATGAAGCTTACTCACATCTGTTACTTTTCTCATTGTTCCATCAGGTTTAGAAGTATTGAAGTAAAAATCTCCTTGATAGGAGACTATATCTTTTATCATATAGGCAAGCTCTTTGATTGAAATATCTTTGCCAGTTCCAATATTGATTTGCGTATTTTTTATCTCTTTAGTTGTGTATGTGGTAACATCACATGTGGTATTTACTCCAAACTGCTCTTGGACAATATCTTGAAAATCAACTTTCTCCATCAAATATACACAAGCATCTGCCATATCATCAGAATATAAAAATTCTCTTTTTGGTTTACCACTACCCCAAATTTCTATTTTACCTTTTTTAATACCAAATTTTTCTAAAATATCTAAAATTTCTTTTTCAGTGGCATTTCCATCAATATTCTCAATAGGTCTTTTATTTAAATCTTTTTTTATAGATTCAAAGTTATTTTCTTCTAAACATTTTCCAAGGTATATTTTTCTAATAAGTGCTGGTAAAACATGAGAAGTTTCTAAATTAAAATTATCATTTTCTCCATAAAGATTTGTCGGCATAACAGCAATAAAATTTGTTCCATATTGTATATTAAAACTCTCGCACATTTTAATTCCAGCAATTTTTGCAATTGCATAAGGTTCATTAGTATATTCAAGTTCTCCTGTTAAAAGATATTCTTCTTTTATAGGCTGAGGACAGTTTTTTGGATAAATACAGGTACTTCCTAAAAACATAAGTTTTTTTACATTATGTTTATAGGCATTATAAATTACACTGTTTTGAATTTCAAGGTTTTCATAAATGAAATCTGCTCTATAAGTATTATTTGCAACTATTCCTCCAACCTTTGCAGCTACTAAAAATACAAACTCTGGTTTTTCTTTTTCAAAAAGTTTATCTGTTTTAATTCTATCTTTTAAATCTATTTGTATCCATTTAATATTTGCTGATCGATTATTTGTTATTGGTGTATTTGGCTTTTTATTATGATATGTTACTATGATATTTTTATAACCTTTCTCAACTAACTTTCTAACAATAGCACTTCCTACAAGTCCAGTTCCGCCACAGACTAAAATTTTGCTGTTTTTATTCATTTTTTACACTCCACAGCTTTTTGGTACTTCAAATCCGCATTCTTTAAGAACTAATTCTTGATAATTTTCTTTCAAATCGCTCTCAACCATCTCTTTTGTCATCTCTTCAAGAGTGATTTTTGGTTCCCATCCAAGTTTTTCTTTAGCTTTGCTTGCATCACCAAGCAGTAAATCAACTTCTGTTGGTCTAAAATATTTAGGGTCAACATTTATTATATCTTTTCCTATTAAATTTTTTGCATTAGAAATTATACTTTCAATATGCTCAATTCCTGCTGTTTTTAAAACTTCATTTAATCTCTCTTCATCAATACTCTCAACTATACCCTTTTCATTAACACCTTCACCTTCAAATCTTATATTAAGCCCTAAAAATTTACCCGTAAGTCTTACAAACTCTCTTATTTCAGTAGTTCTTCCAGTAGCTATAACCCAATCTTCCGGCTTATCATATTGAAGTATCATCCACATCATTCTTACATAATCTTTTGCATGCCCCCAGTCTCTTTTTGAACTTAAATTTCCAAGATAAAGTTTCTTATCAAGTCCTAAAAGGATTCTTGCTATTCCTCTTGTAATTTTTCTTGTTACAAATGTCTCTCCACGTATAGGAGATTCATGATTAAAAAGAATTCCATTACAAGCAAACATATTATAAGCTTCCCTATAATTTACTGTTATCCAATATGCATAGAGCTTAGCTACTGCATAAGGACTTCTTGGATAAAATGGAGTCTTCTCATTTTGTGGAACTTCTTGCACTAAACCATATAATTCACTTGTTGAAGCTTGATAAATTTTTGTTTTATCAGCTAACCCTAAAAGTCTAACTGCTTCAAGTATTCTAAGAGTTCCTATTCCATCAGCATTTGCTGTATATTCTGGCTCTTCAAAACTAACTGCTACGTGTGATTGAGCAGCAAGATTATATATTTCATCTGGTTGGATTTGTTGAATAAGTCTTGTTAAATTCATACTGTCAGTCATATCTCCATAATGAAGGAAAAAATTAACATTTTCTTCATGCGGGTCTTTATATAGATGATCTATTCTTTTTGTATTAAACAAACTTGTTCTTCTTTTTATTCCATGAACTTCATACCCTTTTTCAAGTAAAAATTCTGCTAAATAGCTTCCATCCTGACCTGTTATCCCTGTTATTAGTGCTTTTTTTGCCATTTTATTACCTTTTATAATCATCTTCAATTCTTACAATATCATCCTCACCTGTATATTCACCAACCTGTGCTTCTATTAAAACTACCGGTATTTTCCCTGGATTAGATAATCTGTGAACCTCTCCCATTTTTATATATGTTGATTCATTTGGTCTAACATAATATGTTTTATCACCAACTGTTACAGTTGCAGTTCCACTTACTACTATCCAATGCTCATTTCTATGGAAATGTTTTTGAAGTGAGAGTCTTTTACCGGGTTTAACTACTATCCTTTTTATCTTATATCCATTTTCATCTATTAAATTCTCATATGTCCCCCATGGTCTGTGGACTGTTGAGTGAGTAGTGAGTAGTGGGTAGTAGGTAGTTTTTAATTGTTGAACAATATCTTTTACTTTTTGACTCTCGCCTTTTTTAGTAATAAGTAAGGCATCTTTTGTATCTATTACTATTAAATCCTCTATTCCTATGGAGGCTATTACTTTTTTATTATCATCACTGTGGTAAAAATTATTTTTACTATCTATTTCTATTGCCTCTTTTGATTTTATCTCTTCTACTAAAGAATCAAAACTCCCTACATCATTCCATTCAAAATCTCTGGGAACCACTTTTATTTTTTCGCTTTTTTCCATTACTGCATAATCTATACTAATATCTGGAATATTTTTCATATCTTTAAGTCTTATTTGATTATTGCTTATTACTTGTCTTTTTTCATAACTTTTTAAAACTTCTTCATAAATGTTAGTAGAATGTTTTTTAAGTTCTTCTAAATAAACTCCTGCTTTAAACATAAACATTCCACTATTCCAAAAAAACAGTGTTGAATTTTGAGTTTTGAGTTTTGAATTGTTTTTTAAATATTTTTCTGCTGTTTCCAAATCTGGTTTTTCATGAAATTTTATTACATCCTCTCCATTTGCTTCAATATACCCATATCCTGTATAAGGTTGAGTAGGATTTATTCCAAATGTTACTAAGTATCCTTTATTTGATAATTCTTTAGCTTTATTTATCGCTTTTTTATATTCTTCTTCATTTTTTATTAAATGATCGCTTGGAGTTACAAATAATATTTCTTCTTCATCACTTTCAAGTGCTGCAAATGCTATTGCTGGTGCTGTGTTTTTTCCTATTTCTTCGAGTAAAAATTTCGTATTTTCTATATTAAATTTAGCATTTAATTCTTCTAAATCATCTAAAGCTATGAAATATTGATTAATATTTGATATTACCATACAACTATTACAAATTTTACTATTTCTTTCTATTGTCTTTTGGAACAAAGATTTGTTATCAAAAAGTTTTAGAAATTGTTTTGGCATTAATTTTCTGCTTAATGGCCATAGTCTTGTCCCACTTCCTCCACTTAATATTATGTTTTTCATATTTATTCTTAAATCTCCCCTTTCATTACTCTTCAATAGCTTTTAACCACCAATCAAAATATTCTGGATATTTTGTTGCAATTTTTTCAAACCATTCTTCTTGTTTTATAGCATCAATAAAACCATACTGAGAAGCAAATTTTTCTTCCATCTCTCTCATAGATTCAAAACCGTCTAAAATACCGGCAATTGCATATCTTGCACCAATATTATCTTTTATATTTGATTTTAGCAATTTTGTAAAAATATCAATAGCTTGCTCTTTTTTACCTTTTTCCCATAAAAGCATTCCATAATGAAAAATCATTCTAATAATATGTCTGTTTTCAAGCCATAGCCAATCAAGTTCATCTGGAAAATGAATTCCCTTCATAACCAACTTCATTGCTCTAACATAACCTTTAGTTATTACTTCCTCCGCTTTTGAAATATCTCCATTTAAATAATAATTTTTTGCTAATGTAATATAAGTATCAAAAAAATTTGGATCCATTTTTATTAAAGATTTTAAAATTTTTATACTTTTTTTTATATCTTCGCTTTCTTTACTTTCTAAAAAATCATAATATTTTTGTTGAACTTTGTATCTATTTCTATCCACAAAAGCATATTTTCCTTCAAAAAATTCTTGATTTTGATTTCTTATAGCACTTGCCTTTTGAGAAACAGAAGAATACTTTGCATTAAATTCAGTTGAAATATCTTTCAATCTCAAATTAAGATTTTTCTTTTGAGAATAAAGATAAGCAATAGCAGCCGCTAAAACATCTAAATTTTTGGCATTTTTTATAATCATTTCATCTATATCTATAACTTTCAAAATTTCATCAACATTTGTATTATATTCTTTTGCAAAATTTTTAAGTTTTATATTTAATGTTTCATAATTATTTTCTATATTCATTATAACCTCCCATCAACCAAACTCTTATCAAAAAAAGCTTTAATATCATAAATTACTAAATCAGTGTTAAGTGTTAAGTTTTTAGTTTTTAGTTTTTTTAATTTAGTTTCAATATCTTCAAACTCTTTATGAGCCACTGCTAATACTATTCCATCATAATCATTTAAATGAATCTCATCTTTTAATTCGAAATTATACTCTCTTTTTACTTCTTCATTATCTGCCCAAGGGTCATATACATCTACATTTATTCCAAATTCTTGTAATTCTTTCACTACATCTATTACTCTAGAGTTTCTTATATCTGGACAATTCTCTTTAAATGTTATTCCAAGTATTAAAACTTTGCTGTCTTTGATTTTATGCCCTTTTTGAATCATAAGTTTTACTAATTTATTTGCTACAAATATCCCCATATTGTCATTTGTTCTTCTACCAGCTAAAATGATTTCTGGATGATATCCTATCTCTTTTGCTTTGTGTGCTAAATAGTATGAGTCTACTCCGATGCAGTGTCCTCCCACTAACCCCGGTTTAAACTTTAAAAAATTCCATTTTGTTCCTGCTGCTTCTAATACATCACTTGTATCGATATTTAGTTTATCAAATATAAGTGCAAGTTCA
>Ga0256829_1003165_pt1 | contig 11621 bp, 12 predicted proteins | sample 131447metaG_FD_185979 | JGI IMG/M metagenome (GOLD analysis project Ga0256829, IMG submission 185979) | Hydrothermal vent microbial communities from Lau Basin, Pacific Ocean - 131-447 | ecosystem: Environmental > Aquatic > Marine > Hydrothermal vents | place: Pacific Ocean: Lau Basin | collected... | reverse complement strand
TTGAAAATATAATAAAAGAAGATAAAATTTCATCTAAAAAAGGCGAAAATGAAAATTGAAACGAAAATAGCCAAATTTACAAAGCCTTTATATCTTGAAAGCGGAAGGATTTTAGAGCCTTGGCAGATTATTTATGAAACATACGGCGAACTTAACGAAGATAAATCAAATGTGATTCTTATTACCCACGCTCTTAGCGGCTCTCACCACGCAGCGGGGAAGTATGAAAACGATACAAAGCCCGGATGGTGGGATGCATTAATAGGAGAAAAAAAAGCTATTGATACCACTAAATATTTTGTAATAGCTACAAATGTAATAGGCAGCTGTTTTGGTTCAACCGGTCCGATGAGTCATTTGTATCCGGGAAGCGCCGAGAGATACAGGCTGAAATTTCCGGTTATTACCGTTAAAGATATGATAAAAGCACAAAAAATTTTGCTTGATTCTCTTGGAATAAAACATATAAAAGCCATTATAGGCGGCAGCATGGGCGGAATGCAGGCCTTAAGATTTGCAGTGGATTATCCGGGATTTAGTGAATATATTATTCCGATAGCCACAACCTATCAGACAAGACCTTATGTGATTGCCATAAATAAATCTATGACAGAAGCTATAAGAGCGGACAAGGAATTTAACAATGGAAATTATAAACCAGGAGCCTTGTTAAAAGGTCTTTCAGCTGCCAGAATGATTGGCTATCTTAATTATACTTCACCTGAAACCTTTGAGAAAAAATTCGGAAGAGAGTATGTGAAAACGGATGGAATGTTTGAACTTTTCGGTAGATTTCAGGTAGAATCTTATCTTGAATATAACGGGGCGAATTTTCCTAAATGGTTTGATGCTTTGAGTTATATTTATATTTTAAAGGCAATTTCACTTTTTGATATAAGCAGGGGATTTAATTCCTTAGAAGATGCTTTTAAAGTTATAAAAGATAAACTATATTTAATCGGTTTTAGCGGAGATACTCTTTTTTATCCGGAAGAGATGAGAAATATTAAAAAATATATGGATAAAGTTGACGGAAAATGCCAATATTACGAAATAGACAGTAATTACGGGCATGACAGCTTTTTAGTAGAAACTCAAAAATTTGATTTTTTAATAAAAGATATTTTAAAAGGAAAGTTAGATGCAAGATTTTGAAAAAAAATTAAAAGAGGCAAAAGAACTGCTTGATAAACTGAGTAATTCGGAAATAACCCTTTATGATGCAATGGAGTATTACAAAAAAGGTATAAAACTTCTAAATGAAGCCACAAAGATGATAGAAGAAGCAAAACTGGAATTTGAAAAGATAAAATGAAAATAGCCGTTATTCAAAGTGACAATATTCCTTACGATAAAGCAAAGCTCAGTTTTTTTATGCAAAATGCAAAAAAAGAGGGTGCTAGGCTTATAATTTTACCTGAATATGTTTTGAACAGATTTTTTAAAGAGATAGAAAAAATGCCTATCTCTTTTGTAAAAAATCAATCAAACCGGCAGATAAAACATCTTAAAAATCTTGCAAATATCTATAATTTAACAATAATAGCCCCTGTTGTAAAAGTGATTAACAATAAAAAATATAAGACTGTTGTTAAAATTGATAAAAATATAAAATATTACTATCAACAAGCCCTAATGCCTTATTCTCACTGGAATGAAGAGAAATTTTTTGATAAAAAAGAGATGAAACCTATGGTGTTTAAAATAGGAAATTTTAAATTCGGTGTTATGTTCGGGTTTGAAGCACATATAAATAAATTTTGGAAATATTTTAAAGAAAAAAAAGTGGAAGCCGTTTTGATTCCGAGTATCGGGACATTCAATTCTCATAACAGATGGCTTGAAATATTTAAAACAAAGGCATTTTTAAATCATTTTTATGTAATAAGAGCAAACAGAACGGGAAGTTATAAAGAGTGGAAATTTTACGGGAAATCCTTTGCCCTTTCACCTGAAGGAGAAGTTTTGAATATACTTGGAAACAAAGAGGAAATAGCAATTATTGAACTTAAAAAAGAGAAAATAAAAGAGGCAAAAAAAGAGTGGAAATTTTCGGATATTGAAAAATCAATCAAACATTTCTAAAATTTCATAAGCGGTATTTCTTTTTGCCGGGATTTCTCCGGCGTCTTTTATCAGATTTATCATTTCCTGTTGATTCATAGAATTTTGGGCACCTGCACTTTTTACTACATTTTCTTCCATCATTGTCGAGCCTAAATCGTTTGCTCCGTATTTTAATGCAAGTTGACCTATATAGCTGCCTTGTGTTACCCAAGAAGATTGAATGTTTTTAAAATTATCCAAAAACAGTCTTGCAACCGCTAAATATCTTAAATATCTATTTGGTGATGTTTTTGTTGTAATGATGCCTTCTTTCATTAAAGCGGTGTTATAAGGCTGAAAAGACCACATAATAAACGCCCTAAATCCGCCTGTTTCATCTTGAAGCTCTCTTATTAAATTCCAGTGTTCCACCACTTCCTCAATCGTTTCAACTGTTCCGAACATCATTGTAGCTGTTGTTTTCATTCCTATGTTATGAGCTGTTTTATGCACTTCAAGCCATTTTGCAGAATCTATTTTTTTTGGAGCAATAATATCTCTAACCCTGTCGCTTAATATTTCAGCCCCGGCACCCGGAATTGAGCTTAGCCCTTTTTCTTTAAGACGGACTAAAACTTCTTTTATGGAAATTTTTGAAACTTTTGCAATATAATCAATTTCCGGTGCGGAAAATCCGTGAATGGTAATAAAAGGATATTTTTTGTGAATATGTTCTACTAAATTTTCGTAAAAATCTATTTTTAAATTCGGATGAACTCCTCCTTGAAAGAGAATCTGAGTGCCTCCTATTTCAATTAACTCATCTATTTTTTTGTCTATTTCTTCAAAACTTAAAATATAAGCGTCTTCATTTTTTTTGTGTCTGTAAAATGCACAAAATTTACAATCAACCCAACATATGTTTGTATAATTTATATTTCTGTCAACTATAAAAGTAGTGATTTTTTTCGGGTGTAATTCTCTTTTTTTTGCCAAAGCCATTTGCCCAAGAGTTATTAAATCTTCATTTTTTATTAAATTTACCGCTTCTTTTGCTGTAAGTCTCAATTTATTCTCCTTATTTTTGTATAATACATTTTTAATAGATAATATCAAAAAAGCTTTTGATATGGAAGTGATGATAAAAAAAACATAAAAAATTCATATAAGGATACAATTATGACGATTATTGATATGATTATTATTGCTATTACTCTTTTACTGGCGGTTAAAGGATTTTTTAACGGTTTTGTAAAAGAAGTTTTCGGTCTAATAGGAATAATAGGCGGAGTTTATCTTGCCGGATTTTATTATCATCAAGCGGGAGTATATATAAACGAAAATTTAATGACAATACCGAATAAATCGGCTATTGATTTAGTAGGCTTTGTAAGTGTGTTTTTGATTTTTTGGATTTTTTGTATTTTTCTGGGATTTTTATTTGGAAAAATACTTAAAATTTCAGCTATGGGATTTTTGGATAAACTTTTAGGATTTTTCTTTGGAGGGGTTAAATTTTTTTTGATAATAAGTATTATCGTCTCTTCTTTGTATAAAATTGATTTTATTAAAAAAGAGATGGATAAATTTGAGAAAAAAAGTGTTCTTTTACCTGTAATGCTTAAAGTAGGTGAAAAAGTAATTCATTTTTCACCTGAAAAATTAAATATTCAAAATATGAAAAAAAATATAGAAAAAAGAATCCAAAATGAAACAAAAGATATAAATATTTCAAAATTAAACCTTAATGAGATAAATAAAACACTTAAAAATGTTAAAATTCCACTAAATAACCTTAAAGGAGATTGATGTTTTCAAATGAATATCTAAAACAAAGAATGGCAAAAGCCGAAAAATTAAAAGAAAACGGTATTAATCCGTATGGACATTTTGCCAAAAGAGATACAAAAATATCCGAATTTTTGCAAAAAAGCAAAGATGTTGAAAATTTGGAAAATAAAAGAGATGAAACCAAAAAATTTACGGTTGCAGGAAGAGTTAAGTTTTTAAGACTTATGGGTAAAGCCGCTTTTTTTAAAATAGAAGACGAAAGCGGAATACTTCAGGTTTATATGAGTAAAAACGATTTAGGAGATGAATTTAATGTTTTAAAAAAGACACTTGAAGTAGGGGATATTGTTGAAGTTACAGGTTATCCTTTTGTTACAAAGACAGGGGAGCTTAGTATTCACGCCTCAAGTGTGAGGATTTTAACAAAAGCCATTCATCCTCTGCCTGAAAAATTTCACGGTCTTCAGGATGTGGAGACAAAATACCGTCAAAGATATCTTGATATGATTATGGATATAAATACAAAAAACAGATTTAAAACAAGAAGTGTTGTGGTAAGTTCGGTGAGGGAATTTTTTATTAAACACGGGTTTTTGGAAGTGGAAACACCTATGCTTCATACTATTGTAGGAGGGGCTAATGCAAGACCTTTTATGACACATCACAATGCTCTTGATATTGATATGAATCTTAGAATTGCACCCGAATTATTTTTAAAAAGATTAATAGTAGGCGGATTTGAGGCTGTATTTGAACTCAACAGAAACTTTAGAAACGAAGGTATTGATTATACCCATAATCCTGAATTTACTATGATAGAATTTTACTGGGCGTATCATACAATGGAAGATTTGATGAATCTGACACAAAAATTATTTGACTTTTTATTTGAAAAGCTTAATCTTCCAAAGCAGCTTGAATACGGGGATATGATTATTGATTTTGATAAATGGAAAAAAATAACTTATAAAGACGCTCTTGTTGCAATCGGAAATGTTCCTGAAGATATTTTAGATGATGTTGAAAAAATGAAAAAATATCTTAAAGATAGCGGAGTTGAGGTTGAAGAACATATAGACAACAGAGGTAAGCTATGGGCTGAATTGTTTGATGAATTTGTTGAAGCTAAACTGATTAATCCTACATTTATTACCGAGTTTCCTATAGAAATTTCGCCGCTTGCCAGAAGAAGCGATGAAAATCCTGAATTTGCAGAAAGATTTGAGCTTTTTATAGCGGGAAGAGAAATTGCAAACGGATTTAATGAGCTTAACGACCCGCTTGACCAGTATGAGAGATTTAAAGCTCAATTAGAAGCAAAAGCAAAAGGCGATGAAGAGGGAATGGATATGGATTATGACTATATAAGAGCTCTTCAATACGGAATGCCTCCGACAGCAGGGGAGGGAATAGGAATTGACAGACTTGTGATGCTTTTAACAAATGCACACTCTATAAAAGATGTGATTTTATTTCCGACAATGAAACCAAAACAAGATAATAAAGAAGATATTTAAAAAAACAAAGGAGACAAAAAATGAGTTTACTTAAAAATTACGACGCTGATGTTTACGGTATTTTAGAAAAAGAGTTGCAAAGACAAACAGACCATCTTGAAATGATTGCAAGTGAAAACTTTACTCTTCCGGAAGTTATGGAAGCTATGGGTAGTGTTTTTACAAACAAATATGCAGAAGGTTACCCGAATAAAAGATATTACGGCGGATGCGAATATGCGGATATGATAGAACAGTTGGCAATAGACAGAGCAAAAGCGCTTTTTGGGTGTGAGTATGCAAATGTTCAACCTCACTCAGGTAGCCAGGCAAACGGAGCTGTTTATGTCGCTTTAATGAAACCTTATGAAAAATTATTAGGTATGGATTTAAGCAACGGCGGACATTTGACACACGGAGCAAAAGTTAACTTCTCAGGAAAACATTACAGAAGTTTTTCTTACGGAATTGATGAAAAAACAGGTAGAATTGATTATGATAGAGTAAGAGATATTGCAAAAATCACAAAACCTCAGATGTTAGTTTGCGGTGCGAGCGCATATCCAAGAGAAATTGATTTTTCTAAATTCAGAGAAATTGCAGATGAAGTAGGGGCTATTTTAATGGCGGATGTTGCTCATATTGCAGGTCTTGTGGTTGCAGGTGAACATCCAAATCCATTCCCTCACTGTGATGTTGTAACAACTACAACTCATAAAACCCTAAGAGGACCAAGAGGCGGTTTAATCCTTACAAATAACGCTGATTATGCTAAAAAAATAAATTCAGCTATTTTCCCTGGAATTCAAGGAGGACCGTTAGTGCATGTAGTTGCTGCAAAAGCTGTCGGATTTAAAATGAACCTTGATGAATCTTGGAAAGCTTATGCAAAACAGGTAAAAGCAAATGCAAGAGTTTTAGCTGATGTATTGCTTGAAAGAGGTTATGATTTAGTAAGCGGCGGAACAGATAATCACTTAGTATTAGTAAGCTTCCTAAATAAAGAATTTAGCGGAAAAGAAGCCGAAGAAGCATTAGGAAGAGCGGGAATTACAGTAAATAAAAACACAGTTCCTGGTGAAAAAAGAAGTCCTTTTGTAACAAGCGGTATCAGAGTCGGTTCTCCGGCACTTACAGCAAGAGGAATGAAAGAAGAAGAATTCAGACTTATTGCAACAAAAATGGCGGATGTTTTAGATGATATTTATAATGTTGAACTTCAAGAAAAAATAGCAAAAGAACTTAAAGAGCTTGCAAGTAAATTTGTAATTTACACTCAAGCCACTTATTAATTTTTCCCTCTTTTGGGAGTGATAAAGGAGAATTATGAATTTTAGCGTAGATACTTCAATGATAAAAATAAATAAAAATTATTATTTTGAATATAAAGGTAAAATAATTAATAAAATTATTTATAAGGGGAGAACCTTTTTTGATAAATATGAAAAAATTGAAAAGCCTATAACATTTACTCTTATCAATGAACATTTAGAAAGAAAAAAAACAATAGCTCACGATTTGATTAATCATAGAAGAGGAATTGTTGAGAATATCGTATTTGATTACAACGGAAGAGATCCTGAAAAATTTTGGAACAGGGCAAGTCTTGTTTTAAGAGAAGAAGGGTTCTTAAATTTTACGGCTTATAATTCAAAAACACCGGGGCATTTGCATTTGTATATTCATAAAGGACATACTACATTAAATGAAGCAATCCAGCTTGGAAAAGCTCTTTCAATGAAACTTGCTACAAAGATTCCTAAACAATGGAGGGTTTTTCCAACTGACGATTTGCCGCTTGAGTTTAATATCTTGAATTTGCCTTATGAAGTGTTTAAAAAAGAAAGAGGAGCCTCATGGGCAAAACATATGTAAAGGAGACAAAATGTCAAACAAAGATGATTTACTAAATATAGGGAATGGAAATAATCCTAATAATATGAAAAAAATTTTAATATATGTTGCTATTGCTTTTTTGATTTTTGTAATAGCTGTTATAGGATTTGCTATTTTTCAAAATTCAAACAACAGTGAAAAAAACACTATTATTCCTCCTGCAACTCAAGCACAGCCAAAACAGGATAATTTATTTAAACAAATTCCTATTGAAAATCAAAATGCTCAAAAATCTCAAAAACAAAAGCCGCAAACAAATATAAAAGAAAAAATTATACAAAATTCTTCTACAAATAAAACCGTAAATAATTCTCAAAATTCAGCTCAAAATACAACTGAAACTAAATCTGAAGTTAATAAAAATCAAACTACAAAAAAAACAAAACCGATTGTAAAAGAAGTAAAACCGGCTGTAAAAAAATCAAAAACGAAAATCAAACCAAAACCTGTTAAAAAAGTTATAAAAAGCAAAAAATATTATATTCAAGTAGCCGCTCTTTTAAGATATAAAAAACCAAGCAAAAGTTTTTTAAGACTTATAACAAAAGCCGGGTATAAATATAAATTTTTTGTAACATATATAAAATTAAAAAACGAAAGAGTAAAAGTTACAAAAATATTAGTAGGTCCTTTTTCAAATGAAAAGACTGCAAGAAAAGCTTTGAAAAAAATTAAAGCGAATATAACTCAAAATGCGTTTTTATTTAAGGTTAAATAATGATTTACGATAAATTTTTAGTGGATGAACTTTCTGTTATTGCAATTTATAATAAAGTAAAAGAAATTTTTAAAGAGAGAATTTTTCTTTTTGAAAGTGTTATAAATAACAGTGATGGAAATTATTCTTTTATTGTAATAGGTGAGAAAGAAAGAGTCAAATATCAAAATGAAAAAACTTATTATTTTGATGGAGAAAAAGAAAATATTTTGGATATTGATGTTTTTGGTTTTTTAAAAAACTATTACAAAAGCATTGATTATGAATATTACAGAAAAAAATCAAAAGAAATCGGAATCGGTTTTGTGGACGGATTTATAGGCTATATCGGTTATGATATGGTAAAAGTTTTTGAGCCTGTTTTAAAACCTGTTATGGATAATTTGGAAGATGAGACAAAAATTCCTGATTTTTATATGATAAGACCGAAAATTATTTTGGGATTTTCTCATAAATCTTCAGAACTTACCGTAATAATAAATGATGAAAATTATAATGATAAATTATTAACTATTAAAAATTCCCTTAAATCGTCTTATAAACATTCTCCTTTGAAAAAAGCGGAACTTTTAAGTGAGCCTAAATTTGTTTTTTCTAAAGAAAAATTTTTTGAAATGGTTTCTCTTGCAAAAGAAAATATCCGTGCTGGAGATATCTTTCAAATAGTTCTTTCAAACAGACTGAAAGTAAAAGCAAAACTTGACAGACTTTCGTTTTACAGAAAACTTAGAAGCAAAAATCCATCCCCTTATCTTTATTATCTTGATATAGATGATTTTGCAATTATAGGAAGCTCCCCTGAAGTTATGGTAAGGCTTACGGATAATATGATTTTGCTGCGTCCTATTGCCGGAACAAGAAAAAGAGGAGAAAATGCACTAAGGGATTTAGAACTTGAAAATGATATGATTAACGACCCAAAAGAAGTTGCCGAACATATAATGCTGGTTGATTTAGGAAGAAACGATGTCGGAAGGGTTGCAAGGGCTGGAAGTGTAAAAGTGGAAGAGCTTATGAGGGTTGAGAGATATTCCCATGTTATGCATATGGTTAGTGATGTTGTGGGAGTTTTGGATAAAAAATATGATATGTTTGATTTATTCAAAGCTACATTTACAGCAGGAACTATGAGCGGTGCCCCTAAAATTAAGGCAATGGAGCTTATAGCTGAGAATGAAGGTCTAAAAAGAGGGTATTATGCCGGAAGTATAGGATATTTCGGGTTTGACGGGAATATGGACAGTGCTATTACCATTAGAACGGCTTTAATAAAAGATGATGAAGTTATTTTTCAAGCGGGTGCTGGAATTGTCGCAGACAGTAAACCTGAACTTGAGTATAAAGAAGTAAATAATAAACTCGGAGCACTTGTAGCAACACTTAAAGAACTGGAAAATGAAAAATAAAAAATTATTTACTATATTCGGAAATCCTGTTATACACTCCAAATCTCCTTTAATGCATAACTGTTTTTTTGAAAAAAAAGGTTTAAAAAATTGTTATACCAGATTTTTGCTTGAAGATGGAAGTGAAATAATAAAAAAATTTAAAGAGCTCAAAATAAACGGGGCAAATGTAACGGTGCCTCATAAAGAGTGGGCTTATAAATTAGCCGATGAAGTAAGAGGCGTTGCAAAAGAGATGGGCGCTGTTAATACTTTGGTTTTAGAAAATGCAAAAGTAGTCGGTTATAACACAGATGGTTCGGGATTTATGGAAGTAATTAAAGAATTTGATTATAAAAATCCTTTAATTATAGGAGCAGGGGGGACTGCCAGGGCAATTTCTTATTTGCTTAAAGCAGATATTGTAAACAGAAGTGAAGGAAGACTTAAATTTTTTAAAGAAAAAGGCTTTAAAACTTATATATGGAATAATTTTGAATATAAAAATTATGATTTGATTATAAATACAACTTCAGCGGGTCTTAAAGATGAAAATCTGCCAATGCCAAAAGAGATGCTTGAAAAAGTGTTTAAAAATGCAAAATATGCCGTGGATGTTGTTTATGGAAGAGAAACTCCTTTTTTGAAAATGGCAAAAGAGTATAATTTAGTTTTAAGAGATGGGCTTTATCTTCTTGTTTATCAGGGAATTTTGGCAATGGAACTTTTTTTAGGGGAGAAATTAAATAAAAAAGAAGCTGAGAAAGTTTATTTTGAAATATTAACTTAAGGTCTTGCCTCTGCTAAAATTTCCATTTTAGCCCCTAGGGCTTTAAATTTTTCAGTTAGATTTTCATAACCTCTGAACAGATGATAAATTCTGTGAATATTTGTTTCACCATTGGCTACAAGTGCCGCTAAAATAAGTGCCGAACTAGCTCTAAGGTCTGTTGCCATTATATCCGCTCCAAAAAGTTCACTTGGACCTTTTACAGAAGCAATTTTGCCGTTTATTGAAATATCGGCTCCAAGGCGGTTTAATTCCTGAGCGTGCATAAACCTGTTTTCAAAAAGTCTCTCTTCAATAATACTAACTCCGTTTGCCTGAGTGGCTATTGCCATTATTTGTGCTTGCATATCAGTTGGAAATCCGGGATATTCGGATGTTGTTAAATTCACAGGTTTTATCTCTTTTGCAGGAATCAGAGTTATTTTATTTTTATTTATTTCAAAATCAAATCCCATTTCTTTAAATTTGACTAAAATTCCTTCTAAATGTTCTGGAACTACATTTTTTATAGTTATTGAGGAATTTGTAACGGCACCTGCTGCAAGATAAGTTCCGGCTTCTATTCTATCTGGGATAATTGATTCTTTTTTAAATTCCAAAAGTTCTCCCCCGCTTCCGTAAAGAGTGATTTCATCGCTTCCGATTCCTTTTATATCAATTCCTCCGTTTTTAAGAATTTCGCAAAGTTGAATAATTTCAGGCTCTTTTGCAGCATTTATAATTCTTGTTTTGCCTTTTGCAAGACTTGCTGCCATTAGAATATTTTCCGTGCCTGTAACTGTTATTTTATCAAAGATAATATCACTTCCTTTTAAATTACCCATTGCGTGGATATAGCCGTTTTCTATTTTTATATCGGCTCCCATTAAACTAAGGGCTTTTAAATGTAAATCCACAGGTCTAGCCCCTATTGCACATCCTCCTGGAAGTGAGACTTTGCAATCATGAAATCTTGCTAAAAGAGGTCCTAAAACCAAAATAGAGGCTCTCATTGTTTTTACAATTTCATAAACGGCTGTGGTGTTATTTATATTTTGTGTGTTTATTTTTAACGAATTGTCTTTTAATTCAAATTCACTGCCTAAAATTTTAAGAAGTTTAAGCAGAGTTTTTACATCTGCAACTTCCGGAACATTTTCTAAATAAAAATCGTTTTTACTTAAAATTGCAGCTGCTATTACGGGTAGGGCTGAATTTTTTGCCCCGCTTATTGTTACGCTCCCTTTAAGTTTAGGGGAGTGTTTTATTTTTAGATACTTATACATTTTCAAAACTTTTCAAAAGTTTTATTTCTTCAGCCCAGATTTCAGGTTCTATTGTTTCAAGTATCAAAGGAATATTATCTATTCTTTTATCTTCCATAATAAATTTAAAAGCATCAATCCCAATTTCTCCTTTTCCAAGAGAATGGTGTCTGTCAACACGGCTTGCAAATTTGGCTTTTGAGTCGTTTATATGCATTCCTTTTAGATACTTAAAGCCAACTATTTTATCAAATT
>Ga0256829_1003164_pt1 | contig 11622 bp, 7 predicted proteins | sample 131447metaG_FD_185979 | JGI IMG/M metagenome (GOLD analysis project Ga0256829, IMG submission 185979) | Hydrothermal vent microbial communities from Lau Basin, Pacific Ocean - 131-447 | ecosystem: Environmental > Aquatic > Marine > Hydrothermal vents | place: Pacific Ocean: Lau Basin | collected... | reverse complement strand
AAGTCGGAGTGTAAATATTAGAAACTGAGCAGTTGACCAAATCTCAAGTTGTCCAAGAGGAATACTCTCGTGAAAAAGATAAAAAATAATAATAGGAATAAAAATATTGACAAGAATAGCACCTGAAAAGTTTGCCTTTATCATGGCATCTATCAACTTTGGATGGTAAGTAGTATGGAAAAGTTTGAGTAGTTTATGCATCTAGTATGTTAGTGTAGTGCTTAAGTAGTTTTCTTCAATCTCATTAGCTATTTTCGGGAATGTCTTTTGAATAGCTTGTTTTATTTTGAGAGGTGTAATTGGTTTGAGTATATAGCCTTTTGCTCCAAAGCTAATGGCATCCATAACAAGCTTCTCTTCTCCATGAGAAGTAACCATGACAATCCTTGCTTTTTCATCAAACTCACGAATATGCTGAAGAGCTTCTATCCCATTCATAACAGGCATAGTAATATCCATAGTTACTAAATCAGGTTTGAGTTTCTTAAACATTTCAATGGCATCTTGCCCATTCATCGCAATGCCAACCACATTAAAACCCATAGTTTCAAAGTTTTTACTAAGTGTTCTTGTAATAATTTTAGAGTCGTCAACTATCATAACATTTAACATTAAAAATCCTTATTTTGTGAAAAAGTATAGCATATTAATGTTAGAATAGTATTAAAGGCACCTCTAATGAGGTGAAAGAGGGAGGGTTTACTTTAAAGAACTAAGTTGCTCTAAAACCTTCTCGCGTTTAGCAGTAGCATCTGCAAGCTGTGTACGGTTTTTCTCTAGTACATCTTCTGGAGCATTTGCTACGAAACGCTCATTATTAAGCATACCGTTTAGTTTACCTATCTCTTTTTGAAGTTTTTCATCTTGGCGTTCAAGCTTTGTGATGATAGGAGTAAGGTCTATACTATCAGTTGGGATGAAAGTCTCACACTTATCTGAGATATCACTTACGGCATTTTCTACCTTAGACTCTGTAAACTCAAGCACTTCTACTTTTGCAAGTTTTATGATGAAAGGTTTCATCATCTCTTTGGATTTTTCACTTAGTCCGTCTATTTTTACGAAGGCTTTTTCTATCTTCTGGTTCGCTAAGTCTACAAGAACTTTTGCACGTCTGATAGAAACAATAGCATCCATGATAACTTCAAAAGTCTCTTCCTCTTTACGTTGTTTCGTCTTGCTTGGGTAACGCATAAGCATGATAGATTCACCCTCTTCAAGTGTAGTACCACTAAGCTCATGGTAAAGATGCTCTGTGATAAATGGCATAAATGGGTGGAGGAGTTTCATAGCTTCTTTAAAAATTGCTCCAAGTTCAACTATAGATGCTTTGTCAGCCTTAGAAAGTTCGATACCCCAACCACAAAACTCATTCCATAGAAACTTATAAAGTACAAGAGCTGCATCGTTAAACTTATACTCATCAAGGTTTGCACGTACCTCTTTGGTTGCAAAGTTTAGACGGCTCATCATGTAACGACCGAGATCAGTCTCTACACAAAAACCATTCATATCAGGGAAAACATCTACATTCATCTGTAGGTATTTTGTCGCATTGTAAAGTTTGTTTGTGAAGTTACGATTTAACTCTAACTTCTCATCACTCATTCTGATGTCACGACCTTGAGCCGCTGAGATAGCAAGAGTAAAACGCAGGATGTCCGCAGAGTACTTCTCAACTGTATCGAGAGGATCTACAACATTTCCTTTTGACTTACTCATCTTATCACCGTTTGCATCACGTACAAGGGCATGAAGGTAGATATGATTAAATGGAAGTTTTCCGTTAAAGTTCTCACCCATCATCATCATTCTAGCTACCCAAAAGAAGAGGATATCAAAACCTGTTATAAGCAGAGTATTTGGATAGAAGTCTTTCATGTCAGACTCATTCCAAAGTGCACCTTTCCCCTCTTCGCCATTTGCCCAACCAAGAGTTGAGAAAGGCCACAGAGCAGAAGAGAACCATGTATCAAGAACATCAGGGTCTTGTGTTAGGTTTTTACTAGAACACTTAGGGCAAGATTCTGGATGCTCATCTTCAGTAGCATACTCATGTCCACAATCATCACAGTAAAATACTGGGATTTGATGTCCCCACCATAACTGACGAGAGATACACCAGTCACGAAGTTCACCCATCCAAGAGTTATAAGAGTTAATCCAGTGAGGAGGGAAGAACTGAGCTTCACCCTCATTTGTCTTCTCTATAGACTTATCAGCTACTTCTTTTTTCACAAACCACTGTCTTGAGATATAAGGCTCTACGATGTTTTTACATCTGTAACAGTGTCCTACTTGGTGCTTATGGTCTTCTATCTTAACGATATATCCCTCTTCATCAAGGCGTTTCACGATGATATCACGAGCTTCGATGCGCTCTAAACCTTTGAACTCTCCAGCATAGTCGTTAAGGATTCCCTTCTCATCAAAGACTGTGATAAACTCTAGGTCGTGGCGTTTACCAACCTCGTAGTCATTTTGATCATGTGCAGGTGTTACTTTTACGACACCTGTTCCAAAATCCATATCAACATGCTCATCAGCGATGATTTTAACACTTCTCTCAAGAAGTGGAAGTTTTATCTCTTTACCAACTATAGCTTTGTAGCGTTCATCATCAGGGTGAACCATAACAGCCGTATCCCCGAAGTATGTCTCAGGTCTTGTCGTTGCGACTTCAACACTTCCACTTCCATCAGCAAAAGGGTAAGTCATATAGTAAAATTTACCGTCGTGGTCTTCGTGTTCTACTTCTATGTCAGAGAGTGCTCCATCATGTGTACACCAATTTACCATGTAGTTTCCACGAACGATAAGTCCATCATCATAGAGTTTTACAAATGCCTCTTTTACAGACTTCTGTAGACCTGCATCCATAGTAAAACGCTCACGTTCCCATGCAGGAGTCACCCCAAGAACACGAAGTTGCTCAGTCATAATCCCAGCAGACTCAGCTTTCCAAGCCCAAGCACGTTCTAAGAACTTCTCGCGACCAAGCTCCTCTTTTGTTGTGCCTTCTGCTAGGAGTTGTTTCTCTACGACATTTTGTGTAGCGATACCTGCATGGTCTGTCCCAGGCTGCCAGAGAGTTTTATAACCATCCATACGTTTGTAACGAGTGATGATATCTTGAAGTGTAAAGGTAAGGGCATGCCCTATGTGTAGACGACCTGTTACATTTGGAGGTGGCATCATGATCGAGAAGTTTTTTCCCTCTTCTTGAATAGCTTTGTTACCATCTATCTCGAAGTACTTGCGTTCTTCCCATATTTTATAGTATTTGTTTTCTGTTTCTTGTGGATTGTATCTGTTCTCTGACATAATTTCGCCTAATTTAAAATTACGCGATTATATCTAAATAGTCATAAAGCTTTTATAAATTACTCTATATCTATACCTGTAACTCTCTTTTTTATACTGAGTTTATCTTCATACATATGTTTATCAGCGAGCTCTATTGCTGATGCGAGTTCATCTTTTGTAGTATACTCACTCACACCAATAGAAAAACTAACTTTAAAAAGAGTGGTTTTTGATTTGAATTTTTTCTTAAGAATAGTCTCTCGTAGCTTGCTGAGTGTTTCAAAGGCATGTTTGGCACTGATATTTTTTGGAAAAAGAACAATAAACTCATCACCACCAAAACGTACCACATCAAAGCCTGTCTTTTTAAGTTCATTAGAGAGAAGCATCAAAATTTTATCACCTATAAGGTGTCCATGTGTGTCATTGATAAGCTTGAAGTAGTTGAGGTCTATCATCGCTAAAACACCATCCTCTTTAAAGAGTGTTGTACCATTTTCTAACTTTTGGTCATTAAGCCATTTTCTGTTGTGTATATGAGTGAGTTCATCTAGATAAACTGCCTCTTTAAGCTTCTCTAGTTCTGCTTTAAGCTTCTGAGTCTCTTCTAAAACAGCACTAAGAGCCGTTTCATCTTTTTCTTGAATAGCAGTAATCGCTTTTTCTGTGTGTTCACTAAGGTGCATGACATTTTGTGAAGTTGACTCTTGCATCTGTGTTAAAGTAGAACACTCTTGTGTAAGAATATCATTAGCAAGATCCGAATCATCTTCTATCTCTGCATCATGTTCTTTAGAGAAATTTGTAAATATAGAGGCATATACAGAAGGTGTAACTACATTCATCTGGTTGATAGAATCTTTAGTCTCATTTGAAATAATCTGTAATATTTTGGTATCAGCTGTCATTGTGTACAATCTTTTAGTTAGATAAAGAATTATATCATTTTACATCTACTTCATTGCATAATTGAGAGACAATATATATCTTTTATTGAAAAGGAATTCTTTTTGATAAAATTGTAACAAATATTTGCAAGCTTTAAACTCCCCAAGCTATAATTGCAAAATGCCTTTATCACGTTTAAATGAAGAACAGTATGCAGCCGCTACCTCTTCGTATGCCCAAAACCTTATCATCGCTTCTGCCGGGACTGGAAAAACCTCTACCATAGTAGGTCGTATCGGTCATCTTCTTGCACAAAACATACAGCCAAGTGAGATACTCCTCCTTACATTTACCAACAAAGCAGCCGCTGAAATGGTCGCCCGTGTGGCGGAGTACTTTGGAAAAGGAGTTGCAGGAAAGATAGATGCCGGAACCTTTCATGCAGTGAGCTACAGATGGCTTAAAAAACATGATAAACGAGTGGTCTTAAAACAGCAACGCGAGTTAAAAACACTTTTCCGTTCTGTTTTTGAAAAACGTAACTTTTCTCACATAGATGCTGATGTAACACCTTACGGTGGAAATCACCTCTACGATATGTACTCCTTTTATCAAAACACTGAGTTAGAAAAAAACTTCGAAGACTGGGTCAAAGAGAAGTATGAAGAACACTCTCAGTTTGCTATTATATATGCTGATGTTGTTGATGAGTTCGAGAAGTTAAAACACGAGTATGGGTTTGTAAACTTTAACGACCTTTTACTCAACTTCCGTGAGATGTGTAAGACAAAGGATTTGGGTTATAAAGAAGTACTAGTTGATGAGTATCAAGATACAAATGCCCTTCAAGGAACACTTATAGATGTGATGAATCCACCCTCACTCTTTTGTGTAGGAGATTATGACCAGAGTATCTATGCGTTTAATGGTGCAGACATAGGTATTATCGGAGGATTTACGAAGAAGTTTCCTGAGGCTCATGTCCACACTCTGACAAAGAACTACCGCTCCTCAAGACCTATCCTTTCACTCGCTACTAAGGTGATAGAACACAACGAACGTATCTATCCTAAGCAGTTAGAAGTGACACGAAATTTTGATGCGAAGGCACCGAGTCTTATCGCGTTTGATGAGCTTTTCGATCAGTACCATGCCATAGCTGCGATGATACGAGACTCCCAAACGCCACATGAAGAGATAGCGGTTATTTTTCGTAACAACTCTTCGGCTGATGGTATAGAAGTAGGGCTTCGTGAGCTGGATATCCCTTGTAAACGCAAGGGTGGTACAAGTTTTTTTGATGCCAGAGAAGTAAAAGCTATTCTTGACCTCTACACTCTGCTTGTCAATGAGTCTGATATGATGGCGTTTATACACCTCTTTGAGTTTGCTCGTGGGATAGGCTCAGCTATGGCAAAAGAGCTTTATCTTGCACTCAAGACCTTAGGGCAGGGAAGTATGTTTTATGGTCTGTATGCACCTGATGAGTCTATGAGTAATCCTTTTGAGAAACGCAAGCTCAACCGACAACTTGGGCTCTTTGATGAGTTTTTAGAACTAGGAGCTGTAGGGAAGTATGCTAAGCTAGGTTTTGAGCCAAAATTTATGAAAAACCCAGTACTTAAACACCCACGCCTTACAAAAGAGTCTGCTGCGTTTGTACATAACTTTTATCTTCTCTTTCGTGACCTTAAGGGTGTGAAAAAGCCGACTACAGTGGTAGATAAGATAACCAAGTCAGAACTCTTTAAGTATATAGCCGATGTCTTAGCGACAAAGCGAGCAACACTTAAAGATGGAAGTATAGATGAGAAGCAAAAGACAGAAGCATTGACAAGAATAGAGCGAAAAAATCTACTCCTAAAAGAGCTCACAAAACCCTACTTAGAGCATGAGCGTTTTTTAAACGCCATGATACTTGGTTCTTCAGACCTAACGCAAGGCGAGGGGGTAAATCTTCTCTCTGTGCATGCGAGTAAGGGACTTGAGTATAAAGAAGTTTATGTAGTTGACCTTATGGATGGGCGTTTCCCAAACAGAAAACTGATGCAACGCGGGGGTAGTCTCGATGAAGAGCGTCGCCTCTTTTATGTAGCAGTTACACGGGCAAAAGATATACTCTTTTTGAGTTTTGCAAGATATGACAAGGTAAAAAAACAGAACTTCTTAGCGAGTCAGTTTCTTTATGAAGCGGGCTTAGTCCCAAAAGATGATGCTTATAGAGCGATGGTAATGAAACATGCTGAAAAAGAAGAAGAGCTAGAAAATAAAAAGTAAGATTTTTACTAGTAAAACTTTGAGAGTTTTAAGAGGTAGGGATTAAAGCTAAAATCGTATTTTTTTATAACTGCACTGTTAAGATATGGCTTAGTTGCTTTTCCAATGTATAGAGAAGCAAGTAAACCATAACTCATATAGTATGGATCGTAAGCAAGAGATATAACCTTATGAGTGTTTGCCCAGTTCGCTATCTCTGTGAGTTTTTCCCCATCATAATCAAGTACAATAATAGCATCAGGCTTTGTCTTAAACGCTACAAACTCTTTTATACTTACCTCAATTTTTTTACCTGAGATCTTTTTTGGATAGTTTGAGAGAATAAGTGTCTTGAAATACTCGGCACTTTTATTATCAACTTCTTGTGCAATGATATAGATACTTAGAGTGTCACTCTCCTTTTTTATGCCATCACTTAAGAGAATCATCTTAGGAAAAAGCTTCGCTTCAAGTTCTAGTATGGTTTCATCATACTCTAGTGCTGATAGATTTGCTACAAAGAGCAAAAAGAGAAAAAAGAGTTTTTGTATCACTCAAACTCCCACTGTGCACTAAGCCAAAAAGTACGGCCAGTTTGTGCTAAGTCATCAAGATATGTACCATTACTTCCTATTGGAGCAACAAAGCTAACATCTGCATCAAAAATATTTTTTACACTTGCTTGAAGAGAGATATCTTTATACATGTAGGTAAAAGTTTGGTCAAGAGTTGTGTAAGCATCAAGTGCTTCTCTTGTATCTGACTCTTCGCGTTCTCTCTTACCTACGTAGCGAAGGTGTGTTCCTGAGTGAAAGTTATGCATGAGCTTATACGAGAGCATTAGATTGGCAAGATGTTTAGCACTTAGGGGTACAGAGCTGTTATCCTTATATCTGTTGTCTATATAGCTATAGTTCCCCTGTAGAGAAGCGACACTAAGCAGTGCCTGTTTAAATTCTAACTCTAGACCATAAGAGTTTGTATCTGCTCCATTTTTAAGATGAAAAGTAGGATCTCTGTAGATAAAGTTCTGAGTTTGAGAATAGAAAAGATTCATACCCATCCAACTTTGAAAATTTCTTTGGTATCTGTAGGCGAACTCTACGGTATCTATAGTCTCAGAATGTAACTCAGGATCTCCAATAAATGGTGTGTAAGACCCATACATCTCTACAAGAGAGGGAGCCCGAAAAGAGCGCTGATATAGGAGTTTATAGCTCTGTTTTTCATTGAGGTTATAAAGGAGTGCAAGCTTAGGAGAAAATGAGTTCTGTGCATCAGAATAGTTATCGTAACGAAGACCTATATTTGCACTCCATTTCTCATTAAAGTTGATGATATCACTGAGATATAGGGCATATTGAGTGCGTTTGATGTGCTCTGCTAAACCACCATTTGGCAGAGCATAAATAGTTTTATCAGATACTGGTGTAGGAGGTGTGTGATAATCATTTACATAATAAGTCGTATTATCTGCTCGTGTCTGTGCAAAGTAGGCTCCCATGATAATATCATTACTAGAGAGTTTATATTTGAGTGAGAGATCTGTATAGTATTTTTGCTCTTTGTAGTTTCCTGAGCCAATAAAGTCTGAAGGAGTACCTAGTAAGGTTGTTGGATAAAGTCTCGCTTCTCCTATCATACTATATGTTTTATATCCTGCTTTTAAGTCAGCAGAGAGATCTTTTGTGATATATGGAGTATATTCAAGCTCATTGATCCACGAGGTGTGAGCAATATTTTTAGGATCTTGTATTATAGGTGCTGCTCCATAACCAAAGTAGTTTTGTGTGTCATGTTGTAGATATCGTGAGAGGAAGTGGATATTCTTATAGAGCTCGAGATTTAGAGCAAGTGAGCTATCTGTAAAATCTTCATAAGAGGTAAATGGCCCTTGTGTTGGAAGTTTTGAATAGTTGTCATATTCTTGAGAATAGTCGTTTTTTTGTCCGAATGCAGAGAGGGCTATTTTCATATCTTTAGAGTTTACATTTTGTGTGAATCCTAGGTTGCTTGAACCCTCACTAGAAAATCTTCCATAATAGATACTTTTTTTATGAGTAGCCGCTTTTGTGATGATGTTAATAACTCCAATATTTGCAAAAGAACCATAAAGTGCAGAAGCAGGACCACGAATTATCTCTATACGCTCAATCTGCTCTATAGGCATATTGAGATAGAAATGATTTGCTCCACTGAGCTCAGCATTTATACTTACACCATCAACCATAAACTTGAGTTTATCTGTCACTATAGACTTATTTCCACGCATACTTATCTGTTTTCCACCACCAATACCCATAGAAACTTCTACACCTGGAACTGTTTCAAGAGCACCATAAACATCAGTGATTCCCAGTTTTTGTAGCTCGCTTGCATGGAGTACAGAAACGACTGAAGGCGTTTGGTTCATGTTAAGTTTTGTTCTTGTACTGATCTGTGAAGCATTATCAAGATCTTCAAGGAGGTTAAACTCTTGTTGTGCCTCTCCAAAAAGAAGAATTGGGGTGAGTAGAAGTAGTCTAAAAGTATATTTCATATATTATTCCTGTAGATTTTTATGAGATTGAAGAATTGTGAAGCAGCATCCCTCATCGGTATTTTTGACATGAAGTTCACCTTGCATACGCGATGTGATGATATTTTTTGCTATGTAGAGACCTATACCTGTACCAGAAGAAGCAAACTTCGTTGTAAAGTAAGGATCAAAGATTGAGTTGATGATATCTTTGGGGATACCTCCTCCATTGTCACATAAGGAGATACTATTATTTTTAGCATATATGGAGATATGGATTTTTCCTTCTGTAAGTAAGCCTTGTTCTTGTTGGGATTTAATAGCATCTTTTGAGTTGTTTATGAGTACAAAAAGTACCTGTTTAAACTCATTTTCTACCCCATAAAATTCAATAGTATCATCTCTATCTATAGTTAAGGTAATCTTGTTGTTAGAGAGTTGTGCTTTAAGAATCTTGAGTACTTCTTCTATAACATCTGAAGGATTGAAGAGTTGCTGTTCTCTATTTGGGTTGAGAAAGTCTCGAAAGTCATCAATGGTACTGGACATATAGTTGATATTATCTGAGATAATAGTCATCTTTTCTTGAAAATTTTCTTGATTATGGATACCTAAAGAGTTCTCTAGTTCTAAGTTTGATGAGGCGAGCCCTATGATGTTAAGGGGCTGTCTCCACTGGTGGGCTATGGACTCTAACATCTCACCCATGGCAGCTTGGCGAGACTGGTGGATCATCATTTTCTCTTGATTTTGGAGTTTCGCTACTTGTGTATAAACCTCATTCTCGAGTCTTTGGTTAAATGATTGAAGCTCTGTAAGATTTGATGAGATATTTTGCATCATAGTGTTGGCAACATTCGCAATGGTCTTAATCTCACTTGTTGTATTTTTTACTTCTATAATTTTGATTTTTTTATCTTGTGAATATCTCTCTAGTGTACTTGAGATATAGTTGAGTATGTTAAGCTCTTTTTTTATAAGGAGATAGAAAAATAAAAAGAGCAGTAGAGCAAAAGCAAAGGCACTAAACATTGCAATTTTAATTTTCCTTTCGACTAAAAGTAGGTTTTTATTTGAGTAGTGGAGAGTTAATGTTGCTATTTTTCGCTTTGTAAGTGGGTCATGGAGAGAAGTTTTGTAACTTCTTTGTCTGGATGTATCTTGTTTTCCTAAAAGTTCTTTTTTGTAGTTTTGTGAAACAAGTGAGACCTCTGTAATGTTTGGGACTTTGTAAATTGTCTCAAGGAGTTGTTCTAGCTCCGCTGTTTGTTCAAAAGAGAGGTTGATAGCTAGGACAGGCTCTAAGGTATTTACGAGAAGTTCAACTTTTTCTCTCTCACTTGAGAGCAGAATATCTTTGAGATATCCCGTGGCAAAAAGATAAATTCCAAGATTGATAATAAAAAAAATAGACCAGAAAAAAACTGTAAATTTGGCTGATAATGTATTAGGCAAAAGTAAAAATTCTCCACTATTTTTCTTTTATTATAGGGTAAATTTACTTTAGATTAGCCTATATACCTTTTAAACTTTAAGATACTTGTAACTGAGAAAAAGAGAATAAAGCTAAAAAGTGCGAGATAGTCCAGACTTAAGTCTCTAAAAAGTGTCTCTTTTATCAAGATACCCCGAATAATCTCATTAAAATAAGTGAGTGGAAAGATATATGCTATGGGCTGAATAAAAGAGGGCATAGCCTCTATGGGAAATATCATTCCCGAGAGTAAAACAGAAGGAATGATGATAAAGATAGCGATAAACATAGCCTGCTGTTGTGTTTGTGAAATGACAGAGATAAAAAGCCCAAGTGCCATCATCGCTCCGACATAGACTATACTTAGTAGTACTAGAGAGAGATAAGCACTAGGAGGAAGAGGTAAATCAAAGATAAAATACCCAAGTGCTAAAATAAAGTAAAACTCAAAAAGCCCTATAAGTGAGTAGGGAAGAATCTTTGCAATGATAAGCTGAGTCCTACTAATAGGGGCTACAAGTAACTGCTCTAAGGTGTTGTTCTCTTTCTCTCGAACCATACTAATACCAGTAAGTATAAGCGAGATCTGCATAATAAGTACACCTATAACGGAGGGGAGAAAAAACCATGTCTCTTTCTCTTGCTCATTAAAAAGAACTTTTGTATCTATGACAAAAGGATCTTTAGCGATGATAACATTTTTCGTATCTGCATTTAAAAAGTACATATCATTAGTAACAGCAGAGTCATTGATAGCACCAGAGTTATTTTTCATCGAAGTTGCAAGAGAGGGCATGGTTCCATCTACAAAAAACTGCAGATGTGGCTGAGCATTGTCTGTGAGCTCTCTGGAAAATGTTTTTTGGATGAAGAGACCGGCACTTGCTTTACCTGAACGAATATCTTCTATTATCTGCTTTTTGGAGTTGACCTTGTAAAGTTTAAAATAACCATCAGACCAAATATTTGTTTTGATAAGATTAGAGAAGTAGGATTTATCCTTATCTACATAAGCCATTTTTACATTTTTTGGCTCAAGTTTGAGTGCATAACCGAAGAGTATAAGCATTAAGATAGGCATAAAAATGATAAATCCAATCAAACGAGGTTCACTTTTGAGCTGCATAAACTCTTTTTTTGCGAGTGCTTTTATGATGTTCATTTTTGCTCCTCTTGAGTG
>Ga0256829_1003163_pt1 | contig 11622 bp, 21 predicted proteins | sample 131447metaG_FD_185979 | JGI IMG/M metagenome (GOLD analysis project Ga0256829, IMG submission 185979) | Hydrothermal vent microbial communities from Lau Basin, Pacific Ocean - 131-447 | ecosystem: Environmental > Aquatic > Marine > Hydrothermal vents | place: Pacific Ocean: Lau Basin | collected... | reverse complement strand
CCATCTAAACTAACTACACTCCATCCGTCTTCTAATGTATCACTTTCTCCTGTTTCTTGACAAATCATTGGCTCTAAACAAAATACCATACCATTTTTAATTTTATCACCTTGATTTGGTTTCCCCTCTACATAATTTAATATTTGAGGCTCTTCGTGTGGTTTTCTACCAATTCCATGCCCTGAATAATCTCTAAGAGGATAATAACCTTTTGAAGTGATAAAATCCTCTGCAATTTTACTAAGTTGTTTAAATCTCATACCAACTTTAATATTATCAATCATATGATATAAAGTTTCTTTACTTATATCAATAATCTCTTGTGATTTTTCATCAACTTTTCCAATAGGTACTGTAATAGCAGCATCTCCATACCATCCATTCATCTGGGCACCTATATCAAATCCAACAACATCACCCTCTTTAAAAGGTATATCACTTGGAATACCGTGAATAATTACTTCATTTATACTTACACACACACTGTTAGGAAATCCATATAAACCTTTAAAAGATGGTTTTGCACCTTGGCTTAATATAAATTCCTCTACTGCTTTATCAATCTCCAATCCAGTAGCACCAACTACTGCCATCTCTCTTGCTAAATCAAGAGCCTTAGCAACAATTTGTGCTGGTTTTTTAATCTCTTCTATCTCTTTTGGTTTTCTAATAGGAATCGCCATTTTTATCCTTAAATAAATTTATTTATCATTACATACCTTAATACATAATGATAAATCCCCAAAGGGGAAAAAATCAAAGACCTGTTACAGAAATTGTATCATATTTTTGCATCATTAATTGTGCTTGAATTTTTCTCATTGTATCAATTGCTACTTGGACTACAATTAAAACTGCTGTCCCACCGAAATAAAATGGCACACCCATTGATTTAACAAGTAACCAAGGTACAACTGCAATTATACCTAAATAAATTGCACCCCAGAATGTTAATCTGCTTGCAACTTCATTTAAAAATTCTTTTGCTGCATTTCCTTGTCTAATTCCAGGGATAAAACCTTTTTGTTTTTTTAGGTTTTCTGCTATATCTTTTGCATTAAATGTAATTGATGCATAAAAATATGCAAAAAATATTACAAATAAAAACATCAATAGATTAAAAAATAATCCATTTGGGTTAAGAAAATCTCTAAGCGCTACTAAATATGGATTAGTTGCCGCTTGAAGCACTGTTGTTGGAAACATTAAAACAGCACTTGCAAAAATTGGTGGGATTACTCCACTTAAATTCACTTTAATAGGAATATAATTCATAATTCTTTTATTTTGGTTTTGCATCATAAATGTTTTTTGATATGTAATAGGGATTCTTCTTTCCCCTAATTCCACATAAATAATAACACCTATTGTTACCAACATAATTACAATTATAGCTAATAAAGTGATTACATTTAATTCACCAGTATCTACACTATTTAATGTTCCACCAATTGCACTTGGAATTGAACTAACAATACCAGCAAAAATAATTAAACTAATTCCGTTTCCAATACCTCTTTGGGTAATTTGTTCACCTATCCACATCAAAATCATAGTCCCAGCTAACATAGTAAATGCTGATACTATAATGAAAGTATTACTATCTATCATAATAGCACTTTCACCATTACTTCCTGTCATACTTTGAAGCCCTATACTTACTCCTACAGCTTGCACTAATGTAATAGCAACAGTTGCATATCTAATGATTTGCATATATTTTTCCATCTCTTCTTTTTTTAATTTACCAAGATTTGGAAAAGTAGCTGCTAATAATTCCATAATGATTGAAGCTGTGATATAAGGCATAATTCCAAGAGAAATGATTGATAATCTGCTTACTGCTTTACCGCTAAACATATTTAGCATACCTAATGCATCGCCAGAATGTGAAGTGAAAAATTGTTTTACTACATCTATATTTACTCCTGGGACTGGTACATAGGCTAAAATTCTATATACCAGCAAAAATCCAAGAGTAATTAGGATTTTTTTTGCTATTGGATTCATATTACTTTCCAGAAGTTGTAATATTTTCGTCTTTAATTTTATCTTTTAAAGTTTTAGCATCGCTTCCGATAAGTTTAATTTTAGTTACACTTTTTTTGAATTTAACAATGTCTCTAACTGAATCGATTGTAATTTCAGCTAATTCTTTAATCGCTGGATATTTAACAATATTAATTGCTAATGGTTTGATTACTCTTGAAGTAAAACCAACTTTTGGTAATCTTCTTTGAAGTGGTTGTTGCCCACCTTCAAATCCGATTTTTCTTGAATATCCAGTTCTTGATTTAGCACCTTTTTGTCCTCTTGCAGCTGTTTTACCAGTTCCACTACCTTGACCTCTACCAACTCTTTTAGCTTTTTTAGTAGAACCTGCTGCTGGTTGTAAATTATCTAATGCCATTTTCAACCCTTATTTTTTAGTTTTAATTCTTGTTAAAGCTCCGATTGTTGCTTTAACTAAGTTATGTGGTTCATTTGAACCTAATGATTTTGTAAGAATATCTTTAATTCCTGCTAACTCTAAAACTGGTCTTACCGCACCACCTGCGATAGTCCCTGTCCCTTCACTTGCAGGTTTTAAAAGAATTACACTTGAATTATATTTGTTTTGGATATCGTGATTAATTGTTGTACCATTGATTGCACCACTAATATCAACTAATGATTTTAATGCATCATCAACAGCTTTTTTAATAGCATCTGGTACTTCTTTTGCTTTACCAGTACCAACTCCAACAATACCATTTTTATTTCCAACTACAACTAAGGCATTGAATCTAAATCTTCTACCACCTTTTACAACTTTTGTAATTCTTCCTACATTTACTACAACTTCTTCAAATTCTTCTTTGTTTATGTCTTTTATATTGATAGCCATCATCACACCTTATAGTTTAATACCGCTGTCTCTTAAAGCATCAGCAAATGCTTTAACTACACCGTGGTATTGATAACCATTTTTATCAAATTTTACTTTTTCAATTCCTGCTGCTTTTAATTTCTCAGCCATTGCTTGACCAGCTTTTGTAGCACCTTCAACATTTGATGCTAATTTTAAAGCACTACCATCAACATGTGCTAATGTATTACCAGCTACATCATCAATAGCTTGAGCTGAAATAAATTTATTTGATTTAAATATACTTAATCTTGGAAAATCAGCAGTTCCAGAGATTTTACCTCTAATTCTTGATTTTCTTTTTAATCTTCTAAGATTTCTTTTTGCTAATTCTTTTGCTCTATTCATCTATCACACCTTATTTTTTAGCTGTTTTTCCGGCTTTTCTAATAATATGTTCATCAACATATTTAATACCTTTACCTTTGTAAGGCTCAGGTGGTCTATAACCTCTGATTTCCGCCGCAACTTGTCCAACTAATTGTTTATCACTACCTTTAATAGATATTACATTTTTTTCTACAGTGATAGTGATTCCTTTTGGAATTTCGTGATTGATTGGATGTGAAAAACCAAGTTGTAATTCTAAAACATTACCTTTCACAGCTGCTCTATATCCAACACCTTTAAATTCAAGTTTTTTTTCAAAACCAGTGCTTAATCCAGTAACAATATTGTTAGCTAATGCTCTATATGTTCCCCAGAATGCACTTGATTCTTTATCTTCACCAATTCTGTTAAATACAATACTATTATCAGCAATTTCAATATTAACTCTACCAAAAGTTTCTAATTCTTTTGTTTCTTTTGAATTTTTGATAATTAGTTTTGTTCCTTCTACCTTTGCCTCAATTCCAGCAGGCAAAGCTATAGGTAATTTTCCAATTCTACTCATTATTTTTCCTTTTTTACCAAATACTACAGATTACTTCCCCACCTACTTTGTTTTTGTAGGCTTCGTCGTTTGCAATAACACCTTTGTTAGTTGAAACTACGATTGTTCCGTATCCATTTTTGAAAGATTTTAATTCTGCATAACCTTTATAAACCCTTCTACCAGGTTTAGAAAGTTTTGTAACTTCACTAATTACAGAATTTCCGTTTTCATCATATTTTAATACAACAACGATTGATTGTTTATTATCTTTATCTTCAACTTTATAACTTTCGATGTATCCTTTGTTTTTGAATACTTCTAAAATATTTACCATAAGTTTAGAATAAATTAAAGTTGTTGTATCAAGTTTTCTAGCAGCTGCATTTCTAATTCTTGTTAATCCATCTGCAATAATATCACTCATCATATCTTATCCTTTTACCAGCTTGCTTTTCTAACACCAGGAAGTAATCCTTCGTTAGCCATTTTTCTAAAACAAATTCTACAAATTCCAAAGTCTTTATAAACAGAATGTGGTCTTCCACAAATAGAGCATCTTGTATATGCTCTAACTTTGAATTTAGGTTTTCTTTGTTGTTTTATAATCATACTTTTTTTAGCCATTGTTTCTTCCTTTTGTGAATGGGAAACCAAATAGTTCAAGCATTTTTAAAGCTTCTTTATCATTTTGAGTTGTTGTTGTAATAGTAATATTCATACCGTGAACTCTGATGATATCATCATATTTAACTTCTGTGAAAATTAATTGTTCGTCTAAACCGAAACTGAAATTTCCTCTTCCATCAAAACCATTTCTATTTACACCTTTAAAGTCTCTCACTCTTGGTAATGCGATAGAAATAAGTTTTTGTAAAAAGTTATACATTCTGTCTTTTCTTAGTGTAACTTTTACACCAACTTCCATATCTTCTCTAAGTTTGAATCCAGCGATAGATTTTTTAGCTTTTGTAACAACTGCTTTTTGTCCAGCAATTAAGCTAATTGTATTTACTACATTTTCAATGTATTTTTTATCTCTACCACCTTCTCCTAAACCAACATTGATTGTGATTTTTTCAAGTGCTGGAATTAGCATAGGATTTTTAATATCAAATTCTTCAGCTAATTTTTGTTTGATTTCGTTTTTATATACTTCTTTTAAACTCATCGTTTTAGCCTTCTACTTTTTTTACATTTGAGATATCGATAGGTCTTTCAAGGAATTGATGACCACCTTTTGGATTCTCTTCTGTTGGTTTTACAGCTTTTTTTACAAGGTTTACACCTTTTACTAAAACTTTACCTTCTTTTCTTAAAACTGCTAAAACTTCTGCAGTTTTACCTTTGTCATCTCCTGCAATAACTTTTACAGTATCACCTGTTTTAATTTTATACTTAGCCATTATAACACCTCCGGTGCAAGTGAAACAATTTTCATAAAGTTAGCATATCTAACTTCTCTTCCAACTGGTCCGAAAATTCTTGTTCCAATTGGTTCTTTTTTATTGTCTAAAATAACTGCTGCATTTTCATCAAATCTAATTAAAGAACCATTGTCTCTTTGAACTTCTTTTTTAGTTCTAACAACAACAGCTTTAATAACTTGACCTTTTTTTACTTTTCCATTAGGTGTAGCTTTTTTTACAGATGCTACAATTACATCACCAAGTGTAGCATATCTTCTTTTTGACCCACCTAATACTTTAATACACATAATCTCTTTTGCCCCACTATTGTCGGCAACTTGTAATCTTGTAAATGGTTGTATCATACTTATTCTCCTGCTTTAGAGATAACACTTTTTAATTCAAATGTTTTTCTTTTTGAAAGAGGTCTACATTCCTCTGCCACCACGAAATCACCAACATTTAATTGGCTGTTTTCATCGTGAATTAAATAGTTTTTAAATTTTTTAACAATTTTTCTATATTTTGGGTGTAAAACTCTTCTTTCTACTAAAATTCTAGCAGTTTTATCACCACTTTTAGCTACAACTTTTCCTTGGATAGTTTTTTTAGCCATTTATCAACCTTTTGCTGATATAGCAGTTTTGATTCTTGCTATATCTTTTTTGATTTTTCTAATTACAGAACTATCTTGTACTTGCATAGTTCTTAATTTCATTCTATTTTCAAAAAGTTCAACTTTTTTTTCTTTTAAAAGAGTATTTAATTCTTCTATCGTTTTATCTTGTAACTCAGTATATTTCATTTTCACTCTCCACAGATACCATTTTTACTTTAAATGGTAGTTTTTGTGCTGCAAGTTTCATAGCTTTTTTAGCTACTTCATCACTAACACCAGTAATTTCAAAAAGAATTCTTCCAGGTTTGATATTCATAACCCATTCTTCTACACTACCTTTACCTTTCCCCATTCTTACTCCAACAGGTCTAGAAGTTAAAGGTTTATCAGGGAATACTCTAATCCAGATTTTACCAGTTCTGCTCATTGTTCTTGAAAATGCAATTCTCGCAGCTTCGATTTGTCTAGAATTAATTCTTCCATGTTCAATTGCTTTTAATCCAAAAGTTCCGAAAGCAAGGCTATTTCCTCTATGAGATTTACCTCTGTTTCTTCCTTTTTGTTGTTTTCTATATTTAGTTCTTTTTGGCATTAACATTTTTTCTTCCTTTACCTCTTGGTCTTCTTCTTTGAGGTCTTTCAGATTTTTCTTCTAATGGTGATTTAGAAAGAACTTCACCTTTGAAAATCCAAACTTTAACACCAATAATTCCGTAAGTTGTTAAAGCTTCAGCAAAACCATAATCAATTTTTGCTCTTAATGTATGTAAAGGAACTCTTCCTTCAAGATACCACTCAGTTCTTGCCATTTCAGCACCACCAAGTCTTCCAGCAACTTGAACTTTAATCCCTTTTGCACCTGATTTAAGTGCTAATTGCATAACTTTTTTCATAGCTCTTCTAAATGCAACCCTTCTTTCAAGTTGAGTTGCTACTGATTCAGCTGCTAATTGTGCTGAAATTTGTGGTTTTCTTTCTTCTTTGATGTTAAGAACTAATTCTTTACCACCTTTGATTAACTTAGCTAATTCAAGTTTTAGTTTTTCAACTTCACTACCTTGTTTACCGATAATAATTCCCGGTTTTGCTGCGAAAATTGTAACTCTAACTTTGTTTCCTGTTCTTTCGATTAAAATATCACTGATTCCAGCATAGTAAAGTTTTTTCTTTAAGAATTTTCTTAATTCATAATCTTCTTTAATGTTTGCTGGCATAACTTTTTCATCAGTAAACCATCTACTTCTCCAGTTTCTATTAATACCAAGTCTTAGTCCGATTGGATTCGCTTTTTGACCCATTATTGTTCCTTTGTAACTTCTACGAAAATATGAGATGTTGGTTTTATAATTCTTGCACCCATACCTCTTGCTCTTGCTTTAAATCTTTTTAAAACTGGCCCTTTGTCAATTCTAACAGATGAGATTATTACCTCATTTGCATCATAACCACCATTTGCTACTGCACTTGCAACAACTTTTGAAATAATTTTAGCAGCTTTATTTGGCATAAATTCAAGTTGTCCTAATGCTGCTTCTGCATTCATCCCTTGAATTTCTTTTGCTACTAATCTTGCTTTTAACGGTGATAATCTGATGAATTTTAATTTTGCTGTACTCATAAATTATCCTTATTTACCAATTTTCTTTTGAACACTACCTTTGTGTCCTTTGAAAGTTCTTGTTGGTGCAAATTCACCTAACTTAAATCCAACATGTCTTTCTGTAACATATACAGGAATAAAATCTCTTCCATTATGTACATTAATTGTTAAACCAATCATATCAGGAGTAATTGTACTTCTTCTTGACCATGTTTTAATAGGTTTTGGGTTTTTTTCGTTTTTTATTGCTTCTACTTTTTTTTCTAAGTGAGAATCAATAAAAGGACCTTTTTTTAAACTTCTAGCCATTTCCCGTCCTTATTTTTTTCTTCTTGAAATTATATATTTATCAGTTTTTTTATTTTTTCTTGTTCTGTAACCTTTAGTTGGTTTACCCCAAGGTGTAACAGGAATATTACCTTTACTTCTACCTTCACCCCCACCATGTGGATGGTCTACTGGGTTCATTGCGATACCTCTTGTTTGTGGTCTGATACCTTTATGTCTAGTTCTACCTGCTTTACCGATAGTTACATTTTGAATATCAGCATTACCAACTGTTCCGATAGTCGCCATACATTCACCAAGAACATATCTCATTTCACCTGATGGTAATCTTACGATTACATATTTTCCTTCTCTACCCATAATTTGAGCTGAATTTCCAGCACTTCTTACGATTTGAGCACCTTTACCAGGTTTTAATTCGATATTGTGAATTACTGTCCCAACTGGGATATTTTTGATTTTCATTGCATTACCAGGTTTTACATCAAGTCCAGCTTCTGCAGCTGCAACTACATCACCAACTTTAAGTCCTTCTGGTTGAATAATATATCTTTTATCTCCATCTTTATAAGTAATAAGACAAATTCTAGAATTTCTATATGGGTCATATTCAATTGTTGAAACTACCCCTTCGATTCCAAATTTATTTCTTTTAAAGTCAATAATTCTGTAAAGTTTTTTAGCTCCACCTTCTTTATGTCTTGAAGTAATTCTACCATTGTTATTTCTTCCTGCTTTTGCTGGAAGTTTAACTAATAATTTTTTTACTGTTGGTTTACTTGTAATATCACTATTATCAAGTGTTGTCATAAATCTTCTTGAAGGTGTATATGGTTTATATGATTTTATTGCCATTTTTTATCCTTATACACTTAAACTTTCTATTTTAGCATCTTCTGGAACGCTTACATAGAATTTTTTATAGTCATTTCTTTTTCCAGCAACTCCTCTAAATCTTTTAGTTTTACCTTTTTGTCTTAGAGAATTTACACCTAATACTTTAATTCCAAAATAATCTTTAAAAATTTCTTTTATTTGATTTTTTGTTACTTTTGGTGATGTTTGAACTACTAACACACCTTGCTCTTGTAAATTTAGAGCTTTTTCTGTATATACGATTGATTTGATATCTGTAATATCTGCCATTTTTTAGCCTTTTATAACTTTTTCAAAAGCTGATTTTTCAATAATTACTGAAAAGAATGTTGTTGCATCATAAGCATTTAATTCTTCAACTTCAATAACATAAGCATTTTTCACATTTCTAAATGCTAAAAATGTTTTTTCATCTAATGTATCAACTACTACTAAGTAATCTCTTTGATTAACTTGATTTAAAAATGCTACTGCATCTTTTGTTTTTCCAGATTCAATTTTGATTGAATCAACTACGAAAAGTGCTTCTTTTTCTGCTTTTTCATTTAAAGCATATTTTAAAGCTACTGCTTTTTGTTTTTTATTAATTTTTTGAGACCAATTTCTTGTATTTTTAGGACCATGTGCTACACCACCACCTACGAATACTGGTGAAGTAATACTTCCTGCTCTTGCTCTTCCTGTCCCTTTTTGTCTCCAAGGTTTTTTTCCTCCACCTTTTACATCACTTCTAGTTTTTGTATGAGCAGTTCCTGCTCTTAAATTTGCTAAATAAGCTTTTGTATAAAGGTATAGATTATGTGGATTAATCCCTTGAAAATCTTCTGGTAATGTTGTTACTTTTTCGATACTCATTTTGCTATCCTTACTCTTCCTAATGCTCCATTAGCACCTGGAACACTTCCTTTTACTACGATAATTCCAGTTTCTGGATTGAAATCTAAAATTTCGTTTTTAACTGTTTTTGTTTCATCTCCATAGTGTCCTGGCATTTTTTGTCCTCTTTGAACTCTACCTGGCCATTCACAGTTACCAATTGAACCTGGTGCTCTGTGGAATCTTGAACCATGTGCTCCTGGACCTCCAGCAAATCCGTGTCTTTTAATAACACCACTAAATCCTCTACCTTTTGATTTAAATGTAACTTTTGCAACTTTTCCTGCTTCAATTACACTTACATCTAAGTCTCCAGATTCTGTATTTGCTACTTCGATTTCTGCAAATCTATTAAATTCTTTGCTTAAATTATATTTTTTTTGCATACCTTCGATTGCTTTATTAAATTTTTTACCATCTGAATAAGCAACTAAGGCATTACCATCGTTAACTTCTACTACTTTAGTTTCTTTAACTTTTAATAGAGTAACTGGTGTGCTTGGAACTGAAATTGTTCTACTCATTCCAATTTTTTCAACTATAAATTCCATCATCTCTCCTTACTTGTTTAAAGCCCTAACTTCAACATCCACCTCTGGTGCAAGTTCAAGTTTCATTAGCTGATCAACAGTGTCTCCACTTGCTGCAATCACATCAATCATTCTTTTGTGAATTCTGATTTCAAATTGTTCTCTTGAATCTTTGTTCACATGAGGTGATCTTAATACTGTATATCTTTTGATTTTTGTAGGTAATGGAATTGGACCTTTAATTTCAGCTCCAGTTCTTTTAATAGCATCAATAATAATTGCTACTGATTTGTCTAACACTCTATGCTCATAAGCTTGTAGTTTAAGTCTAATTCTTTCCATAAATTTCCTTTAAAAGATCTCGTTGGTTTACCCAACCTGTGTTTGGGAATTAAAATTATACAAAAATTAGTGAGTTTTTACAAGTAAATATATGTGAGTTTTTTCCTTTTTAAAAGGAAAAGTAGTTGTATTTTAAATCACAAAACTCAAAGAGAGTTTAGTGATTTTTAATTAATTTTAGTGATAATTTCTCCATTTTCAACATCAAATAATACATTATCACCTTCATTAACTTTATCTTCTAAGATAAGTTCAGCTAATGTATCTTCTACGATATCATATAATGCTCTTTTAAGTGGTCTTGCACCAAATACAGGGTCAAATCCAGCTTCTGCAATATAATCTTTTGCTCTCTCAGTTAGAGTAATAGTAATATTTCTTTCTTCAAGTCTTTTTTGAAGAGATTTTAATAATATATCGATAATTTTTCTAATTTCATCTTTTCCTAATGGATTAAAGATTACAATATCATCAAGTCTATTTAAAAATTCAGGTTTTAGATGTTGTTTTAAAATTTTCCATACAGCATCTTCTCTATCTTTATCATCATTTAATTCTATAATTTGTTGACTTCCAAGGTTTGATGTAAGGATAATAATTGTGTTTTTAAAATCAACTGTTACACCTTTATTATCTGTAAGTCTTCCATCATCTAATACTTGTAATAAGATATTAAATACATCTGGATGTGCTTTTTCAATCTCATCAAATAAAATTACACTATAAGGTTTTCTTCTAACTGCTTCTGTAAGTTGTCCACCTTCTTCGTATCCTACATATCCTGGGGCTGCACCTACTAATCTACTAACTGAATGTTTTTCCATATATTCACTCATATCAAATCTTATTAATGATTTTTCATCATCAAATAAGAATTTAGCAAGTGTTTTAGCCGTTTCAGTTTTACCTACCCCTGTTGGCCCTAAGAACATAAAGCTACCAATTGGTCTTTTTGGGTCAGAGAGTCCTGCTTTATTTCTTTTAATTGCTCTTGCAACTGCACTAATAGCTTTATCTTGTCCAACAACTGATTTTTTAAGTTCATCTGCAACATGTAAAATTTTATCTTTTTCACTTTGAAGCATTTTATTTACTGGGATTCCTGTCCATCTTGAAATAATACTTGCTATCATTTCCTCATCAACTGCATTTCTCAGAAGTGTTCCTTCTTTTTGCATTTGATTCCATTTTTCTTGTAATTCTTCTGCTTCTTTTTGTTTAGCTACAATTTGACCATATTCAATTTCAGCAGCTTTTTGGAAGTTACCTTCTCTTTTTGCTCTTTCTGCTTCATTTTTTA
>Ga0256829_1003162_pt1 | contig 11624 bp, 10 predicted proteins | sample 131447metaG_FD_185979 | JGI IMG/M metagenome (GOLD analysis project Ga0256829, IMG submission 185979) | Hydrothermal vent microbial communities from Lau Basin, Pacific Ocean - 131-447 | ecosystem: Environmental > Aquatic > Marine > Hydrothermal vents | place: Pacific Ocean: Lau Basin | collected... | reverse complement strand
CTTTACCGGCGGCACTGGCCCGGGCGATTACGACGGCGCTGGCGGAAAAGCCTGCGCAGCGTTTTGCATCGGCACAAGCGTTCCGCGATGCGCTGGAGGTCTTTGCCGCGACCTTGCAGGAGTCCCGCGCTGCTTCCGAAACACTGTCGGAAACCGTCATTGCGCGGCCACCGCCGGCGCCTGACCGGGTGCTGCCCACAAACCTTCCGACCGAATGGCCGTCTGACATGCTGGATACCCTCGAACGCACGCTGGCAGGTTATGTGGGGCCGCTGGCGCGGGTGCTGGTCAATCACAGTGCGTCACAATCCGGTTCGGTCGAGGAGCTCGGGCGCGCGCTGGCCGACAAGATTCCCGACCGTAGCGAACGTGAGGAATTCCTGGTCCACTTCAGGCATTGCGCGCTGGCCCATACCGGTAGTGGTAATCACAGCCTGCCTGCGACATCGCAAACAACAGATGGCACGGAAACCTGTATGGCGGACAGCCTCAGTGATGCCCGGGTGGAGGAATTGTCTACATTGCTTGCCCGTTACGTCGGTCCATTGGCGCGTAACCTGGTGGAACACAAGGCGCGCAGCAGTCACAGTGCTGAAGCATTTGTCACTGCCCTGGCCGACTGTATCCCTTCCGAACAGGAGCGGCTGGAATTCATTGGCAAGCTACCGCCACTGACGGAGTAACAGAAGGGAGGGCTATTTCACAATAATCTTCCCCGTCATGAACGGGTGAACACTGCAATAATACGGGTATTCGCCGGGTTTACTCAGAGTGACGGAAAACGTCCTGTTTTTACCGAACAGGCCGGAAGAAAATTTCTGATCGGGAAACCGGGTTTTTTTCAATCCGCGCGCCTTGCGGCCGTTGATTGAGACACCGCTGGTGACATCGTGGTCCATGGGGTCGAGATTGGTCCAGCGAATCACAGTGCCGGGTGTAACCTGGATGTCCTGGGGAACAAATTTCAGATTCCGGATATGGATGGCAACCTGCGGCGCCGGGTGAACCGCTTGTCCCGCAACGACCTGTTTCTGTGTACAGCCGGATGCAGAAATAAACAGAACAAGCACAACGGCCAGTCGGGTGAATGTCATCATGGCGGTGACTCCTCTCTCAACCAGGTAATATCCCGGAGCGGAAGGTACCGCTCCGGGTATCGGACTGGAATTGACCCCGGGCCTACTGCCACGTGACCGTTTCGTACATCAGGTGTACGAATTTGGTGAATGGCGGTAAATAACCCTTGGTCGGTTTCTCTTTGGGGTGCGCCACAAAATGAATTTGCATGGCATGTTTGTTGTATACAGATCCCGGGTACTGTTTGGCATGCATCGGACCCTTGAAATCAACCTTGCCTGTTTCAGGATCACGAACCTCCTCGGTGACCATCAGGTGTGCGGGTCCCATCCAGGCAAGTTTGCCGTTATGGAAGACCTTGGCAGGTCCCCAGGTCGCGGCGTAGGTCCAGACTTGCGGTAATACCGGTGGACTCATTTTGGGGTTGACGTCACCGCCCGTGGCGCCGTGAAGATTGACATCGGTTCTGATCATTTTGAATTTCTTCGCAACAATCTTCCAGCTGCCATCAGAGCCGGAGAAACGGGCGACGATGGAACCGCTGTTACCCTCCGGGTTGAGGTTGATGTCTATCTTCCCCTTACCATGAATGATACAACTGCCGTCGTAACAGAAGCGGTTATGGGACTGGTAGGCGCCAACCTGGTAGGCTGGCCCGGTTCCGGTGATGTTCAGTGTGTTATCCGCCAACGCTGTCGCGCCAGCGCTTGCCAGGATCAACCCGGCAAGGAATGCCAGTGTCTGTCGAACGCCGTTCAAGTGTTTCATGACAAGCTCCTCCTGTGGTGGAAAAGGTCGGTGCTGCATTTGCCGTTAGAGCCATTTCTGAGTCTGGAAGCGGAGGGAATAACCGGGGCGTCACACTCCCCTCTACCACTTGTAAGGTATGTCGAAACTCAGGCGCATACAGCCGCACCGCATTCGATGATCTTATCGAGGAAAAGTTCCGGAAATCAGCTGCGTGTTTCCCGAAATAGCCGGGGGGATTCGCTGACAGATTTATTCGCTGGCTGACCGGAAACTGCTGTGGCGAAGTATTCAGTAACGCTGTGGATAAAGCGGACTGAGTCCGTCATCCCCCTGCTGTTTATCTGCCGGTTTTACTTTGAAGCCCTGTTTGAATTCGGCCCATAGTGCTGCACCGTTCCAGTCGGCGCCATCAGCAGCGTAGAGGCTGCGATCCAGCGCCCTGAGCTGTGCCTGGCCGTGTTCGACACGTGCTGCCAGTGCATCGAGACTGCGTGGTGGCTGGTCGGGCCAGTAGGTTTCCCCCAGGGTTATCAGCGCCCTGGCGGCGGCGTGACGGTCATTGTTCTCGCAGGCTTTTTGCAAGGCCTGCAAGGCGGATTTCCGGCCCGGCAGCTTGCGATGCACCGTTTTCGGGGGCTGTTCTTCCATCGCTGGCGCCATGTCCTGTTCTCGCCGCCTGGCGCGTCGGAGCATGATCACGGCCAGTGCGATGACAGCGAACACAAGGCCCCCGCCTGCGGTGATCCAGCGCCAGTCCGGTTTCCTGCCGGTTCCTGTAGTTGCTACGGGAGGTGTCGCGGGTGGCTGGCGCTTGTTTGCCGATTGGGCTTTCCGGGGTGGGGTAACCACCGCAGGTTCCGGTGTGTTGTCAGCCGCGCCGGGTAAGACCCGGAATTGCCAGCCCGGCAAGGTGGTGTGTGCGGCCTTGTTATGACGCGTGTCCCACCAGTCCAGGGTGATCGCCGGTATATCCAGCTCGCCCGCTTTACCGGGAATGTAAGTCAGCGTCTGGGTGCTGGTGCCATAGAGAGTGCTTCCGTCGGTATGGCTTTCCTGTTTTGTCCCTTCCGGGTAGAGCCGGGTGTTGGCCGGGGCGGTGATGTTCAGCTCCGGAATTTGCGAGCCGGCCAGGCCACGGGTCCTGATGGTGATGGTGCGCGAGACCGGTTCACCGGCCCTGAATTCCGGGGGCTGATCCGTCCAGCTGTCGTGCAGGGTAACGGACTCAGCGGGCAGCCAGTCACTCGCGGTTGTCGCCGGACGGGGCTTGATGTCCATGTCGATACCGCGGCTTCCAACAGTAATGGCTTTGCCCGGCGAGCCGAAGATACCGCCACTGAACAGGCTATGATTGAGCGGGCTGTTGCGGAAGAATGGATCATTGGCAAAAGGACTGTTGCTAAAAAACCGTTGCATCAGGTCATCGGCGCCACCAGGATTTCCACCCTGGCCCGCTACCGCGATACGGCCATGGAACGTGGCAGGCGGAATGTGCAGGGTGCCGCTTTTCTCCGGGGAAATGACATAGTCACGTTCAATGACATGGTACTGACGTCCGTTGCGTACCGTGGTATAGCGTTTGTCTTCCCCTAACTGCTCGATGACGGCATCTTTCAGTTCCGGTGCATTGAGTTCCCCTTCCTGCAGGCTGCCGTCGTAATACAGGCGTACCGTGTAGGGAATCTGTTGCTGTACATAGGCGGGCTTGCCGGTTCCGTGGACTTCGGCTTCGATAAACACATGCTCACCGCTTTGCGTCGCGATCTGTTGGGGCGCTTCGCTGACTGTCAGTTCAAGTGGAGCGGTCTGTTCATGGCCTACGGTAATGGGGGGGATACGCAGGCGACCGGTGCGACGTGGCTGAAGCTGTAATTGCCATAGTGTCTTGTCGCTGCGCCGGCCGTTGATGATACTGATCTGTGTGCTGGTGCTGTTGCCCAGTATCTCAAAGTCCCTGTTCAGTGGCGAAAGATCCGGCTGTACGCCCGACGATTGACGATCGGCCTCGATGGTCAGGGTGAAGGTATCACCTTTATAGACTGTGCTGCGGTCGATCCGGCTGTGTACGGCCGCCTGGCCGGCGCCGGTAGTCAGCATCAGCAGCATGAGTAGCGAAATGCGCCAAAGCAGGCTGTATCGTGCGTTCAATAAGGTGTCTGGCCTGGTTTTCATGTGACGTACTCCCTCGGGTTACCAGGGTTGCGGGCTGCCCGTACCCTGACGTTGCGCCCGTTGCTGATACTGGTAGAGAAATTTACGGCGCAGCAGGCCGCCGGGATCATCCGGGATACGGCGCAGCCATTGTTTTGCCGCCATCTGTTCTTCACTGCTCAGCGACTTGCGGCGGGCGGTCTGGCCCGTGTTCCGTGCAGGTGGCTGTTTGGCATGCGCCATATTGCCTGGCGCACCACGCCGGCTGTCCTGTTTCCCGCTAGCCGGCTTTTCCACACCATGTGCCGCAGACTTTTTATCGGCATTTTTTTTCTTCAGTGCTTTGGCCGCATCGGCAAACGTATTTTCACCGGCATCATGTTTTTGCTTCGGCGGGTTTTGCGATTTCTGCCCGGATGACGGTGTGGAAGATTTTGCCTGCTTCCCCTGTCCTTGCTGTTTCCGGGCGGAGGACTGTTGCTGCGCGGGTTTGCCTGGTGAATGCTGTGCGGATTGCTGCGGTTTTTTCTGTTGCTGTTGTTTGCGTAACAGCGCCTCTACCGCCGCCTTGTTTGCCCGGGCATCCTCCATGTTAGCGGCGGCTTTTATTGCAGCATCGTAGGCGGCAATGGCTTCCTTGTAACGCCCCAGTTTTGCCAGCGCATTGCCACGGTTGTAATCGGCCGTAGCGCCTTTGGCCTGCGAGAAGTCTTCCAGCGCCCTGGCGTACTTCCCAAGTTTGTACTCGGCGCTACCGCGTTGCAGGGGGTCTTTGGCCACCTGGCTGGCGCGCACATAGTCCTTTTTTTCCAGCGCTTTTGCCGCCTGCTGGTCAGGACGTAGCCAGAGGCTCTGCCATTCGGCAGCCATGACGGGTTGGGGCTGTGACAGCACGCCGGCCAGCAGGAACACACTCAACAGGTAGCCCCGGCGGAAGGCCAGGGCGGCCAGTGGCAACAGTAAAACCGCCAGCCAGGGGCCGCGCTGTTTCCAGTCCTGTCCCTGCAGGTCATGGCTGACCGGTTTTTCACTGTCCAGCGGCGTAATATGATCCAGTAGTGCGTGAATATCGGCGTCACTGGTTGTGAAACGGTGATAGCGGCCGCCACCGGCTTCGGCGACCGCCCGGAGTCGGGTGTTTTCGAGTGTCGGCACAATGAGCTTGCCGTCGCGGGTTCGCAGCAGGCGCCCCGTGGCATCGGTAAGCGGTTCCGCTTTTTGTCCACCGATACCCAGAACGGAAACCCGGTAACCCTGATGGTGCAGTTTTGCCGCGGCCTTGCGCGCCTTGTTGCCGGTGACGCCATCGGCGAGCAGGAGGATTTGTCCTTTTGAAATGCCCGCCTGTTGCAGCAGTTTCCCGGCCTTCAGCAGGCCGAGATCGGCGCGACTGCCCTGTACCGGCATCAGATCGGGATCCAGCGACTTGAGCAGGGCGCGTATGGTATCGGTATCGCGGGTCAGCGGCGTTACGGTAAAGGCATCGCCGGCAAACACCACCAGTCCGGTCTGGCCTTCTTCATCGCGGGCGAGGATATCCTCAACCTTGAAACGCGCCCGCGCCAGGCGTGAGGGCTTCAGGTCACGGTCGTACATGGAACGTGACAGGTCCAGTACAATCACCCGGGCAGTACGGGTCTGGTACAGTGGCCGCGGTTGTTTCTCCCAGACCGGGTTGGCCAGCGCCAGGGCCGCCAGCAACCAGCCCAGCGCGAGCAACCACAGTGTCACGCGACTGGCCTTGTGGCGCTCTCCTTTCAGTAACAGTTGCTGCAAGCGGGCGTCGATGATGCGTGTCCAGGGGTTGTCGCCGCCGTTGGCGTAGCCCAGGCGCCAGACCAGTAACAGCAGGGGAATCAGCGCCAACAACCACAGCGGCTGGAGGAAATGGAAATGTTCAGGCATTGGAACCCTCCACAGCAACGGTTGCAGGGCGCCAGTTGAATGCGGCAGACAGGGCGATCAACACACTGAGCAGCAGGGCGGCCCCCAGTGGCCAGGCATACAGTTCATCCACGGGTCGCCAGGTCTGCTCGTCTTTGGATACTGGCTCGATACGATCCAGCAGGTCATAAATCTTCGCCAGTTGCGCCGTGTCGCGCGCACGGAAAAAGCGCCCGCCGGTTTTACCGGCGATGGCCTTGAGGGTGTCTTCGTCGAGATCGCTGTGGGTGATACGTTGTACACCGAAAGGCGTGCGGACCAGCATTTCGCCGCCACCGATGCCGATGGTATAGATGCGCACGCCTTCACTGGCGGCAAGGTCGGCGGCCTTGAGCGGATCGATGCTGCCGGCGGTATTGGCGCCATCGGTCAGCAGTATCAGTACCCGGTTACGCGCCGGCTCCTTGCTCAGGCGTTTAATGGCCAGACCAATGGCGTCACCGATGGCGGTTTTCTGCCCGGCCAGGCCGATCTGGGCCTCATCCAGCAAGGTGATCACGGTTTTACGGTCGAAGGTCAGCGGTGCCTGCAAATAAGCCTGGTCGCCGAACAGGATAAGGCCGATACGGTCGCCCTTGCGTTTCTTAATGAACTCACCGGCTACCTGTTTCACGGCGGTCAGGCGGTCGACCTGCTGCCTGCCAATCTGCATGTCTTCATTTTGCATCGAGCCGGAAAGGTCCACAGCCAGCATCAGGCTGCGGCCGGTCACCGGCAGGTGGACGGTTTCACCGATGAGTTGCGGGCGTGCCGCCGCCAGCACCAGCAGTAACCAGGTCAGGGTGGCCAGCACCAGTCGCAGGCGTGAACGGGGTCGCGTATGGCCTTGCAGATTGCCCTGCAGGGCACGATAAAACGGGAAACGCAGGGCTGCCGGTGTGGTATTGGCCGCGCGCGGTAACAACAAGGCCAGCAGTGGCAGGGGCAGGGCGGCAAACAGCCAGGGCCAGGCAAACTCAAGATTCATGTCGGTATCCCGTGTTCTGTGTGACCCAGTCGCGCACCAGCGATCCCAGTGCATGGATATCCAGCCCGGCGGGCAGGCGGGCCTGGTAGGGGGCTGTCGATAACACCTGCCCGGGGCCCTGGCTGAACCGGCCCTTGCCACCTGATTCGTCGAGGAAGGTCAGCCAGTCGTGGCCGGTCAGGGCGGCGACCCGGCGACGGGGATAGCGGGTCAGGGCCAGGCGGCGCAACAGGATAGAGAGCCGGGCGATTTTTTCCGGGGTGGCGTTACGGTCAGTGTCCCTTTCCAGTTCGTTGAGCATGGCGAGGATTTTCTGGCGTTGGCGGTGCAGACGGTAGCGGCGTATGGCGACCCGCGCCGCCCAGACCAGCAGAAACAGCAACAGCGCGGCGAGTATCCACCAGCCGGGCGCCGGCGGCCACAGGCCAGGTTCGGCGGGCAGGTGGATATCGCGCAGTTGCAGGGCGGGTTGGGCGGACGGGGTCATGCTGCCACCTCCGTTGCCAGGTTAATTGGTGTGGGCGTAAAGCCGCGTCGCAGTACCGCGGCGACGTCCGCATCAGTCGGCAATTGCAGCAGGGGGATGGCCCGGCTGTGCATGAGCTCACGTAATGCCTGGTGATGCCGGTTGAAGAAATCGTTGTAGGCCTGTTGTACCGCAGCGGAACGCGTGTCGAGAATACCGACCTGGCGGCCGTCTGTGACGCCATAACGTGCCGGGGGCGGTGCGGCAAGTTCCAGCGCATCGACAATCTGTATCGCGACGACGTCATTGTGCTGGCGCAGGCGCATCAGGTGATTGCCGGTTTCATTGTCGATCCCGTAAAAGTCGCTGAGCAGAAAGATCAGGCTGCCGGGCCGGCTGACCCGGCGCAGCCTCGCCAGTGCGTTGTTCAGGCCCTGTGGATGAGGCGGGCGTTCGAGGTTCTGTAAGGGGTCACTCTGCGCCACCAGTTCGCGGATCAGGCGCAATACACCGTGCTTGCCACCGCGTGGCGGCAGTTCATGGTGCTCGCCGTTGAACAGCAGGGCGCCGATACGGTCGCCGTGGGCGGCCGCCGCCCAGCCGAGCAGGCTCGCGGCTCGTGCGGCAACCACCGATTTGAGTGCGCCGCGGCTGGCGAAAAACATCCCCGGGTTCAGGTCCACGCAGACCACGACCGGGCGTTCACGTTCTTCCTGATAGAGCTTGGTATGCGCTTTGCCGGTGCGCGCGGTGACGCGCCAGTCCATGCTGCGGATGTCGTCGCCGGCCTGGTAGATACGCGATTCCTGGTAGTCCATGCCGCGGCCGCGGAAACGTGAGGCGTGGTTACCGGCAAGCTGTGCACGCGCGACCCGGGTGCGGAAGAGACCGAGATTCCGGGCCTGTTGTCGCAAGCGGATCAGATCGTCGAGCGTCACCCGGGTGGACGGATTGAGGGCCGTGTCCGGGCTTGCTTCCACCCGGGTGGCGGCAGCGGTATCGGCAGGCTTGCGTCGCCATTGACGGATCCGCGAGAGAATGGCGTCAGCAAGTTTCATGTCAGGCAACCGGGATCAGTTCCAGCAGTTCGCGGATGATGTCATCGGAGGTCTTGCCTTCCGCCTCGGCCTCGAAGGACACCAGCAGGCGGTGGCGCAAAACGTCGAAAGCGATGGCCTGTACATCGGAAGGCGAGACATAGTCCCGGCCTTCCAGCCAGGCGTGGGCGCGCGCGCAGCGGTCGAGGGCGATGGTGGCGCGCGGACTGGCGCCGAAGTTTATCCAGCGCGCCAGCGTTTCGCTGTAGGGGGAAGGATCGCGGCTGGCCAGCACCAGTTGTACCAGGTATTCCTCCACCGGTTCGGCCATGTGGATATCCAGCACTTCCTGGCGGGCGGCAAAGATTTGCGCCTTGCGCAGTTCCAGCTCGACCGGTTTCGAATCGCTGTCTTCACGCGCGGCCTGTTCGCGAACCAGCTTGAGAATTGCATGTTCGGACTGTGCATCGGGATAGTCGATACGCACGTGCATCAGGAAACGGTCCAGCTGGGCTTCCGGCAGGGCATAGGTACCTTCCTGTTCAATCGGGTTCTGGGTCGCCATCACCAGGAACGGGCGCGGTAGTGAGTAGGTGTGGCGGCCCACGGTGATCTGTTTTTCCCCCATGGCCTCAAGTAGCGCGGATTGCACCTTGGCGGGTGCGCGGTTGATCTCGTCGGCAAGGATCAGGTTATGGAACAGGGGACCCGGCTGAAAATGAAAATCCGCGGTTTCGGGGCGGTAGACGTCGGTACCGGTCAGGTCGCCGGGCAGCAGGTCGGGGGTGAACTGCAGGCGGTGGAAATCGCCTTCCAGTACCTCGGCCAGTTCCTTGATGGCCGTGGTCTTGGCCAGTCCCGGTGCGCCTTCCACCAGCAGGTGTCCGTCGGCCAGCAGGGCGATGAGCAGGCGGTCGATGAGGGTCTGCTGACCGATAATGCGTTGTTGCAGGTGTTCGCGGATGCGGTGAAAAGCCTCATAGTTGCTGCCTGCGGCCCCGGCCTCTGCCGGTACGATAGTTGCGCTCATGGTTACGACTCCTTGCCAGTATTCAGTGTATTTCGCGACAGCTTCAGCTTGCCGGTTCGTGCTTTTTCGCATTGACGAGAATGCTGTCGTGGACCAGGCTCTTCCCTATGCCGGACAGTATTTCACTCGCCTCGTGGATGTTTTTCTCGCCGAGAGACGTGAGGGCGGATTCGACTTTTTCAAGTGTTGGGGCAACCGGTAAGTCCACAAAATTGTACTGAAGTTCAACACCCATGTTTTCAAGGCTCTTGACGACCTTTTTATGTCTCCCGCGGATGGCATCCAGGTGGGTCAAACCTACCTTCTGCCTGATCTGTTCAGTGATTTTCTCTCCCTCCCGGACACCCAGTTGTGTATAGATGGGAATCAGGCCGGTAGTATTTTCCCTGTCGGCGGTAATTTCGGATTTCAACCGGCTTAACAGTCTCCTGGCCTTGTCGAGATATTGCCGGGCCTCGCTATTGTGCTGTTTGTTGAGCAGCTGGTGTGCGGCAACAATGTCCGACATGGCCTCACGCCCTTCCGCCGCCATCTTCTCCGCCTGCCGGAGTTGCTGCTGACTGGTATCAGGTACAGTTTGTGACCGGGTTGCAGGTGTGGCGGCCAGGATAGCGAGGGGTTCAAGGGCTGTTACAGCAAGCAGAAAGCTGACTGCGGCGAAATGCTTCCGGGTAATATTCATGTGACTGACCTCGTTTAACAGGCATGGCATCGATGCTGGAAACCACATTAGTCCAGCCTGATTTAACAGGAAGTGGATGGAAGGTTAAGTTTTGTTAATGTACGTCAGGATATAGTGCCGGGAAAGTGCAACAGACCCTGAGGCCCGGGTGGTTATCTTCCAGTGTCAGGGTCATGTCGTGGATGCTTGCCACGGCCTCTACCAGGCTGAGGCCAAGTCCGTTACCAGGGCTGGTGCGGCTTTTTTCCAGCCGGTAGAAGCGTTGAAATACCTGCTCGCGTTCAGTTGCCGGGATGCCGGGTCCATTGTCGGTCAGGGTAATCCGGCCTTTTTTATCCGGCTTGTCCAGTACGATCTCAATGACACCGTCGGACGGGGTGTATTTAATGGCGTTGTCCAGTAAATTGGCCATGGCCTGGAACAGCAGGTCGCGGTCACCCAGCAGGTGGACCTCTGCGTCCACACGCAGCTTGAGGGACTGGTGTTTTTCTTCGGCGAGTGGTTCGTAGAGTTCAACGACATCGTGAAGCAGGGCGCCCATGTCAGTGTCGGCAAAAGACTCAACATGTTGTTGTGTTTCGATACGCGCAATGCGTAACAGGGCATTGAAGGTTTTCAGCAGGCCGTCAGCATCGGCGATGGCCTGCTCGACAAGCTCGAGGTTCTGACCGTCTTTTCCCTGTTCTTCGCGCAGTTGTTCCAGCCGGTTGCGCAGGCGCGCCAGCGGTGTGCGCAGGTCGTGGGCGATACTGTCAGAGACACGCCGTACGTTATCCATCAGTGCCTCGATTTTATCGAGCATGGCATTGAGGTTGCTCGCCAGTAAATCAAACTCGTCACCACTGTGTTGTTGCGCAATACGACGCGACAGGTCGCCTTCCATAATGTCCCGGCTGGTGGTGTTGATGGTTTCAAGGCGTTTACCGACCTGATGGCTGAGTACATAGCCACCAACCCCGCCCAGCACCAGGGTAATGGCGAAGCCGAGCACCAGTGCGTGAATAATGCGCCGTTGGGTTTCTTCCAGTTCATAAATGTCACGGCCGACCAGCAGGTGGAAATCCCCGCTCAGGGTGAAACTGCGCGCCCGCGCCAGGTGAATTTCATTTTTGCCGTTCGCAGCGTTTTCAAGGCGAAAATTCAGCCAGCCATGTTCATCGGGCGGGACATCCGGCCAGCGGTTCAGATTGCCGGCAATGGGTGTATTGACGGCAGTCGTCAGCAGGTAGATCGAAGAGCCGGTGGGCTTGCGCGACAGTCTTTCGTTGATGACCTCGATCAGGCCGCTGAGGCCGCTCATATCATAGCGTTCTGACAGGCCGGTGATCTCGGCGGCAATTGTGGCATCGGCCTGCCGGGACATATAAGCGGCCGTCGACCAGTAGATAAACCATAGTAGCAACAGTACCGAGGCGCCGAACAGGGCCATGTAGGTGAAAGCGAGGCGGAAGCTGAAGCTGTGCAGGAGGCGGTGTTGCATGGATTAGCCGGGTTCCGCCGCGGGTTCGCCAAGGCAATAC
>Ga0256829_1003161_pt1 | contig 11630 bp, 7 predicted proteins | sample 131447metaG_FD_185979 | JGI IMG/M metagenome (GOLD analysis project Ga0256829, IMG submission 185979) | Hydrothermal vent microbial communities from Lau Basin, Pacific Ocean - 131-447 | ecosystem: Environmental > Aquatic > Marine > Hydrothermal vents | place: Pacific Ocean: Lau Basin | collected... | reverse complement strand
CCCACTTATTGCAGAGTTTCAAACAGCAGATACAAGAGCTCAAAAGAGACAACAAAGAGCTTCTAAGCGAAGTAAACATCTCCACCGAACGGCTGCAACTGCTCAATGAAGAGCTGCAGAGTTCAAATGAAGAGCTCCAAAGTGCTAACGAAGAGCTTGAAACATCCAATGAAGAGCTGCAAAGTTCCAATGAAGAGTTGCACGTTGCTATAGAGAGTGAACAGGCACTCTATAAAAAACTTTCACTTATTCTCAGCTCTACACATGATGGCATCATCGGCTTTGACAAAGAGGGGAACCACACCTTCGTCAACAAAGCAGCCATACAGATGCTCGGCTATACGGAAGAGGAGCTTATAGGGAAGAACGGGCACAGAATGTGGCACCACACAAAAGCAGATGGTACACATTTTGATATCCAAGAGTGTGCTATTCACAGCCATATAAAAGAGGGCCATTCATACTCCCATGAAGATGTTTTCTGGCGTAAAGACGGCAGCTCTTTTGAAGTTGAAACGGTGCAAAACCCCATTATTGAAGATGGTGTCGTTATGGGAGCGGTACTCTCTTTTCACGATGTGAGCGAAAAGAACAAAATAAAAAGAGAAGCCGAGCAAGAGCATAAACTCGCAGACCTCTATCTCAACACCTTTGGTACCATTGTTCTGATGCTTGATACGCAAGGAAATATCATCAACATCAACCAAGAAGGGTCCAATATGCTCGGTGTCTCTAAAAAGAGCCTCATTGGACAAAATTTTATCACAAACTACATAGAAAAAGATCTTAAAGAGGAGATTACTGCACTCTTTAACTCCCTTGTTCAAAACGAATCTACCGATGAGAAGTACCACATCAACAATATCATCGATGCACAGGGGAATAAACACCTCATACGATGGACGAATAACTATATTCAAGACGATGATGGCAATACGACTGCCATACTTGCATCGGGCATAGATATCACCCAAGAGAGTGAACTCTCCCAAAAACTTTTCGAACAAGAGCATCTCTACAAACTAACTTTTGAAGAGGCCGATGTCGGCATAGCCCACAGTTCCCTTGATGGAAAATGGATAGATGTCAATGAGCATCTCAGTAAACTTCTTGGATATGAAAAAGAGGAGTTTAGCGAGCACTCCGTCGAAGAGTTCACCTATCCACAAGACAGACAACTCGATATACAGATGAAAGAGCATCTGCTCCATCAGGGTCAAAGTTCTTACCATACGGAGAAACGCTACATCAAAAAAGACGGCAGTATCATGTGGGCAAGTGTTGCGGTCGTTCTTTTAAAAGATGCTGCGGGCGAACCGCTCTACTTTCTCAAGATCATCCGTGATATTTCTGAGCTCAAACTGCTAATGTACCAGCTTGAAGCCGAAAAAACAAAATTTGAAAAGATTATTGAGTTCGCACCCATTCCTATTATCATGTATGATGCCCTGCAAAAGAACACACTGCTCATCAACAGAGCCTTTAGCGATACTTTTGGGTATGAACTTACGGATATTCCAACTATCGAGAGCTTTTTAGACAAAGCCTTTGCCTCTGTCCAAGCAGAGCGTCTCCAAGAGCTGCAACGCTACTATGACAATCCCCTCCAAACGCAGCAGGTCAAACAGAGCATTACAACAAAATCAGGCGAGAAAAAAATAGAACTTCTCAGTGCTGTCGTGCTCGATGACAAAGAGATTGCAGAGAAAAAAAGCTATATGATTACAATGCTCGACATCACCGATCTGCAAAAAAAAGAGGAGCTGATGCTTGCACAATCCCGTCAGGCAGCCATGGGAGACATGCTCTCTATGATCGCGCACCAATGGAGACAGCCACTGAGCGTTATCTCTATGATTGCTAACAATATTCAAGTACAACTCGATCTCTCCGACACTATAGAGCCTCAAGAGCTGAGAAAGTTCATTGCATCTTTACATACACAAACGCAGTACCTTTCCCAAACCATTGATGACTTCCGTGATTTCTTCAAACCAGACAGAGACAAAGAGGAGATTTTACTCTCTACACTGCTGCAGCGACTCAGAAATCTCATCCAAAAATCACTCGAAGACAACAAGATTGCACTCTCCGTAGAGACTCCGCAAGAGTACACCCTCCATACCTACTCCAACCAACTCATACAGGTACTTGTAAATCTCATCAACAACGCAAAAGATGCCATTAATGAAACACAGCCTGAACAGCCTCACATAAAAATTACAACAGAGCTGCAAAAAGAAGAGCTGCGTTTACATGTCTGTGATAACGGCGGAGGCATTGACCCCAGCATTGAAGATAAAATTGCAGAACCATATGTCACTACCAAAGCACAAAATGGGACAGGGCTTGGTCTGTATATGTCCAAGGTCATCATGACAAAACAGCTCGGCGGTAGATTATTTTGGAGTTGTAGTGATACAGGCTGCTGTTTTTCACTTGCATTGCCACTAAATGATGCAAAATAAGCATCATTTTTGGATTACTTAAGCATATTCTTTATAAACTACTCGAATATGTGAAATTTTATATTTAGGTTCGTTTATGACACTATTTAAACAGATGGCGCTTGCCGTCTCTTTATTGATTATTGCTATTTTAGCCGCTGTGATGATTCAAAACTATCAAACTGCCAAAAAAGATATGCTCCAGAGCCTCTACCAGATGACAGTGAACAACATCTCTTCACTCAGCAGTGAACTTGCCAACAATGCAAACAAAGCTGTGGTCATGAAAAGCATTCTAAACGCAGCTCCTACAGACAAAGCAGCTCCTGCAAATCAGCCACCGGCCATTGTCAAAAGTATCATAGACGCTGCGTTTGACAGCGGTTACTACAAGATGATAGAGTTCAAAACAGATACCTACACCTACAAACAGGTAGACAATGAACCCATAGAGGGTGTGCCTGAGTGGTTCATTAAGCTCTCTGATCTGCATATAGACCCCATTACAACAGATGTCACACATGACTGGATGGGTCTTGGAAAGCTCACCGTTTTAGGCGACATTACCCTCACCTACAAGGCGCTTTACAAGATTTTTATCAACCTGCTCTATCTCTTTGCCATCGTCTCTATCATCTCCCTCTCTTTGCTTGCGGTAATGCTGCATTTCATACTCAAACCGCTCAAACGTGTCAAACATCAGGCAGAAGCAATCCTTAACAATGAGTTCATCATAGAACAGGACGAGCCTTATACAACCGAGTTTAAAGAGGTCTCAAACGCGATGAACTCTATGGTACGTAGAGTAAAAGAGATATTCAAGCAAGCCACAGAGGCACTCAAACGCAACAAAGAGCTGCAGTACAACGACCCTGTGACCAAACTCTTCAACCGCCGCTACCTTATGCTCAAACTCCCTGAACTTATAGAGCTTGAAGGAAAAGTAGAAGGCGGTGTCATTATGATGCTCGCTCTTGAGGGTGCAGAGCACATCAACCAGATACTCGGCAGACAAAAAGCCGATGCCCTCTTTTTAGACTTTGCCAACATACTCAAAAATGCCACACTTATAGATGAAGAGAGCATCACCAGCCGTATGAACGGTACAGAGTTCGTCATTATGCTGCCAAACACACAAAAAGACGAGGCACAGCATATTGCCCAGCAGATACTCCAGAAATTCGCTGAACTCCTAGAGAAAAACAACATCCCGCAAACGCAGTCCGAGCTCAACATCGGGCTCTACCGCTATAAAAGCAGCACAAACGCAGCACAACTGCTTACCCATGTCGATACTGCCCTTTTGCATGCAAAAAATGATGAGAGCGCCAACATCTACCTCTATGATGACTCCGATGAAGAGGGTTCTCTCTCAAAGACCCAGTGGCGCTCACTCCTTGAGCAGAGCATTCAAGAGCGTAGTTTTTCTTTCCACTTCATTCCAGTCAAAGATCTGCAGACAAAAACGCTGCTGCATAAACTTGTCTCTTTTGAGCTTATTGGCCAAGATGAAAGAGCATACAGCTACAACTCCTTTATTGCTCCTGCTATTACACTCGGTATGGCGAGTGAGCTCTACTTAAGTGTTATGGAACTGCTTTTTGAGCAACACCGTAAGAAGTTGCAACACGTCAACTACTCTATCAGACTGCCAAAAGCCTTTTTAGAAGATGAAAATAATTTTGAAAGAGTAATGCAGCTTTTAGAGAGACAGAAAAAACAGAACCTCAAACATATCTGCTTTGAAGTGGCCGACAGCTTTGCTGTACACAAGACTGCAACCGTACTTGGCTATGCGAATCTATTTAAAAAGTATGGTTACTCTATGGGTATTTATGCCTACTCCGCAAGTGCAAATGACTTCTCCTACCTCAAAGACATCAACCCGACATATATCAAAGCAGATGTACAGTTCCTGCTTGACCAGTCACAAGATGCCATCGCTTCTCTACAGGTCATCACAAATTCACTTGACATTGCCATCATTGCAAGTGGTGTTGCAAGTCAAGATGATGTAAAAAGACTACAAAAATACAACATTTTCAAATTTCAAGGCTCCATAGCAGATTCGTTTTAGATTTGCTGTGCTAAAATGACCAAAACCAATACTACAAAAAAGGGGAAGCAGAATGTTTGGATGCAGTGCAAAAATAGAGAAGCTTGAAAAAGCCTACAATGAAAGGATAAAAAATCTCGAAGAGGAGAATGCCTCTCTTCGCAATCAGATCCATCAGCTCCAATCAGCACCGAGTGTCGTTGCAGAGGAAAAAGAAGAGGGCAGCCGTCTTGAAGATATCATCATCAACAGTTACAGCAGTGGTACCAACTTCTTGCAAAAAACCATTGAAGAGAACCTCGAACAACTTGAAGAGATCAATGAGCTCAATGACAAAACAAATGAGAGAATGGGAAGTGTTGATGAACAGACGCAGGATATATCTTCTACTATAGAGAATATTCAAGAGCATGCAAATACTCTAGGAGATGATTCCAACTCACTCAATGACAGTGTTATGTCCATTGCCGAAATTATCAACCTCATTAAAGACATCTCCGACCAGACAAACCTTCTTGCACTCAATGCAGCCATAGAAGCAGCACGTGCGGGTGAACATGGACGCGGTTTCGCCGTGGTTGCCGATGAAGTAAGAAAACTTGCAGAGCGTACACAAAAAGCAACCCAAGAGGTAGAGATAAACATCAACGGGCTCAAACAAAATTCCAACTCTATGATGGAGATAAGTAATACCTTTATTGATGAGACAGGAAAGGTTATGGAGATCTTGGATGTCTTTAGAGAAAACATCAACAAAGTTGTCTCAAACAGTGAAGAGATACGTAACAAAACACAAAACCTTACAAATGAGTTTAATGTTAGTAACGGAAAAATCGACCATATCGCACTCAAAATCGTAGGCTATAAAGCAATCATAGCAAAAGAAGAGATAAGCATCGCCGATGAGAACAGCTGCCGCTTTGGAAGATGGTTTAGCCAAATCTCATCAACATTGCTCAAAGGAAGTTCTCATATATCCAGTATCTCCAAACACCATGAGACCGTACACCAAGGTATTAAGCGTGCCATGAAAGAGGCAAAAGAGGGTAACCTCAACGCAGCACTCGATGCACTTGACAAAGTAGAACACTCCAGTGAAGTCGGTTTTGAAGAGCTTCTCACTGCTGTAAAAGAGGCTACTGCTAAGAACGCCTAAACTCCTAAAGTCCTCTGGAGTTTAACCCCTTTGTGAGTGCATCGTTTATCTCTTTGATGTACTCCGGATTCCTTCTCTCCAGCTCTCTGTCAAAATCCACTATAAGATTTTTGTTCGTATTTGGATGTCTGCATATGCGCAGAAGTACCTCGGAGTACTTATCGAACTCAGGATTGACACGAACACCTAGCTTTTTTGGAATTGTTCCATGATACTTTAGTATCATATCGAGTGCATCTTTAAGCTCCTCTGCAGTCGATTCTCTGTTACGCAGAACCTTTATAAGACTTTTCCAGTCCGTTTTTGGCTGTGGTGGTGTCGGTGTAGTGTAGGATTTTTTTACACTCTTTTGTGAATTTTTCTTGGGTGAATAGAGAAATACAAAGAGCAATATGCCCAAAATAATCGAAAGACCCGCTATTGACTTGACTAAAAAAACTACATCCATTATCTGCTCCATACTTTACTTGAGTATCTGTTAAGATCATACAAACCGCCTTCAAGTGGTTCTTCTTTCATATACTCTTCTTGAAACCAGTCATAATAGTCCCAAAACCTCTCATCACTACGGCTAATGAAAAAGTGCTTAAGCGCACGAGATTCTGCATCGCTCTCATCATAGTTCTTTATCAGCTGTAAAAATCGTGCAAGCTCTTTGAACTTGACAATGGCAAAGGCATTGGGGTACGAGCCTACACTCTCTTTTAAGATGTCCATCGTATCTCTTTTTGGATCAAGCATATACTCCTCAAAGAACATAGAGTTTACATTATCGTGCCATCTGTTTATGACAAGGTAGCGTCTCACATAAGAGCCATCAGGCATCTCTACACGCACAAATATCAGGTTCGCCTTATGGTCAGTCACAAAACGTACGAAATTGTTCCCAGAACGGGCAATGGAGTGGAGAGCCTGCGTATAATCATCGAGCGTTTTGTACTCTTTGGGCATCTTCACTTCAGCCGCGTAAGGTTTTGCATAGTTTACCCTGTCAAAATCAATACCCGTACTTTTTAAAATATGCTGCTTGACTATGTGGGTAATAAACTCATCTTTAGGGTATTTTGTCTCATATGTGATGGCATCAGGCAGGTTTTCAATGAGTTTTTTATCTTTTTTGCTAAAAGAGTCATCATTGATATACCAAGAGGCAAACATATTGACCCGCTGCGTTTGGGGCATATAGTCCAAGAAATTCAACTCCCCTTCCAAACGCAGGTAGTCCATATAGCGGCGGATATTTGCCTGATGCGAGACATTGCCATAAACATCATACCCTGCTACAAGCGTGTAGTAAATGCGCTCGAACTGTGCGTAGTCTATCACCCACATCGTTCGCGGCTCTTCACCTAAAATACCCTTGCTTACAGAGGCACTGTCAAAGTGACGGTAAACTGTCAAAAGCGGTGTATCTGAGGGTTTGTTCCCTCTCCAGATGGAATCATAATCCACCCCGTTTGGAAACTCCTCCTGCATCACTCTGCGTTTGTCTTTGTAATAGTCTGCATACTTTTTACGATAGGCATCGCTAAAGACTTCAATGATAGGGTTATTCACATTGGCAATAGGCAGTGCAAGATTTTGTGCTTCCTCTTTTAAAAAGTTTGGATTACGTACACCTATGTCATATTCAGGATCACGAAACATCACCCAAAAATGGTCATGGATGACATTGAGCGCTATCTGCCCGCGACAAACCGGCCCGCGAATAAAGGTCATAATGATAAAGTGCGAATTATCAAGCAAGAACTGGTAGCGAGAGCGCACCGGAATCTGTGCAAACTCTAAAATAGGATTTGTACTCGTTACAATATCATAGTCCATCACATGCGGTTGCTCATCCCACTTTGGTTGAATAAAAAGTTCGTTAAATCGTGCCAAGACACTCGCATCTATTTTAAAGACCATATGTGTTTTATGCACGATGGTGGAGTGGATCTTCTCTAGTCGGTAGTAGAAATGTGCTGCGTTTGGAGCATCAAAAACACGGCGTGTTGCGATGATGTTCGGCTTTTGCGGCGCTGGCGTGCTTGAGCGAATGAGTCTGAAGAACTCCCCCTTTGCAGACGGGAAATAGATATGCGCCAAGTAGAGATGCTCATAGAGATAACGCGCTGTGACCTGGTGTTTGGCATCATGTTGGTTTAAAAAGGCTTCAAACTTCGCTATGGCTTTTTGGGCATTTTTTGAAGGAGTCTCTAAACGTTTTTGTTCCTGTGTGTTTGGCCCTTTTGCGCCTTGAGCTAACCACGCAGCGACTGTTTTATACTCACTCGTTTTAAGTGCAGGAAAGCCATAAGGCATTCCATGGTTTGGCTTTTCGTCCAAATACTCTTCGAGCTCTTTTTTATCTCTTGGGCAGCTGAGTTCATCATGTTCGGGGTCATATTCGCCGATAACCTCAGGGTGCAGCTCTTTATCATGCAGCAGATGAATCATTATAGAATCATTTGCCGTTGCGTTTGACTCTTTGGATGTCGTGAGCGAAAAGAAACCCTTTTCTCTCCACTCCTGCGTGTTTTGTGCATCTTCAAAAAGACGCGTTGGCATGGCAGCTTTAAGGCGTGAAGCATCATATACGGCAAGTTTGCTTCCACCTCTGTCAATGCCCTCAAAAGAGCTGTACTTTGCTTGACACGGGGAGTTATAACAGGAGTGACAAACAACACAGCGTTTGTCCATTATGGGCTTGACATCGCGGAGGTAACTTACTGTTTTTTGTGTCGGTGCAACCTTGACAGGAGCGACAGCCGGTGCGCTACAGGCACTCAAAAGCACAAGGGCAAAGAGAGAAAAATAGAGGTGAAATTGCACAAAATCCCTTTTTTGTTTTTTTATATTATATCTTAAAATATAAAAGGAATAAGGCGTTTTGTCCTTTTCGTATAGGCTTCATACTCAGCACTGTGGCATTTCCAGAGACTCTCTTCGTAAAAAAGTTTCACAAGCAGCGTCAGTACAAGCATGGCTAACAGTACGAACTCATAGTAGGTAAAGTAGATAAGCGCAATACCCGACATACTTAAGATGACCGAGAGATACATAGGGTGGCGCACATAGGAGTAGACACCACTTGTCACCAAACGACAGTTCTCTTTAATATCCGGACGGATGTTAAAGTTCCCAAGACGCTGCTCTTTGATAGCTAAAAGTCCAATTCCAAGGCCTACTACAACAAAAGCAAGCCCAAGCGTCGGATGGATAGTTCTTGTCCCCAAAGGAAGCAGCATCAAAAATATGAAAAAAAACTGCAAGCCTACCAATACTCTACTTTTCATCTTCTACCCTCTTTTTATTTGCCATTATACTCGAAAAAACAACAAAAGTGAGTGAAGTGAGTACTGTTACGAAAATAATGGCATATCCCGTAGGTAAGTCTAAATAATAAGAGCCCACAAGAGCCAAAATGATGCCGAGTGAGCCAAAGAGGGTCGCAAAGAGAAATGGCGACATTCTTGTTTGCATCAACCCTGCATACGAAGGAGCGATAAGCAGAGAAAAGACCACTAAAACACCTGCGGACTGTACAGATGATGTGACAGTCACAGCGAGCATCGTAAAAAAGGTAAACTCCTTGAGTGCTGCGTTTAGACGGGGATAGACAACAAACATAATAAACGCAACGCCTCCGTAAATGGCTAAACTTTTGTAGAGCTCATCACTTGAAGTGAACAAAATATCTGCCGCGCTGAGTTTTGAAAAAAGCTCCGTTCCCTCTGAACTCTGTGCTAAAATAAGCATAATAGAAGAGATGCCAAGTGCATACAAAAGCCCTATGAAGGCTTCTATCTTTTGCACCTTCTTTGTTGCCCATGTAATGACAAGTGCCGCAAGAAAAGCGAACAAAAAGGTCATGGCACTCTGGTAGTGTGCATCCATAAACGCAACACTTATCGCCATCCCGATGGCAGCAATCTGCCCGATGGCAAGGTCGGTGAAAATAACACCCCGTTTGATGATTTCAAGCCCAAAAACGGTGTGAATAAAGACCAATGCGATGGCAAGCACAAATGCCGGCCAGAGAAGTTCTACTATTTGCATATTCTGTTTGCTATTTTGTTATAGAACTCTTGGAGTGTTTGTGAGCCCTCAGCACCCAAATCATGAGGGATAATGGCAACACGCGCGTCAGTTTTGTCTGCTATGAATTTTGCAGTTTTTCTCTCATGATAAACATCTTGCAAAATTGTTTTCACGCCATTCTCACGCATGGTTTGAATGAGTGTTATAGTGTGTTTTGAACTTGGAGCGATGCCCGGAAGCGGCTCGATATTTCCATAACTTTTGATGTTATAGCGTTTTAAGAAGTAGTTGAAAAGTTCATGGTACTGCACCACATTTTTTGTTTGACACATCTGCATATTTGCATCATATTTTGTGAGATACGCCTGCCACTCTTTTGTGAAGTCTGCCAAATTCTTTTCATACGCCGCTTCGTTCTCAGGGTCAATTTGTGCAAGTTTTTGCTCTATCGCTTTTGCCATGATGAGCACGACATGCGGATCAGTTGTGTAGTGAGGATTCCCCTGTGCATGGACATCGCCAAAGGCACGTGAAACTGATGTCGGCACATCTATCATCGGTACAAAGTGTGACATATCTACAAAGCCTTTTGCTCCGTTTCTTATTTTTGCATTGTTTGCATTTCTCAAAAGTGGCGGCAACCAGCCAAGCTCCAAGCCTCCGCCATTGATGATGAGCAGATCGGCACGGCGAAGTTTAGAAAGCAAAGAGGGTTTTGGAACAATAAAGTGCGGGTCATATTTAGCACTTCCAAGCACAACAACTTTCACATTGTCACCGCCTATTTTTTTCGCTACTGCTCCAAGTGTAGAGTAAGTTGCATCGACATTTACTCGCGCAAACGCAAGTGTTGTGAGTAAAACTGTAAGTAAAGCTATCTTTTTCATCTTTTTTTCCTAGTAATCATGTGCGCCGTGTGCGCCTGCTGCAATGTTGAGACTCAACATCACGCTGTTTATATCTTTTCGCTCGCCTGCTATCACTTTTGTCCTGTCATAACTGTAGCTTAAACGCAGTCGTGACATTGGAAACGGCTTATACTCAAGCATTGCTGTATATTTGTCCAAATTGTCAGTATTAATTCTTTGGTTTGCGTAATCGGATAAATCAACATCATTTTTTGTAATTACGTCATAACGTACACCGCCGGAGTAGTTATTGTTATACTGGTAAATAAGTTCACTATAAAGCCCTGCTTGTTTGTTAGTTTTTGTCCCTATATCTTTGTTTCGTTGCAGATATTCACTCTGCCACATCAGTGAACTGTACGCACCAAGTTGTTCACGCATGGTTAAATCAACTCCATACACATCCGTTGCGTTTGTTGTTGTATTCTTGCCATGTGCGAGACTCACTCCGCCTAAAATGGAAAGGTCATCCCCAACATCTACACTTGATTTCACATAGCCGACATAGAGATTATTTCTCTCTACATCGCCAAAACTTCTATCGTTACTCCCTTGCATAGCCTCAATACCTGCCATAATGTAGATATCCGTCGGTGCGACCCATTGGAGCTGTACTCCCGCATCACTAATGCTGTCTGGTCCAAAAAGAGCTTTGTAGATGATAGGCTGGTCATCAAAATGCCAAGCGTGCTGGTGCTTTGCATTGATACGCCCGAAATCACTTTTGAATTTTCCGGCTTTCACTCTCAGAGCATACGGTAAAGATGTGGTTTGCACATATGCTTCCTCAATTTCAAATGCAGCAGGATGCAGATGAAAAATGGCAAAAGCATCAAAGTACGGATCTACTGATGAGCGCATCGCCACCTCTGCATAGTTTAGGTTAAAGCCTCTGTTTTTATTAAAAGGCAGCTCCGCATGCCCTGCATTTATAAAACCGGGTATAGCCATATTTTCATAGGCTGTATTGTTCACATCACGTGCCACTGCCGACATATTTAATATGAGCGCAATGTCAGGCAGGTAGGCATTTTGTGAAA
>Ga0256829_1003160_pt1 | contig 11636 bp, 7 predicted proteins | sample 131447metaG_FD_185979 | JGI IMG/M metagenome (GOLD analysis project Ga0256829, IMG submission 185979) | Hydrothermal vent microbial communities from Lau Basin, Pacific Ocean - 131-447 | ecosystem: Environmental > Aquatic > Marine > Hydrothermal vents | place: Pacific Ocean: Lau Basin | collected... | reverse complement strand
CCAAGGCTGCATTGAACCGTGATTTTGATATTGTTTGCTCCAAACCGAGCAAACGCGTAAATAATTTGCCCGTAACTGTGCTGCTAAGCATGGTCGCGTAGCAAAATAGGTGAAACTTCAGATGATCTTACTTCTCCCTCCTTATTAAAAAGTACCCTTAGCAGAATATGAGCCGATTTATAGCACTCGCACAACCCGAAATAAACATGGCGAAAAGTCGCTATGCAATACTGTTGCACTCCCACTATCTTTCCTTTGCCACATGATCCAGTACATCAAGAAACATCTTCCGATCATCATCGGACAAATAAATGTCGGCACGCGCATTGCCGCGCGATGTCACATGATAAACTGCACCTTCATATTCTATTCGTAACGGCCTTGCCATGCCGGGAGTTTACACAACCATAATCCGCGAAGCAAGTCCTGACCCCTTTTCTGACCCCTTTTCCTCACGCGAAGCAAGTCCTGACCCCTTTTCCTCTCTGACCCCTTTTCCTCTCTGACCCCTTTTCCTCTGACCCCTTTTCCCTTTCCACCGGACGGCGTCCAAATCGTATAGGGGTTCGGTCGGGCTTGCTCTCGCCTCGGTGTGCCGGTTATGCTGCGCCAACACAGTCAGCCCCCCCAAGGATAGCCATTGAAATCCCCGAATTCGAACAGCGATACGCCTGCCTCTTCGCAACAATCGCCGCAAACAGACGACAGCGCGCGACAGCCAGCGCAATTTTTTGAAACCGTGATTATCGGCACTGGTTTCTCCGGACTGCTGGCGGCGATTCGTCTGCAAAAGAAGCATTGTCACGATTTCATCATGCTGGAGCGGAGCAGCGATATCGGCGGCACCTGGCGGGATAACAGCTACCCCGGCGCTGAGGTGGATATTCCCACCGCACTCTATTCTGTCTCTTTTATTCCCTACCCGTTCAAAAAAACCTACGCCTCGCAGCGCGAGCTGCTGGCATACACCCGGCATATCATCAACAAATTCAACCTCAGAAAACAGACCAGAACAGATCAGCAAGTCACATGTCTGAGCTATGATGAAGATGCCTTTTTGTGGCGTATCGAAACGGCGACGGGGGTGCAGTATTCAGCCCGCTTTGTGATTGACACCAGCGGCGTGCTGGCCAATCCGCATATACCGGAAATTCCGGGAGCGGAAGATTTTCAGGGCGCGAAGTTTCACACTGCGCAGTGGGATCACAGCGTCGCTTATGAAGGCAAGCGGGTCGGCGTGATCGGCTCGGGATGCTCCGGGGTTCAGGTGGTGCAATCCATCGCCGACAAGGTTGAGCGGCTAACGTTGTTTATGCGCGAGGCCGAATGGATTATCCCGCGCTCGGATAGAAATTACAGCGCTCCCGAGCGTGCGATCAGAATGTTGCCGGGTGTTCGGCATCTGATCCGTTTTGCTGTTTTCTGTTACCATGAGGTGCGCTTTATCGCCTTCCGCCGATACCCGTTGACCGCGAATATCAGCAAGTTTATGAAAAGCGTATATCGCCGCAAGCTGGAAAAAAATCTGGCGCGGTATATTCGCGACGACAAGTTACGCAGTTTTATGATGCCCGATTACGAACTGGGCAGCCGACGGGTGATCCCGACCAACGCCTTTCTGCCGGCGCTGGCCCGTGACAATGTCGATGTGGATATCAGCGGCATTGAACGAATCACGCCGACAGGCATTCAGACAACAGACGGAAAACAGATCCCGCTGGATGTGATTGTCTATGCCACCGGATTTTATGCCTACTCCAACATGAAAAAAGCGCTCACTTTTCAGGTGTACGGCATCGGCGGGCGCAACCTGAACCGTGAGTGGGAAACAGAGATCGCTTCCTATAAAGGCGTCGCCGTATCCGGCTTTCCGAACTACTTTAAAATCAACGGCCCCAACACCGGCTCGGGCCATAGTTCGCAACTATGCTATATGGAGGCCATGACCGACTACGTGGTTCAGGCCATTGTCGCCGTCAAACGCGATCGGCGCATCAAAGCCATTCACCCCAAACGCCAGTTGCAGGATGCATACGTGGCGAACATGCGGCGCCAGATGGATAAAACGGTGTGGCAACACGGCAACTGCAGAGCTTTTTACAGAAAGAATATGACCGGCGAAGTCACCAGTCTCTCGCCAGAGCCTGTTGTCACCTTTATACTGTCGCGCAAATGGTTTCGCCTGAGGGATTATCATCTGTTAACGAAAGGGGAAGAATAGGGGGAGCGGCACATGTTGGACGCATTCAATTTTCAGGAAATGGTGAACGCTTACGTGATTCCATGGGGCATCAATATCGTGATGGCTGTGGCGATTTTCGTCATCGGTCGCTGGATTGCCGGTATTCTGCTGAATGTGGCCGACAAGATGCTCAAGAAAGCCGGCATGGACGATATGCTGGTCAGCTTTGTACACTCGATTCTCAATGCGCTGTTGCTGCTGTTCATTGTGATTGCATCACTCAATCAGCTCGGCGTCGATACCACCTCATTTATCGCCCTGATCGGCGCCGCCGGCCTGGCTGTCGGCCTGGCGCTGCAGGGTTCATTGCAGAACTTCGCCTCCGGCGTGCTGTTGATCGTCTTTCGCCCGTTCAAGGTAGGCCACTTTATTGAAGCGGCCGGCGTATCCGGCGTGGTCGAGGAGATCGGTATTTTTTCCACGCGCATGAAAACCGGCGACAACCGCGAAATTATCGTGCCCAACGGCGCTATTTATGGCGGCACGATCACCAACAACTCCGCCCGCGACACCCGCCGCATCGATATGGTGTTCGGCATCGGCTATGATGATGATATTCGCAAGGCCAAAGAGATTATGCAGTCGATTCTCGATGCCGATGCACGCGTACTCAAAGAGCCCAAACCGCTGATCGCAGTGGCTGAACTGGCTGACTCCAGCGTCAATTTCAATGTGCGCCCATGGGTGAAAGCCGGCGATTACTGGGGCGTGAAGTTCGATGTCACCGAAAAGATCAAGCTGGCCTTCGACGACGCCGGCATCTCCATTCCCTACCCACAGATGGACATCCACCTCGATCGTCCCGAGTAAACCGATGCCGTGCGCGCATGGACGCGCGGAAACGGTCGGTGGAAAGTTTTTGACTACTTTTTTGAATCCTGATGTAGCAAAGCTTTCAGATCGGCGACACTGGCAACCGGCAGGTTGCACTGGAAGTTTTCACACACGTAAGCGGTGACTGTGCCATGCCGGTTTTTCTGTCCTCGGGTGAACGGCGCGATCTGTTCAATCTGCTTGTCATGCCATAAGACGACGGTGTTGGGCCGGTAATGCTGCTGAATCAGCGCCAGCATCTTGTTCGCTGCATCCGAATGTTTGTCGCCGGCCAGCACAATCTCGCGGCTCTTGCTATCGGCCATCAGTACAGCGGATAGCAGGTGCAGCACGCCGGACGGGGCGCGTTTGGCAATGCCGGCGAAATGATCGGCGACTGCCGCCGCTTCCGCCGCCAGTTCGCCATCGCCGGTCAGGCGGGAGAGGCGCAGCAGGTTGTGCATGGCTACGGCATTGCCCGACGGCAGGGCACTATCGAATATCTCCATGGGCCGCGCGATCAACTCATCACTGTCAGCGGTCAGATAGAAGCCGCCATCCTTGCCCTTGAAACGGCGCAGCATGATTTTATTCAACTCCAGCGCCTCAGCCAACCAGCGTGACTCAAAACCGGCTTCGTAGAGCTCGGTCAGGCCCCATACCATCGCCGTATAATCTTCCAGCTGGCCGGCAATTGCCGCGTGGCCTGCACGCCAGCGATGCAGCAGCTCGCCGCTTTTGCTGCGCAGATGCCCGAGGATAAAATCGGCAGCTTCTCCGGCGGCCTGTACATAGCGAGGCTCGCCCAGCAGCCGTCCGGTCTGCGCCAGTGCGGCAATCGTCAATCCATTCCAGTCGGTGAGAATTTTATCGTCACGGAAGGGACGAATGCGCTTGTCGCGAATCGCCATCAGTTGTTTTCTGGCTGTCGCAAAGGCGGCAAGTTCAACCGGGCCGGAGCGATGCAGAATATTGGCGCCGGTTTTCTGATGCGTGGCTTCATCGACAAAGTTGCCGCCTGCTTCCACTCCGTAGGCCTGCATGAAATCGTGCGCCTGCTTGCCGAGCGCCGCCTGAATCTCCGCCGCAGTCCAGACATAGAATTTGCCTTCCACCCCTTCAGAATCGGCATCTTCGGCAGAATAGAATGCGCCGCCCTGATCGCGCATATCGCGCAGCAGATATTCGGCGATATCACGTGCCGTGGCGGCGAAACTGGCGTTGCCGGTGGCCTGCCAGCCCTCCGTATAGGCCATCATCAGCATGGCCTGATCGTAGAGCATCTTCTCAAAGTGGGGCAGCAGCCAGTTGGCATCGGTGGAATAGCGGTGAAAGCCGCCGCCCAGCTGATCGTGAATGCCGCCGCGCTGCATGGCGATCAATGTATTCTCCACCATGGTAATCGCTTCCGGCTGCTGTTTCAGCGTTCCGTAGCGCAGCAGAAACAGCAGCCGCTGCGCCGTCGGGAATTTCGGCGCATCGCCAAAACCGCTGTGGCTGACATCAAAACCCCTGGCCGTCTCCTGCCATGCCGAATCGACCAGGCCGGCATCGAGCGCGCCCGGTGCGGCCATGGCGATGCTGTCGGCGACAGCCGTGCCGATCGATTCGGCGGATTTTTCAATGCGATCCCGATCCTGCCGCCACATCTCGCCAATGCGCTCGGCCAGTTCAATCAGGCCGGGGCGGCCAAAACGGCCATGTTTGGGCAGGTAGGTGGCAGCATAGAACGGCTTTTTATCCGGTGTTAGCAACAGATTCAGCGGCCAGCCGCCGGAACCGTTGATCATCTGAGCGGCATGCATATAGACCGCATCGATATCGGGGCGCTCCTCGCGATCCACCTTAATGGCGATGAAATAGCGGTTGAGCACCTCGGCCACGGCCGTATCCTCGAATGATTCATGCTCCATCACATGGCACCAGTGACAGGTGGAGTAGCCGATAGAGAGGAAGATCGGCTTATCCTGCAAGCGGGCCAGCGCGAACGCCTCCTCACCCCATGGTCGCCAGTTAACCGGATTATGGGCATGCTGTTGCAGATATGGGCTCGATTCGTGAATCAGGGCATTGGTGTATTCATGTTTGGCGTGCTTCAATTGCGGCGCGCTTTGCTCGGTCATCGACATCTCCTTGCACCACGCCGGCCGACATAGCGCGATAAAAACCAGTAATCCGGCCAGCAGATATGCTGGCGTTTTTTTTGTAATGTTGGAACTCTTGAATAACAAATTATTGCCTTTCAATTCGTGTTCATTTGTGTCATTCGTGGTTAAGCTTATTTGAGTAGCTTGCTCTCAAGGGTATCTTTGCGCACAGCGAATGACAGCGCTTCGCCAGGTTCATCGCCAAGCGTAATCACCGAATGCCATACGCAGCTTTCCAGATCACGCTGCGGCATCAGCAGTACATCGCCGGCCTGCAGGATAAAGCCGTAGCCCTGTTCAATGAGCCGGCCGGTAAAGCCGGCTGAACGATCCATGATCGCCTCGACCAGTTCATGGTCGAATTCATCCATATAATCGGACAGGGCGCGGCGATCCGCGATCAGTTGACGCAGACGACTGCGCGCTTCGCGATCCGGCAGCAGCCGTTCAATTTCGTCGCTGTTTCTGGCATCACGAACGAAATCGATCAATGCATCGATCAGCGCCTGCTTGCCCAGCGCCAGCCAGAAGGTGCTGCCGCTAAGCTGGCCGTAGACCACGCCATTGTGACCGCGTTCGACATCGTGATGCATCTGGGCGCCGCCATTGGGCGCATTGAAATAGACAATGCGCTCGACAAATGCCGGCGCGCCGTTCAGCACCGGCGCCAGCATATCGGCGATGAGGCTGTTCTCGGTAATCGCCGCCGATTCTGGAAAAATGGCATCGCATAAACGGCCGGCCCAGAGCTGACGCGCCGGATCGGCGGCGACATCTTCGAGGCACTCCATGCCAAAGGAGAAACGGTAACGCAACGATGCATCGGCTTCGATAAACGAGAGCCACGAGGCCTTGCACCAGAGCTCTTCAGCCACACAGGTGGTTTCCCCGTTGTCATCTGCTTCCGCATCGAAATAGACCTTTTCAATGGCCTGCTCGTCATGTTCCTCAAACGAAGAAGCCACCAGTGGAAAGTGTGCGGACAAACGCTCCCGGTATGGCGACTGCTCCAGCACGGGGGAGATTTCCGCCCGCTCCAGCGTCGCCTCCATCAGGTGGCGGGATTGTCGGATATCGGCTTGCCATGGCGCCAGATCGAGTATGCCGGGTAATTTGATCGCCGTATCCGCCTGCCAACAAGTCGCCACGGTGGCGGCATCCGGCATTCTCGGATGGTGCAATGCCGCGACTGCGCCAAGTTCATAGCCGCGACGTAGCAACGGCAGCGCATCGTCCGCCGGGTTGGCAGTATGGCGTATCACTGGTGGGGCGCCACTAGCGCGGGCCGGCTTTCAGCAGCGCCGGGGAAGCCTCATCTTCAAACTGGGCGAAGGCTTCCTTGAACCGTTTGGCCAGCGATGTCGCCGATTTGAGATAGGCCGCATGATCGCTCCAGGTGGCGATCGGATCGAGCGTTTCCGGCATTTTCAGCCCGAAAATCGGATGGGTTTGAAAGGTGGCATGGTTCAGTTTACCGCTCAGGGCAGCAGAGAGCAGCGTGCGGGTCAAATCAATATCCATGCGTTCACCGACGCCGTATCCGCCGCCATTCCAGCCTGTGTTAAGCAGCCAGCAATTCACATTGCCCTGGCGAATTTTTTCTCCCAGCATATTGGCATAAACACAGGGGTGCCGGGCCATGAACGGCGCGCCGAAACAGGGGCTGAAAGTCGCCTGCGGCTCGCTGACACCGGTTTCGGTGCCGGGAATCTTGGCGGTATAGCCGATCAGGAAATAGTACATCGCCTGCTCCGGCGTCAGCCTGGAAATGGCCGGCAAGACGCCGAAGGCGTCGGCGGTGAGCATGATAATATTCCGCGGCGGGCCGCCAACGCCGGGATAAATTGCATTCTCAATGGCCTGAATCGGATAGGCGGCGCGCGTATTCGGCGTCAAGGTGATATCATCGAAATCAACACGGCGCGTGGCGATATCCAGGCCGACATTCTCCAGAATAGTGCCGAAACGCTTGGTGGCTTCGAAAATCATCGGCTCCTTTTCGGCCGACAGATGTTCCACTTTGGCGTAACAGCCGCCCTCAAAGTTGAAAACGTGATGAGTGCTCCAGCCATGTTCGTCATCGCCGATCAGTTTACGCTCAGGATCGGATGAGAGCGTGGTCTTGCCGGTGCCCGACAAGCCGAAAAAGATCGCTACGTCATCCGGATCGTCGCCCATATTGGCTGAGGCATGCATCGGCAACACATCCTCCTCCGGCAACAGATAGTTCATGATGGTGAAGATCGATTTCTTGATCTCGCCTGCATAGGCGGTGCCGCCAATGAGCGCCAGGCGGCGACCCATATGCAGAATCACAAAGGCTTCGGAATGGGTGCCATCCATGCTCGGCATGGCATGGAAGTGAGGCACATGGATCACCGTGAAATCCGGCTCCCCAACCGCCAGCTCCCGACCAAGATCGACCGGGCGCACGAACATGGTGCGCGCAAACAGCGCATGCCAGGCATCCTGCGTGATGACGCGCACCGGTTTTTCATAATCGCTGTCTGCGCCAACCAGACAGTCCTCAACATAGACCTGTTTGCCTTCCATATAGTGGCGCACCCGCGTAAGCAACTCATCAAAGCGCTCTTCGGGCATGGCGCGATTGAACTCGCCCCACCACACCTTGTCATGGCTGGACGACTCATCGACGATAAACTTGTCTTTGACCGCCCGTCCGGTGAAATGGCCGGTGCGAACCACCAGCGCGCCACGGTGAGCCAGATGCCCTTCACGATTATGAATGGCATGTTCGTACAGGCTCGGCGAGGGCAGGTTCCAGAAAATAGATTCCAGATTTTTCAGCCCGAGATGACCGGTCGCCAGTTCCTCGGTAATTTGTTGCATCATGTAAGGCATCGTGTTTGTCCTCTCATGTTCTATACGGCATCACTTTCGGTGGCTGAGACTACTTCAAGCGGAGTCGGCAAGTCCATGCGCGTCAGAGAGGAAGGCGCCTCACGCGCCCCTGCGTTGGCGCACGGCTTCGGCCAGCGTATGCAGCAGAGCTTCCGAATCTTCCCAACCCAGGCAGGCATCGGTGATGCTGATGCCGAATGCCGGCTGTTCGCCCGGCGTCACATCCTGACGCCCTTCGTGCAGATGCGATTCAATCATCACACCGGCGATACAGCGGTTGCCGGCGGCAATCTGTCCGGCCAGATCCTCGCCCACGTCGATCTGTCGCTTAAACTGCTTGCTGCTATTGGCATGGCTGCAATCAACCATCAAATAGCAGGGCAGGCCGGCTGCTTCCAGATCGGCGCTGGCGCTGGCGACACTGGCGGCATCGTAGTTCGGTTGTTTGCCGCCGCGCAGGATAATATGGCAATCCTCATTGCCGGAGGTGGAGAAAATAGCCGATTTCCCCTCCTTGGTCAGCGACAGGAACACGTGCGGATGACGGGCTGCATGCAGCGCATCAATGGCGATCTTGAAGCCGCCGTCGGTGCCGTTTTTAAAACCGACCGGGCACGACAGGCCGCTGGCCAGTTCGCGATGCCCCTGCGATTCGGTCGTGCGCGCGCCGATCGCGCCCCAGCTGACCAGGTCGGCGATATATTGCGGCGTAATCAGATCCAGAAACTCGGTGCCGGCCGGCACGCCTATCTCATTCACATCCAGCAGCAGCTTGCGCGCCAGCCGGATGCCCTTGTTGATCTCAAAACTCTCATCGAGATTGGGGTCGTTAATCAGCCCTTTCCAGCCCACCGTGGTACGCGGCTTCTCAAAATAGACGCGCATCACAATCAGCAGATCATTGCCCAGCTCTTCACGCATCCTCTGGATATGGCGGGCATACTCCAGCCCGGCCTCGGGGTTGTGAATCGAACAGGGGCCGATCACCACCAGCAGGCGATCATCCTCCCCCTGCAGAATTTCATGGATGGCATTGCGGGTGTCATGGGTGGTGCGAGCGGCTGTTTCAGAGATCGGGTGTTCGGCATGCACCTGTTCCGGCGCAGCAATTTCACTCATGCCGCTGATGCGAATATCGTCAGTAATATATTTCATTGCCATGGTTTGCTAAAGCCTTCCTGCCTCTCTTTTCCAGCCGGCTACCGCCAGCGGCGGCGCAGTATCGCAGAAAACGCATCAAACTGGTAACTTTTCAGCGCCCGGTTATTTATACGGCGCGAAAATTACGCCAGATTCACTGCCAGCAGCGCATGCTCGGCCGCCGCAACGGGCAGCGGAATCCGGACCTGGTGACCGCTGCCGGGCGCCACATCCATGGCATGGCCGTGGCGGGAGTCGTAGATGGATTCGATGGTGAAGGTGGTATTGCCGCCCGGATTGATCAGCTCGACCGAATCGCCGACGGCAAATTTATTTTTCACCACCACCTCGGCCAGGCCGCTCTCTCTGTCATACCCCGCCACTTCACCGACAAAGCGCTGGGCGTCAAAGGTGGAGTTGCCGACTTCATAGTTCTGCGCCGCCGAGGCGCGTTTACGGGTGTAAAACCCGTCGGTGTAGCCGCGGCTGGCCAGCGCATCGAGCTGGAACATCAGCCGTTCGTCGAACGGCTTGCCGGCCAGCGCATCATCAATCGCCTGGCGGTAAGTCTGAGTGGTGCGGGCGACATAATAGTGCGATTTGGTGCGCCCTTCGATTTTCAGCGAATCCACGCCGATCTCCACCAGTCGCGCCACATGCTGCACGGCCCGCAGATCTTTGGAGTTCATGATGTAGGTGCCGTGTTCATCTTCAAAGATCGGCATCTGCTCATCCGGACGGTTCGGCTCGGTCAGCGTATAGACCTGATCGGCCAGCGCATGGCGTTCCAGCTGACCCGTTTCAGCGAAAGGTTGTGCATTCATGCCGTTCAGCACAGCGCTTGAAATGCCCTTGGTAGGGACAGCCTGAATGGGCGCAATGTCTCCGGAAATATCCTCAGCGGCCTGTTCCATGCCGTATTCCCAGCGGCAGGCGTTGGTGCAGGTGCCCTGATTGGCGTCGCGATGGTTGAAATAACCGGAGAGCAGGCAACGCCCGGAATAGGCGATGCAGAGCGCTCCGTGCACAAACACTTCAATCTCCATATCCGGACACTGCTGACGAATCTCGGCCACCTCATCGAGCGAGAGTTCGCGCGACAGGATGATTCGCTTCACCCCGACCGACTGCCAGAATTTTACCGCCGCCCAGTTCATCGTATTGGCCTGCACCGAGAGGTGAATCGGCATCTCCGGCCAGCGTTCGCGCACCATCATAATCAGGCCGGGATCGGCCATAATCAGCGCATCCGGCCCCATCTCAATCACCGGCTGCATATGTTCGAGATAGCGTTTGAGTTTGTTGTTGTGCGGCAACAAATTGCTGGCGACAAAGAATTTACGCCCCAGCGCATGCGCTTCATCAATGCCCGCTTTCAGATTCTCCAGCTGAAAATCGTTATTGCGCACACGCAACGAATAACGCGGCTGGCCGGCATACACGGCATCGGCCCCGTAGGCGAATGCATATCGCATATTTTTAATCGTGCCGGCCGGGGCCAGCAGTTCGATGCTTCTGTTGTGCATGAAATCACCCTTGAACCTGTTCAACTTGCTATCTCAGACGACATGCCTTGCCTGCGCCCGAAACCCCGAAGTGTAAAGCAAGACCGCGTAAGTGCACATCTCCTGTCGCCTTCAGCTTAACTAATGGGCTGCAAGGGCGCTTCGCAGTGCGCCCGTGAGTTCACGGTTTACTGCTTTCGCTTGATCAAGGCGTCTAATGTGGCTTTATTGCTAAACAAGTAAGTTTATAAAGTTTTCTGCTTTTCCACCTGTTCGCGTACCAGCGCCAGGTGCAGGCGCAGGTGATAGAGTTCCTGCGCATAGGAAAGCGGCACCTGCACCCTGCTGATTTCCGTTTCGATGCGACCAATATCATCCAGCAGCGCCGGGCTGAATCCGTCATCCAGCAGCGCCCCGTCAATCATACCGAGCTCCTTATACCAGCGATAAATGCGCGAGCGGATGCGCCAGCGATAGAGGGGCGGCAGCACTTTGAACAGCGGCAACAGCAGTGCAATAAAGGGCAACAGCATCACCTTCAGGCGGTCGATCATGGTGGCAGCCCAGAACGGCAGGAAGCGTTGCAGAAACGGCGGCCCCGATTTGTAGTAATGGGCGGCGGTTTCGCTCAGCGCCAGGCCGGTGCTGCGGGGTGCGGGAAATGTGCCGGCGGCGGCAAACAGGTTTCCGTCGTGATGAATGGCGCTGGCGGCCTGCATGATTAAACCCTGCAGGGCCGGATGCAGATTTTTTTGGATCACCAGCGTGGCGGCGCTGGACAACAATGTTGTATCGTGCGACGGAATATTGGTGGCGAGATTCAGCGCCCCTTGCGGCAGCAGCACCGATGACAAGGCATCCATACGCCGCGTATAGGCGTCGCTGCGCGAGATGCTCATCAGGCGGGCGGCGTCATTACGCTGCAAC
>Ga0256829_1003159_pt1 | contig 11637 bp, 10 predicted proteins | sample 131447metaG_FD_185979 | JGI IMG/M metagenome (GOLD analysis project Ga0256829, IMG submission 185979) | Hydrothermal vent microbial communities from Lau Basin, Pacific Ocean - 131-447 | ecosystem: Environmental > Aquatic > Marine > Hydrothermal vents | place: Pacific Ocean: Lau Basin | collected... | reverse complement strand
GCCCTGTAATAAAATCTGTCCCTATCGCAAAACCTTTCTCTGCTAAAAGTTCAAAAAGTTCTCTATCTTGTTTGTAAACATTACGTCGATTCATAATTTTGAGCATTGCTGGAGCAGTATGTTGCAGAGCAATATGAAGATGTTTCTCTAGCCATGGTTCATCGAGTATCTCTAAAAATTCCTCATTAATCTGAATAGGCTCTACACTTCCAAGACGGATACGGCGAACACCACGAATTTGACTCATTTTTTTCATAAGCCGTGCTAAAGACGTTTGTGTATCTTGTCCGTAAGAACCAACATTGGTACCTGTTAAAATAAACTCCCCAAAGCCATTGAGTGCAAGGCGAGTAACCTGTTCTAAAATTTTTGCTTCATTCATACTCCGTGCATCTCCACGCACAAAGGGAATAATACAATAAGAACATCGAAAATTACACCCCTCTTGAATCTTAATAAAAGCACGACTTTTCCCCACAAAATCATCCACAATCATCTCATCAATATGATTTAAATCGCCCTTTTCGTAAAAAGGTTGCTCTTTTTTCAGTAAGGTGTCTATCTTTTGTTTTTCACTCTGTCCAAAGACACCATGAATACGTTGCTCTTTTAAAAGCGATTCACCCTTTGTGTGTGCACCACATCCTGTTAAAAAAAGCTTTGCATTTGCATTGTTTTTTTCTAACTGTGAGATATATGAGCGCACATGAGTATCGGCACCATTGGTCACAGTACAAGAGTTAATCACAATAGCATCCGCTTGTGCTTCATTTTGTGTTATCTCATACTCTTGCATGGAACTCATCATCACTTGTGAATCATACAAGTTTGTTCTACATCCAAAGGTTTTAAAGTAAACTTTTTTTTTCATCTATACCAACTCATTATTGTGTTCAATCGGACTTTCACTCTGCATACTCACATTAAGTTTTTGTGTAGGGTATGCGATTGTAATGTCTTTTTCTGCTTTAAAGGCATCCACAATCTCTAAAGAGATTGTACTTCTAAGAGTTAAAGTTCCATAGGCATTGGTTAAGTACCAAGCTTCTATATCCATTCCATTGGGTACAATAAATGAATAAATACGCGGGTCAACATTTGTATTTTTCAAACTATAATTATTACGTAGTTTATTGAGTTGTTTTCTTGTAATATCAGTATAGCCTTTAGAGTACTTGCGTGTAATACCTTTAACAATATGCATCGCTTTTTTATGATTTGAATCATAGCTTATCGTAATTTTTATCCCATCCCAAACTGTTTTTAAAGAACTATGTGTATAGTTTGCAATCATGCGTGTAAAAACATAATTATTTGGCACAAATATAATGCGCCCTGCTCGACGGTTTTTATAAATAGAAGTAAGTGTAATATCTTCAAGTATTGTCATACGTAAAAGTGAAATGTCCATCACATCCCCAACATATTTCATCCCGTCCATATCAACCCGAATTCTATCGCCAACATGAATACTCCCACCAAACACAATCACAAGCCATCCTAAAATGCTCATAAACCAATCTTTCATCGCAATTGCGATACCTGCAGAAGCAAATCCAAGAATTGTTACAAGATAAGAGGCATTTTCGATATAATTGAAAAAAAGTATAAAAATAATGACAATAAAGTTTGCAACAGTTATAAACTTATTTGCCATATATAAACGATCATTATCTTCTATATATTTTTTTACAGCTAATCGAATTAAAAAGAAAAAGATAAATACAAAAAGAATAATCAGCCCAATTTTTGTAAGTCGCACAACACGTTTTTCTATCTCTTTATTTATATTGAGTTTAATAATATCTACTCGTTTTTCATACACATCAGAAGTTGTATTAATAGTATCTAAGGCACGTTTAAACTGTGCTAACTCTTTATGATTTTTTTCTTTTGCTTGTTTGTATTTCTTTTGTACATCCACTTTTGTTAATGCATTATAGAGAATATCTTCTTGGGAAAGTAAAGAGATGAGCTCTTGTAAACTCTCTTTTCTTTTTCTATACTCTTCTAAATTTGCATCTAAAATTTTCATATATGATATACCTGAAAAAATTTCAAAAATATTCGAAATTTTTGGAGCATTTTCCAAGCTTGGTGGTGTTATCAGTTGGGAAAAAGGAGAGCTGTCATTTCCTTTAAGCTTATTTATTTGTGAAGTAAGGATTGCTTCTTTTGAGATAAGTCCATTGAGTTCATCGGTATTATCCTGCGTTTTAGAATCTTCTTTGAGATACTTAATTCTTTTTTTAATCTCTAAAAGAGAGTTTCGAACATCTAAAGATGTCAAATACGAGGCATAACTCTTCACCCACTCTTGTTCTTGAGAAATAGAGTTTTCTATTTTTTGAATTTTTGAGAGATAATTTGCTATTTTTTTTGTATCTACCTTTTGCACAGATGGACTTACTATACTTACAATACTAGCTGTAGTATTTGTGCTATTTATGTCACTCAGTACATCTTCAGCAAAAAGATGCAAATTCAAAAGTAAAACAAAAAGAAAAGAAAATTTAAAATTCATCTAAAACACTTAAAACTATACTTTTTTCTATACTATCGGTGATTTTCACACCACCTATTCCAACAGGAACAATGAATGTCACATTGGAATCTGTACTCTTTTTATCAAGAAAAAATGTTTCATAAAAGATTTCACTGTTCTCTATTTTATAGCTTGTTGGTAAGTTGTATTTTTCTAAAAGAGTGACAACTCTTTTTTCCTCATCTTCGTTCATGAGCTTGAGTTTTACTGCGAGTCTATTTGCCATCACCATGCCAATAGCGACAGCTTCACCATGTAAAAAGCTCGTATACTGCGTTTGACTCTCTATAACATGAGCAAAAGTATGTCCGTAATTGAGTGCTGCACGCAGACCATGCTCTTTTTCATCTTGTGCTACAACATCTGCTTTTGTTTGTACTGCTTTTTTTATCGCCTCTTGAAGAAGTTCTTTATTATTCAAATCAGCCTGTTCTAAAAATGTAAAAAAATCTTCGTTAAAAGTTACTGCCATTTTCACTACTTCTGCAACACCTGCCCCAAACTCTCTTTGTGGGAGTGTCTCTAAAAAATGTGCATCAATACGTACTGATTGTGGCTGATGAAATGCGCCAATAAGGTTTTTACCATAGCTATTGTTCATCCCTGTTTTTCCACCAACACTCGCATCAACTTGAGAGAGTAGAGTCGTAGGTACTTGCATAAAATCAATACCTCTTTGGTAGATACTCGCAACATAGCCTGTCATATCGCCTATCACACCACCACCAAATGCAATCAGTAAAGATTTACGATTAAAACGATGATTGAAAAGAGACTCTAAAATGATATTTACCGAGTCTTGATTTTTATACTCTTCCCCATCAGCCACAGTAATAATATATAACTCTTTTGCCGTAATTTTAGAGAGTAAATATCCTAAATGAAGACCTGCTACTTTTGGGTTTGTAATGATGGCTACTTTGGTGTCAAAGTGCATCACTTCTAAAGGTGCTATTTCAATATTGTATGAGTTATCAACGGTTTTTACTAAGGGAATGTGTACTTGCATGTTCTATCCAAAATTTAGATAAGCTATAGTACTGAAAAAAGAGTAAAAAAGAGCTAAATCACAACTGTACAGGTATAAAAATTTGATGATAATCATCAAGTTTATAGTAGAGTTTTTCGCTATCTGTGGAAAAAAGAGAAAAAAATCTATGTTTTGTTAATTTTGCAGTAAAGGGAAGTATTTGCATGAAATTTTCTTCTCTTTTGAGACTCAAAATAGGGTTTTCATGCTCTTCTATAATTTTAATCGACTTAGAAAAGATACTTGAAAGATTTGTAAAATGTTCTATAACAGGCAGCTTATTCGCTTGATGTTCTTTCATATAATTATGTATTTCAATGTTTAAATTCATCTGTTCTGAAATATCAAAAACAGTTGCTGATATTTTTTCTAAATCTCTATTTTCAGATAATATCAACTTTGTATCTTTTAAAGAGGAGAGTCCTTTATTTGATATTTTAAAAATTGGAAGATGTACTGCATAGAGATGTTTTCTTATTGCATAGTTTGCGAACATCTCTTTTGAAACAATCACAAGTCCTATGTGATATATATTAATATCATCATGCAACATCTGCACAAAGTCATCATTATCATAATGAATATCAACTCTTACATTTGTACTACTATAATTTTTAATTTCTTGAAGTATCGTAATGTTTGATGGATTGAGTATTTTGATAATCATATCATATCTGTTAAATTTCTCATGCGCTTGCATGGCATGACGAACTAACTCTCCTAATGTTGCATTATCTGTTATGTTCATATCAATTAAAAGGTATAAATTTGACCCAAAAGGTTCAGGAAACTGTCCTAATTCTTGTTTTATCTCTTTATACACAGATTCTAAAACAGCTGGGTCACCCACTAAAAGAAGCAAATCATTTGGCTGTATCATTCTTCTTCTTGAGGGTAAAAGAAGTTTTCTATTACGGTATATTGCAGCAATTCGCCAATTTTTCTGCTCTATCACACCCAAATGTTTATAGACAAAAGAACTTCCAAAAGGAACAAGAACTTCCATAATTTCACCTTCACCTATTCCTACATTTTGTGCAATAACAGGTACATTTGGCAAGTAATCTAAAAATCTTGAAGCGAGAAGTTCATTGCTATTTATCAACACAACATTAGAGTCTTCATTCACTAAATTCCATTGATTCAGTACAATAATGCGTAACTGTTTTTTTATAGTACGTATGTTTTTTATAGTATTTTCAACATCTATACTTGTTTGCATCGCAATAAAGACCTGAATAAATTCCATCTTTAAAAGATTGGCTAACTTATACAAACTCGTAGGGTCAAACTCATAAAATTTAAAACGTGCTGGATTAAAATCTTCAAATTTTGTCTCTTTTGTCTGGACAATATAATAAATATTTTCATTGCTATTGGTCTGGAGTGTTCGCTTTATAAAATGTTTTCCAACGCTTCCATCACTAATAATTAAAATTTTTTTCATATTTTAACTATCTTTCAAAAGCATTTTCACTTTTCACCCAAATATTTTTTTCAGCTTTTCGCCATACTCTATCTACAAAAAAGCCTGTAATTTTAATCATTCTACTTGTTCTCTTATTTGATGTAAAAGAAGTACCCTCTGCCCAAGTATCGAGAATTTCCCCATCATCTTCATTGTAAATATAAGAGTCTCTATTGAGTCTATATGTAGCAGAATGAGATGTTTTTGTTTTTGTGTGTACCTTTTTTTGTACTTGTGATTTCTTTTGAACCTCTGCTTTTTTATATACAATAACAGGTGTTGTCTTTGTTTTTTTCATTTGCTCAACAAGTAAGGTTAATTGTTTTACTTTTGTTTCTAGTCGCATTACTCTTTTTTCTAGTGCCTTGTTTATTTGAGGAGTGCTTTCTTGGTGCATATCACTCACCATATTATCTAAATTTTTAATAGCATCTGCATTTAAAGATACCAACAGAATAGATACAATTACAATAAATTTCATACTAAGCCTTTTTTTTTAGTTTCACACCCATCTCTACATGGTGTGTATAAGGAAATTGATCAAACAAAGCCATGTTTATAATATCATGTGTTTTGCTTAAAATCTCTAAATCTCGCACAAGTGTTTCAGGGTTACATGAGATGTAAACAATATTTTCATGTCTTGCACTAAAAAGAGACGAAGCCATATCCATACCACTTCTTGGAGGGTCAACAAATATACTCGAAAGTGCATAATTGTTTATATCTATATCTTTCATACGACGATACTCTCGTACACCATCAAGAGCCCCTACAAAATCTTCAACACTCATACGAACAAACTCTATATTTGTAACACTGTTAAGCTTCATATTCTCTTTTGCGGCATTAATAGAAGACTTTGAGACTTCCGTGGCTAATACTTTGTCAAATATCTTCGCAAAAGGAATTGTAAAGTTCCCTGCCCCACAATAGAGTTCTAACAAATCGCCCTGCGTTTGTGAGAACTGCTCCATTGCCCAAGCTATCATCTGCTCATTTACTCTTGGATTTGGTTGTGTAAAACTGTTTTCTATATAGTTAAAATGGTATGGTTCTCCCGCTATATGCAGTGTTTCACGAATAAAATCTCGTCCAATCACAACTTTTTGCTTTCGAGAACGCCCAATGATAGAAATGTTTAAAAGATTTGCTATCTCTCTTGCCAACACTTCCCACTCACTATCGAGTCGTCTATGATACAAAAGAGAAACCACAATTTCACCACTACTCGAACTTAAAAAATCAGCACCGAAAAGTTTAAAACCCATCTTTTTTTCATCAATAGCACGAAGTAGTTTTGGCATAAGCTCTTCTATGTACTCATTAACCTGAGGACACTCCTCTATAAAAACGACCCGCCCTTTTTCTTGGTGATTCATCGCATAACGGAGAACATCCCCATCATGCCAGATTTTAAACTCACTTCGAGCGCGATAGTGACTCTCTAAAGATTCAAAAACAGTGATTTTTCCCTGATAAAAAGGAAAAAATCGTTCTGCATTTAGTGCTAATTTTGTTTGAAGTTGCGTTTGGTAACCATCTTCATATATTTTACACGCATTACATTCGCCAAAATGTTTACATATCATCGTTGAGACCTTTTATTTGATAGATGCAATTAAATTTCCTATGAGTAAGTTCCATCCATCAATGAGAACAAACACTAAAATTTTAAAGGGAAGCGAAATCATAACAGGGGGAAGCATCATCATACCCATAGACATCAAAATAGAAGCAACAACCATATCAATCACCAAAAAGGGAAGAAAAATCAAAAAGCCTATCTCAAAGGCCGTTTTAATCTCACTAATCACAAACGCAGGAATGACAATAGAGAGTGGCACCTCTGTAACTGTTTGCGGGTTTTGCATTTTTCTTATACGGAAAAAGAGTGCTAAATCTTTTTCTCTAGTGTTTCGAATCATAAAATTTTTAAAAGGGAGACTCGCCTTTGTAAATGCCTCTTCATACCCTATCTCTTCTGCAATATAGGGCTTAATTCCCGTTTCATATGCCTTTGTACCCACAGGCTCCATCACAAAAAAAGTAAGAATCATTGCAAGCATAACAAGAAGTTGTGTAGGAGGCACTTGCTGTGTTCCAAGTGCTTGGCGTAAAAATCCAAAGACAATGATAAAACGTGTAAATGTTGTCATCACAAGAACCATAGAAGGTGCTAAAAAGAGGAGTGTTAAAACAACTAAAACATTTAAAGAAGAGACTAACTGTTTGGGAGTATCTGGTGCGGCAAGATTAAAATTCATTGTAGGAATAGTAACTGCCTCTGCACCTAAAATAGATGCAAAAACCACAAGAAGAACAAGTAAACGCAACATTACTTACTCGCTTCCTTTTGCAAAATATTTTGCTTTATTTTCTCTTTGTTATCATCTTTAGCACCAAAAAAATGGAGTTCAACACGACGATTTTTTTCGCGTCCACTTGCAGTTGCGTTTGTTGCGAGAGGTTTATACTCTGCAAAACCAGCCGAACTTATAATTTTTGGAGAGACACCATCTAAAAGTAACTCTTGTAGTACAGATATAGCACGTGCAGAAGAGAGTTCCCAGTTGTCTTTATAAATGCTACCACCACCAGGACCTTGGTTGTCGGTATGCCCTTGTACACTTACATTCATAGTTTTTGGTAGCTCTTCAATGATGAGTGCGACACGTTTTAAGAAAAGTAAAGCATCTTGATTTTCTATAGTGGCACTTCCTGATTTAAACAAAAGAGACGCAGGAAGTTTTATCACAAATCCCTCCTGTGCATCATCAAGGGTAATCGCGGGACCATGCCCCTTTTCCATCATCTCATTTGCTTCGCCTACCGCTTGTTGCACACGATTTACTGTTTCACTTGTCTCATCTTGTGATTCTATAGGTGTTGATTCTTGAATCCGCTTTGTAGAGATTTCTGTTTTTGTTCCACCCTCTAAAACACTCATCGCCCCTGAGAGCGAACCAATTGCTTCAGAGACTTTTTTTGCGTCCATACTTGACATCGAGAGAAGTAAAACAAAAAAACAGAGGAGCAGTGACATTAAGTCACCAAATGCAGCTAGCCAAGCAGGAAGACACTCTTCACATTCAGGACACTTATCTTTTGCCATTATCTACTCTCTTAGTCAAACTGACTAACTCTATCTGCAGGTGCAAGATAGCTCAACAATTTTGCTTCCAATACTCTTGGTGCATCCCCTGATTGGATAGACATAATTCCAGCTAAAATCATCTCTTTGACGAGAGTCTCTTCATCATTACGGATAGACAAAATATTGTAAATCGGTGTTCCAAAAACATTTCCTATAATCGCACCATACATGGTTGTAAGCAAGGCAACCGCCATTGATGGACCAATGGCTGATGGATCTGCCATATTTAAAAGCATTGCAACGAGACCAATGAGTGTACCAACCATACCCATCGCCCCTGCAAGTCCTGCCCACTGATTAAAAATCGAACCGTGAATTTTATGCCGTGTACTTGTTTGTTCCATCTCAATCTCTAAAAGTTCGCGAATAGTATCAGGATCACTCCCATCAATAGCCATTGATAAACCTTTTTTCAAAAAGTCATTCTCTTCACTATTGATATCCCCTTCTAGGGCTAAGATACCATCTTTTCTTGCCTTTGTTGCAAACTCCACAAGTTTTTTAATCAACTCTGCAACATCCTCTTCACCTGGTTTAATTGCTTTCATAAAAATCTTTGTAAAAGCTTTCATTTGTGCAGGCTTGAAAGAGATCATCAATGCCCCGATACTACCACCAATAACAATCATAGCAGAAGGGATATCTATATAAGCCCCTATTCCAACACCCATAACCATGGAAACAAGGAAAAGAGCTAAAATTAAAACAATACCAATGACTGTACCTAAATCCATTCAAACACCTTAGTATTGCTATCCTAGAGCAATATATTTTATAATGGCACTATAATACCACAATTATTATTAGACTTCTCGTATTGAAGTAATTTTCACAATAAGTAAAATGATAAGCCAAGCTAAAATCATTGTTATAGTTGTATGACTCAAAAAATGATCGCCGATAATCATCTTATACATTCCTGTACTCCATCCAGCAGCAAGACCAATACCCAAACCTATAAATCGGTTGCGTTTTCTCTTAAAAAAGAAGAAGAGACTCAACAGTGCAAAACCACCACTTGCATGTCCTGCTGGCCAACACTTTGTATGTGGTTTTTTAAAATCACTCGGATACTTCTCCCATACAGCTGTTTTAGGATAAGCCCCACCATAACGAATCTCATTTTTAGGACAAGGCATATTTGTATTGTTTTTTAAAATCCCTGTTACAGAAGGCACAAAAATAGCAGAAAGTAAAATAATAAGAATGCCTCTTTTATACTCCTGTACAAAAACTTTTTTTCTCAAGATAAGTGAAATAATTAAGAGTGTCACCGCAAAGAGAATTAAAAATCTCTTTGCACCATCATAAAATATAAATTTATAAGGCTGCAGTGACCAATCAAGTATCCAATGGTGTGTTTGAAAATTATAAAAAGAGTCTTGCACAACAACATCAATGTCACTTATACCAAAGTAAATAATGCTCACTAGTAACACAAAACTTGTAAAAAAAATCTGCTTATTAATGCTCATTATTTAACATATCCAACTCTCTTTTATACTCTTTTGTTTGTACATGAAAGAGTCCTAGCAGGGTATGAAAGAGAGCATCTTGTGTGTACTTGTTAGTAGCTCTTTTTTGCAATGCACTTACGCTTACCTTCTCTTTCATTCCCTTACCAAACCACATCAATGTTCCAATATGCGTTTGTGCATCAGGTGCCATAAAGTAAGGAAGCCCATGCAAATAGACACCCCCCTCACCCAAACTCTCGCCATGGTCACTCATGTAAATCATCGCTGTGTCATAACTCTTTTCATATCTTTTGAGAAAATGAATTGTTTGTGTTAAGAAACTATCTGTTTGTAAAATGGCATTATCATATGCATTTGCAATCTCCTCTTGAGAACACTGTTCTAGCTGATTTGTTTTACACACAGGGGTAAACTTTTCAAACTCTTTTGTATAGCGTTTATAGTATGCTGGACCATGATTTCCCATCTGGTGCAATACAATAAAAATATCTTTTTCTCTATTTTTTTCTATAAAAGCATCTAAACCAACAAGCATGCCAACATCACGACACTCACCCTCTTTACAGTTGGTATTATTTTTTGCCGTTTTATAATCTTCGTAGGGTACGCGAAGTGCTACTCCTTTAGAGTCTGAGTTATTATCTCTCCATAAAATTGCAATTTTTTTTGTATGTTTGAGTACATCTACAACATTTTCTGTACTTATTCCTTTTTTATAGCTATAACTCCCCTTGTCGTACTTAGAGAACATACAAGGAACAGAGACAGCAGTAGAAGTACCACAAGAGTAAGTATTTGGGAAATTAATAATATCTTCTTGTGCTAAGAGTGGATTTGTATCTCGCTCGTACCCATTTAAACTAAAATGATCTGCTCGTGAAGCTTCACCGACGACCATAATAACAATTTTTTTACGACTACTTGTATCGACAATTTTTGCATCGAGTCCTATAGGTTTAACAACTAAAGGAGCAGAGTTAAAAGTCAAGTTAATGTACTTCCCAGTAGAGTAAATCCAATATGTCGGGTTAATCGTAAAACGCAATGGTTTATGCTCACGCACAAAAGAGGTATAGTACTTAGAAAAAGAAAAAATAGCCACAGCAATAATCGCTAAAGAGAGGAGTAAAAGTTTTAGTCTTGAAAAAAATTCTTTCTTAAAACCTCTCTCCTCAATCTTTACTTTATAAACATAATACGATGGTAAAAGACCAAAAAAGAGAAAATAGAGTCCCTGTTTGAGACTCAGTAAGTCCAAGGATTCATGTATATCTGTCTGAATCATGTTACGTATCATACTCGCGTCTATAATGACATGATAACTGTTCATAAAATAACTTGTCATAGAAGAGACAAGTAAAAGAGTAATTGCAATAGGTTTTATAGTGTATCTAAAACTCACCAAACCAAGTAAGAAAGTAAGAAAAAAAGTAATTACAAATGCAGTAGAGATAACAAAGCCAAGGTTCTCCTCTAGTGTATATACCTGTATAAGATTTTCAAAAAAGCTGTAGTTATAAAAGAGTGTAAAAAACAGGCTTAAATTTATGAGGAGTTTTGTTTGTGTAGTTGTTTTCAAAATAGATTATCTTCTTTAATATTTCTTATAATTATACACTTTTAGTATAAATATTTAGTTAAAAGTGATAGAATAACACAAGGGTAACTCTAAAAATCCTAGTACCTCTCAGAGGGAAGAAAAAAAGATGAGATTGTGCAAAAGCTTTTTTAAAGTCTAGCTGAAGCTATGGCGATGAAAAGTTTTGTACAAGATCGCTTTTTTTATCCCTCCCTTCGGGTAACACAGAGGTACTAGGATTTTTAGAGCTGCCCTTAATTCAAAAAAAAGAGAGACTATGAATAAACAAAATATAAGTATCGTTATCTTAGCTGCTGGAAAAGGTAGCCGTATGAAATCATCAACAGCAAAAGTTTTACATGCTATTAGTGGAAAGCCTA
>Ga0256829_1003157_pt1 | contig 11640 bp, 13 predicted proteins | sample 131447metaG_FD_185979 | JGI IMG/M metagenome (GOLD analysis project Ga0256829, IMG submission 185979) | Hydrothermal vent microbial communities from Lau Basin, Pacific Ocean - 131-447 | ecosystem: Environmental > Aquatic > Marine > Hydrothermal vents | place: Pacific Ocean: Lau Basin | collected... | reverse complement strand
TTTTTTGTTCTGTTAATCTTTTTTGTCTAGCAACTTCAGCTTGTTTTTTTTGTTCTGTTAATTGTTTATTTGTAAGTGTTTTATTGTTGTTTTTTTGAAACTGTACTTTTGATAAAGAAGAGTCTATTATATTATTTAAAACCGAAGTATTTTTTGTTGTATTATTTGGTATTGATTTTGTTTCAGATAATGAAGAATTAATTATATTTTCAAGAAATGAAGTATTTGTTTCTTTCTTTCTGTTTTTTTGTTTTGCTAATTTTTTTTGTTTCTTGATTTCATTAAGTCTTTTTTCTTCAGCTAACATTTTAAGTGCATATTCTTTTCTTTGTTCAGCTATTTTTTTTTGTTTCTCGATTTCATTAAGTCTTTTTTCTTCAGCTAATTTTTTTTGTTTCTCGATTTCATTAAGTCTTTTTTCTTCAGCTAACATTTTAAGTGCATATTCTTTTCTTTGTATCTCAAGTTGTTGTTTACTGATCTCAGTTTGCTTTTTATTTTCTTTATTTAGTTTATTATTACTCTTTTTTGTTAGATTGTCTTGTATATTTTGTTTTTTAAAAGTTGAATTTTCAAAAAAAGATTTAGGATTTTTGTTGGTTTTAATTTTATTTATGTTTAAACTAATGTATAATCAATAACTTGATGAACTTAGCAATATAAGTACAAAAAACATTATTCTTTCTTTCATATTTGTGTTTTATAATTTTCTAAAATCTACTTTGTAGTATAAAAAATAACCTTTACTGAAACTTAATTTATTTGATAAATAATAATATTTTTTTATAAACAGTATATTTATTTTAAAACTTAAGTAAATATGAAAATATCTATTATTTGATGAACATCTGGTTTTGGTTTATGGACTGCAAATTATATAAAGAAACATTTTTCGGAAAATAAAATAATTATAACCTGAAGAAATATAGAAAAATGAGAAAAAATAGGGAAAGAAAATAATTTAATTTTTACAAATAATAATAAAGAAGCAATAAAAGATGCTGATATAGTTATTTTTGCAGTGCCAATTTCAAAAATGGAAGAAACAATCAAGACCTATGTTCCGTATGCAAAAGAAAATTCTGTTGTGGTAGATGTTTGTTCTATAAAATGATTTCCATCTCAAACTATGAAAAAATATGCACCAGAAAGTTGTTTGATTATACCTATTCATCCTATGTTTTGACCTTATATTCAAGAAATTACTGATCAAATATTTGTATTAACTCCATTAGATGAAAAAACTAAAAAAGATGAAAGGTATAAATTTTTAGTAAATTTTTTAGAAAAGAAAAATGCAAAAATAATAGAAACTACTCCAAAATATCATGATAAAATGATGGCTGTAGTCCAATGATTAACACATATTACTATGTTTTCAGTTTGAGAAACAATAAGAAGATTGTGAATAGATATTCAAGATTCTTTAAATTTTGTATCTCCAATTTATAAACTTATGATAAACTCGGTTGCAAGATATGTTGGACATGATCCTAAGTTGTATTGAGATATACAAATGTTCAATACTGAAATATTAAATGTTCATAATGAATTTATGGGTGTTATAAAAGATTTTAATAAAGTTATCGAAGCTAAGGATGAATATTGATTTTTAAATATTATCGAAGCTACAAAACAGGGGTTTGGGAAAAAAATTACTCAAGAAGGACAAAAATATACTGATAAAATTATTTATTTAATGTGAGAACAAGTAGAAAAAATTAATAATAATATTTGAAAAGAGATGATTTTTAAAAATATATATTCTTGAATTAAAATAGTATGAAAAGTAATAGAAATAATGGATGATAATGTTATTTTAGAATCTTGACAAAAAATAGATTTATTAGAATATGTTATAGATTAGTTTAATGATTTTTAATATTGAAAATATGTGTAATTTTTTTACAATGATTTTGTATTTTATGTATTTTTTAATTTTAAATAAAATAGTATGAAATTTGTAGTTGATAAAAAAGATTTATTACAATGACTTGAACTTGCTAGTAGATTTGTTAGTAGAAATTCTACTTTACCTATTTTAGAAAATGTAGCTATAAGTGGAAATATTGATACACTTGAATTAAAAGCTACTGATATGAATAAATATATACATATTAGTATTCCTGCAAAGATAGAATCTGAATGAGCTATTACTGTAAATTCAAAAATATTATTGGATGCGGTAAAAGTTTCTGAATCTGAAACTATAGAAATGGAATGAAAAAATGATGGAACATTACTAACATTATTAACTTGAACAGATAAATTTGAGTTTAGATGAATTAGTATAAATGAATATGTTGCTATCCCAGATATAGATGTAAGTGGTAGTATGACTTTATCTTCAGAAGTTTTAAGTAAATGAATAGAAAGAGTAGAAACTTGTATTCCTGAAAAGAGTTTTACAACAATTATTACTTGAATGCTGTTAAAATGAAAAGAAAATAAATTAGCATTTGTAGGGACTGATAGTTTTAAATTAGCAGAATATAAAGCTGATTATGAATTATCTTCAGATTTTGAGGTTGTAATTCCTAAAAATGTAATTTGAGAAATAAAGAAAGTAGCTGATTTAGATTTACAAGAAGAAGGTGAAAATGAAGTAAATATATCTTATGATAATAAATTAGTTAGTTTTAAATATAAAATTTGAAATTTTGAAATTGAGATAAAAACAAATCTTATTCAATGAACTTATCCTGATTATGAAAAAATAATTTTACCAACTTATAATTCATCTATTATTTTAGATAAAAAGGAATTAGAAAAATCTATAAAAAAAGTTTCATTGTTTTCTAGAGATATAAGTTATTATGTTAAATTCATTCCAAATGAAGAGGAACTTATTATTTCATCTTGAGAAACTGATTTATGAGAATGAGTTTCAAAAATGTCTGCAATATTTGAATGAGAAATGGTTAATTTATGATTAAATTGAAAAAGCATTCTTGATTTCTTAAAATATGTTGAAGGAGAAGAAATTATTATGTCTATATTTGATGAAGAAAAACCTATTTTAATGAAAGATCAATGAGATGACTGATATAGATTTATAGTAAGACCACTTAAAGATTAAATATTTAAATTAAATTAAGAATAATGAATTTCAGAAAATGATTTACATTGATAGAAATGTTTATAGTTATTATGATTATGTGACTTATAATTTGAGCTCTATGAAAAATGTTTACTTATAAAAATATTACAAGAAGTAAATATCATACTTGTTATATTCATATAGATTCTAATATTGCAAGTTTTTTTCAATACTGATTATTACAAAAAGAGGCTTATAGTTGAGATAAATATGAAAAAGTAAAGAATTATCAGGTTATTTTCAATGTTAAAAAACAAAAAATAGATTTAGTATATTCAGGAACTGATCAGAAAAAAGAATATCTTCTTAGTTGAGATTTTGTAGATAATATAAATGATTGTCATAATGTAAATTACCATACTTTAATAAGTTGAGAAAATCTTAAAGTAGTTATAAATCCTTGACTAAATCCTTCTAAATGACAGCAAGAATGAATTTGAATGATTCTTTATACTTGAGATAATTTTGAGAATAAAGCACAAAATGGCTCAACTTGAGTAGTTTATTTTTATTACTGTCCTAATGTTTGAACAAAGTGATGTTTGGAAAAAAATAAAATAGAAGTTGATACAAGAACGGCTTTGTTTAAATCTTATTTTTGTAAAACTGTTAATATAAAAACTTGAAAATGTGAAAGCTGGAGTGAATAATTTAATTTGTAAAATAAATATATGTGAATTCTAATATTATTGATATTGGTAATAGTGTGATGAATAGTAATTTATTTGTCTTTGGATACAAAATGAGAATCTAAAATAAAGTCTGAAATTGATTTTAAAAATACAGTTTTTTTTCAAGAATTAAATAAATTGGATATAAAAAATAGTAAAATTTTGGATTTAAAACAAGAGATTTCAAAATATATTGTTTGATCAGATAATTTAATAAATTCGATTATAGTATCTATTTTAGCTGATTGACATATTTTGGTTGAGTGAGTTCCAGGTTTAGCAAAAACAAAAACAATCTTAGTATTTTCAAAGATGTTATGATTAGATTTTCAGAGAGTTCAATTTACTCCTGATATGTTGCCATCGGATATAATTTGATGAGAAATTTACAATAAAAATACCTGAAAATTTGAAGTATTAAAATGACCTGTTTTTACAAATCTTTTGTTAGCTGATGAAATAAATAGAGCAACACCAAAAGTCCAATCTGCTTTATTAGAGGCTATGCAGGAAAAAACTGTAACTATTTGAAAAGAAACCTTCAATTTGGATAAACCTTTTTTTGTGATGGCTACTCAAAATCCATTAGAACAAGAATGAACTTTTCCTTTGCCAGAAGCTCAATTAGATAGATTTTTATTTAAGGTTGAAGTGAATTATCCAAGTTTTAACGAGGAATTAAAAATTTTAGATACATTTAATTTGGATATAAATAATATTAATCAAATACTTTCAAAAAATGATTTAAACCAAATGCAGGAAGAAATAAAAAATATAGAAATTCCTGAAAATATAAAAAAATATATTATCCAACTTGTAGAAGCTACAAGACGTGAGGATGAGGATTTACAGATCGGAGCTTCGACAAGGTGAATAATAGCTATGAAACAAGCAAGTATGGTAGTTGCTTATTTAAAATGAAACACACAAGTTGATTATTCAGATGTAAAAGCAGTTGCTTTGTTAGTGTTAAGGCACAGAGTGAAGTTGTCAAACAAGGCTTTGTCAAGTAAAAAAAATATTGAAGAAGTTTTGATAAATAAATTATTAAAGATTAAAGATTTTAATTTGTAAAATAATATTATGTTTATAAATAGAATATTATCAGCTATATTTGTAAATACATTAGTTATTTATACTATCTCAGAATATTTACCTAAGTTTTTTCATATTCAATTTAATGAATATTCTTTACGGACTTATTTAAGTATATGAGCTATTTTTTGGATTCTAGATGTAATAGTTAAAAAAATAGTAAAAATTTTAACTTTACCTTTAAATATTTTAACTTTAGGCTTGTTTTGAATATTTATAAATATATTATTCATATACTTATTTCAATACGTAATAAATAACTATGAACAAGTTATTGCAACGGTTCAATTATGAACTTTTGTTCAAGTTGCTATAATTTCAATAATTATTTATGTTTTAAACTTTTTATTTAAAAAATTATAAAAGATGTTAAAAATATTTTATATTTCAATGTTTGTTATATTTTTATTTATATTTTTTGGTCTATATTTTACAAATCTTATGTATGTTACTAACCAGCCTATGTTCTTGTTTTCTCAATCTAATCAAATAGGGATGTGAACATGAATGTTTTTATTGTGATTTATTTGATTTTGTTTATGAATATTCTCTACATTATTAATTTCTTCTTTGTTTCGTTCTAGACCAAAAGATTTTGATGAGTTTGATTTATAATTTTATAGATGTTTAATTAAATAATGCTTAAATTTACAAAAAAAGCCTTTACATTGATAGAAATACTTATAGCTTCAGTGATTTTATGAATAGTTCTTACTGTAATATTACAGATATATTTTTCTCTTTTAAAAACTAGAACTGATATTTATGCTAGATCAATTTTAGTAAAAAATACAAATAATGTTGTAGAAAAGTTAAATATTATAATGAAAAATTATACTATAGACTATGAAGAATATTTTGATAGAAAAATGGTCTGATGTAATTCTGATTGATGAGATAATTTTTCTTGGGATGTTGGAACTTGATGATATTGTAAAAAATTTACTGACTATTGAAATGGTAGTTCTATAAAAAAAGATTCCAGTTTTGTGAATACATGAGACAATATTTTATATTATTGTTCAAGTAAATGAGGTGATTCAGCTAAACAGATAGAATTTCCAGGATCAACTACTGATTGTGAATGAAATCACTGAAATTGAATAACTTGAAGTAATTATATTTATCATCAAAGTAATGATAATTTGAATGCTTGAAGTGGATGTTGGGAAAATGAGGTTAGTTCTGATGGAGCTATGCAATCTTTTGGAGAGTATAAATTACAGTTTTGGAATGTAGGATGAAATGCAGATTCTTATATGTGATGTGAATGAGACGATGATGATACCGATTTATGAGTTTGACCTGTAGCTATTGGTGATAATTTGCATGTTAAGGAATTATATCTTATTTCAAAAGATGGAAAACATAGGATTTTTATTAGGAGAAAATTAGTTTGAACTTGAGATTGGAATCATGATTGAAATATAGATTATACTTGATGAGAAGCTTTGTATAAACTTCAAATTTTAAAATTAAGATGATTTGATATAGGTTCTTGACATAAATATTGAACAACTTGAGCTACAGTAAATGATGGAAAAATAGATACTTGGGCTTGTGATAAATTACAATGATTTAAATGTAGTTGAACTGGTATAAATTATCCAGGTGGTTGATATAATTTACCCAAAGATGCAAATGATGGTTGGGTAGATATGACTATAAATGATATAACTATTTCGAAATTTAATATTGCTATTTTTCCTACAAAGTCTCCAAATCATGCATGGTATGATACTGGAGTTCAGATATCTCCTTATTTGAGGATAAGTATAAAGACTAATTTTTATCCTATAAATTATGTTTCGAAGATAAATCCTATTATGATTTCTAAATATAGTATGAATTTACAAACAACATTTTCTATAAAACCTTATTAATTATTTATTATTTATGAAAAAAGATGGATTTAGATTTATTTTTTGGAAATAAGACAAAAGCAGATATTCTTAAATATCTTTTTTTTAAGGAAGATAAAATATCAGCTAGAGAATTAGAAAATAAACTAGATCAGTCTTTTCCAGCTATAAAGAAACAGATAGATAATTTAGAAAAAGCTTGAATTGTTGATAAAAATAAAACTTGAAATCGTTGGCAACTTGAAATATGTGAAAATATAAAACCATTGATAAAAAAGATTTTTATTTATTATATAAAAGATTTTATAAATAGCTTACAGAAACAAAATGAGTCTTTTATAAAATGAATTTTTTTAGTAGATTTTTTTTATGATAAAAAAGACTTATGAGTAGATTTAGTATTTATCTATTCTGAGGTAGATAAGGTATTCTTAGATGATTTTAAAAAACAGATAAGTGCTTTTTTAGATTCTTATTTCTTAGATTTAAAAATAGTATTTATGCTTAACACTGATTATGAAAAAAGGCTTAGATTTGCAGATAAATTTGTGATAAAATTAAATAATTATAAAAATTTTAAACTATAAAATAATAAATAATGTGAGCAGAGGAATTGAATTTAGGAGAAATATCAGAAAATTGAAATTCTAATCAAGAAAAAGTTTCTGAAGAAGATAAAAAAAGAGTTGCAGAAGACTGAAAAAAAGCTAAAGCTGCACATCAACAAGTTAAAAAACAACAGAAAAAGAATAATGATTTAGCTGGTTTTTTATCGAAAGTTTTATGAAGATATTATAATAATTCTAATATTATCAATCATATTCACTGAATGTTAAATAATATTAAAAAGACAGAAAAGCTACTTTATAATATTTTTTCTCCGTTTGTGCTCGATCAAGATGTTCCTGAGAAAATTTCAAGTTATGTAGCTTCGATAAAATCTAATTCTAAAAAAATCGAAGCTGAAGAAGTAGAATTGATTTGGAATATTATCGAAGCTGAAAAACTTGGGTGAGATGTATTTTGGAAGAATTTAAAAAGTTGAAAAACAGAAGTATCTTATAAAGATTTTAAAAAACAAATTGTTGAAGAATTAAAATCTTAACACAAACTTAACAGATTATCTTTAGTATTTCTTTACTATTTTTACTATATTAAAAATATTCAATGTTATTTATTTGAGCTATTTTATTTGGTTTGTTATTAAATTATTTATTTTGATGATTTTGATTTAATACATTTTTGTGTATATTTGCTGGTTTATTCGTGATTATGCCAGTTTTATTAAAAATTAAGTTTAAAGATATAAAAAAGATATTATGACACAAGAAACTTATTTCTTTGAATATTTTAATAAATTTTATTATTTTTCCTAGTTTAGCATTTATTTTATGATATTTTATTTTTTGATTAGAAAATTATTACTATATTTTTACAATAATGTTGTTAGCAATGATTCCTGGAGGTGGTTTGTTAATAAATTGGTTACATCATTCTTGAGCAGATATGAAAGTATGATTTACACTTTTAGCTTTAAACTTATTTTTATTTTCAGTTTTTTTTATACCATTTAATTTATGATTGGATTATTTTATAAATCAACAAGTAAAAGTATCTCAACAGACTAAAAAATTACCAGTTTTTGTAAATAATTCTTTTTTATGAAAAAATAGTTCTAGTTTTGTAAATTTATCTAAACAAAAGAATATAGAAAAGCCATCTTGATGTATAATTCAAGAAACTACTCAGAAATTATGATTAGGAAAGATGTTACCTTGATGCTTTCAGGAAAAATGAAGTTCTACACTTATTTATGGTTTTTATTGATTTATGGTTTTAATTCTTATTCCTTTTATTTTGTCAAGATTTATTTTATTATTTACTAAATTTTCTGATTATTTAAAAAAATATGTAAATCTTATAAGTAAATGAGCAAGTTTTTTGATTATAGTTTACATTTTTTCATTGCATTATATTAGATGAATTACTGATATTGATAATATTTTGTTATGAAAAATGATATTGTGAGTTTTGTTACTATATTTGATTATGTTTGTTATAGAAAAAATAATTTTAAAATATTCAAGTTTTGAAAATAATATGAAGCAAGCTATATTTTGGAATTGATTTGTTAGATTTATAACATTATGATTTATTCTTTCATTTTTATATGCTATTGCTTGGAATAAGCCTGAAATAGTTATAATATTTATAATTGCTTATTTTGTTCAAATATTGTTAAGTACTATCTTGATTAAGTTTAAAAAATAAGATATTAGATTAATTATGATTAGTTGAAAATAAAAGTTTTTTTAATATTATGAAATTAGATTTATTAGTTAGTAAAATTAAATGTTTAAGAAAGAAGATATAAAAAAAGCTTTGTGAATAAAAGTTGATTTAGAAAGTAAGTATTGAGTAGTTTTTTCTTGATTTGCTTGAGATGATTTGCTTTTTGAAAATGGTGTTATATTTTGAGATAAAAAAATTGTAGATAATTTTTCTACTCTTTATGATCAATTTGTTTTAACAAATAAAAAAATAAATGTTCTTGTGATAGATATTGTTTTTACTCCAGTAGAAATTAAAACACCGGACGAAGTCCAAAAAATAGATTTATTGAATGAATGAATATTTATATGAGATGTAAATAATCCTGATGGTAGTTTTGTTTTACCAAATATGAAATGAGTAAAATCTTTAAAAGATGCTATGTGAAAAATAAAGGGAAAAGTTCAATTTTCTTCAAAAAAAATAAATATGTATAAATTTAAAACAAAGAGATTTACTTTTTATAAGGATTAATTTTTTTCTATGAATTTTTTATTTGTGTTAGATTTTTTTACTCCATCAAAATGATGAGTTGAAAGAGTTTTTGAAAATATTATAGATGGAATTGATAAAAATAATGAAATAATAGTTTTAACTTCTAGATTTTCTCAAGAATTACCTAAGTATGAAAAAAACTGAAATATCCAAATTTATAGAATCTGAAAAAATAGATTTTTTTTTACATTATTTGCTCTATTTTTGTGATTAAAATTAATAAAAAATATAGATATAATTCATACAAGCACCTATAATTCAGCTTATGTAGTTTATTTTTTAAGTTTTTGGATAAATGCTAAAATTATTTTAACTTCTCACGAAATTTTATGAAAAAATTGGTATGATTTTAAATGAAAAGTAAAGTGATTTTTTTATAAAAAAGTAGAAGATTGGATTTACAAAATGTGATTTAATTATGTATTTGTCTCAAATCATGTTAAAAATATAGCAAAAATTTCTTATAATTTGGAAAATACAAAAACTATTTATAATTGACTTGATAAAATTAAACTAAAATGAAACATTAAAAGAAAAGATTTATGATTTAAAGAAACTGATGTTATAGGGATATTTGCTGGAAGACCCGGATGGACTAAATGATTAGATTTTTTGTTAGATAATTTTCAGGATATTCAAAAATTAAATCCAAATTTTAAATTACTAATTTTGCTTTTGGAAAAGAATAATAAAAATAAAATAAATAATATTTTAGAAAAAACTAAAAATATAGATTGAATTAAAATATTGTTTGAAGTTGAACATAATGAAGTTTATGATTATATGAATATCTCTGATATTTGAATTGTTCCTTCAAGAAGTGAAGGATTTGGCTATACGGCTTTAGAATTTTCAGCTTTATGAAAAACTTCTGTTTTATCAAATGTTGGGTGAATACCTGAAATTAATTTTTGAGATTGTCATTTCTTTAAAATCTGAGATAAACAGCAATTCTTAAGGTGTTTTCACAATATTTTTAAGTGAAAAAAGAATAATTACTGATATGATAAAAAATTAACAAAAGATAAAATGATAGAAGAATATAGAAAATTATATTTTTAAATTGTATATTTGTTTGAAAATTTTATTTTAAGATTGACAAAATGTTTATAAATTTTTATACTTAAGCTACTTTACTTATTAAAAAATAAAAATGAAAAAATTATACTTATTGTTGTTTTTGTTTGTTGTTATTTTATCTTGATGTTCTCAAAATAGTTCAAATAGTTCTAAAAATACTAATCAAAAGAATGTTATAAAAAAAACACAAGCTATTAAAAAAAATACTATTAAAGATGATTTGTCTGCTTATGACAAAGCTATTATAAAAATGGCAGTTGATAAATGAATTAAATTTTGTAATAACTTATCTTCTCAAAAAAAATCTTATTGTCAAAAAATAGTAAAAAATGAACAATTAAATTATAAATTAGCTAATTGTGGCAAATTAACTTATTTAAAACAAAAATGTTTGGATAATAAGTATTTTAAAGCAAGGGAATGTGGTAAGATAGTAGACGAATTTACAAGAAGAAATTGTAATTTACAAAAAGAATTTGATGAAGTTATAAAAAATGGAGACATAAGTAAATGTAATCAGCTTCCTTATCCAGAAAAGCAAAAATGTAAGAAAATATTGACAAAATAAAAATCTATACTATAATTAGATAGTAATAAGTTTTATAAAATAAAAATAAAAAAAAATGAAAAAATTGGTATTTGCTTTAATACTTGTATTTGCTGTATTTTTTTGAGTAAATACGTATGCAGATAATACAGCTAGTCTGCTACATTGAACTGCTACATGAGATGATGTAACAATGGATTTTGATACTGGTACATCAACTGCAGCTGTCTTGATTAATTCTTTTACATGAAATGCCTGTGGAACTGATTATTCAGGTTTTTTATTGACTTGACATGTAAATAGATCATGAAATTGATATGTATATTTTTCAGAACCAGATGGTGATGATACAGTTCATAGTTGTACTGCTATTATCCTTTCTTGAACTGATTTTTATCTTACTGGTGTTGCGAAAACAGATTCAGATACTTGAGCTAAAATGACATTTAATAATATTAA
>Ga0256829_1003156_pt1 | contig 11645 bp, 12 predicted proteins | sample 131447metaG_FD_185979 | JGI IMG/M metagenome (GOLD analysis project Ga0256829, IMG submission 185979) | Hydrothermal vent microbial communities from Lau Basin, Pacific Ocean - 131-447 | ecosystem: Environmental > Aquatic > Marine > Hydrothermal vents | place: Pacific Ocean: Lau Basin | collected... | reverse complement strand
TTGTTTGGTACTCCCAAGGGGAATCGAACCCCTGTTTCCGGCGTGAGAGGCCAGCGTCCTAACCGCTAGACGATGGGAGCATCTTGGCGGAGATGCGATTTGTACTGTTATCTACCCTGTTCGTCAATGGCAGAAGATTTTATTACACTATAGCAGCGGTGCAATCACCAGGGAAACAATCGCCATCACGTTGATCAGGATATTCATGGCCGGCCCTGACGTATCCTTGAACGGGTCGCCAACAGTATCGCCTACCACTACCGCTTTGTGTACGTCGGAACCCTTGCCACCATGGTTACCTTTTTCGACATGTTTTTTGGCATTATCCCAGGCGCCTCCCGCATTTGCCATCATCAGCGCCATCAATACGCAACAGACCAGTGCGCCAGCCAGCATGCCGCCGAGAGCCTGCGGGCCGAGCCCGAAACCCACCACGACAGGGGCAGCCATCGCCATCACACCCGGCAAGACCATTTTTTTCAGGGCGGCTGTGGTGGCAATCTCCACGCATTTGGCATTATCCGGTTCCGCCTTCCCCTCCATCAGGCCCGGGATTTCACGGAACTGGCGACGAATTTCCTTGATCATTTCAAAGGCTGCATCACCCACGGCAGTCATGGTGAGCGCTGCAACTAAAAAAGGGAAGATGCCACCGATAAACAGCCCGATCAGCACCAACGGCTCACTCAGATTCAGGGAAAAACCAGCCTGATGCTGTGATACCGTCTGTACAAAGGCGGAGATAATGGCCAGCGCCGCCAACGCTGCTGCGCCAATGGCAAAACCCTTGCCAATGGCAGCCGTGGTATTACCCAACTCATCGAGCGAATCGGTGATCTGGCGCGTCTGCTCCCCCATGCCGGCCATCTCGGCAATACCGCCGGCGTTATCCGCTACCGGACCATAGGCATCGATAGACATGGTAATGCCAACTGTGGCCAGCATGCCGACTGCGGCAACGCCTACGCCATAGATGCCGGCCAGGGAGGTGGATACATAAATAATGGCCGCGATCGTCAGGATAGGAATCACCACGGATTCCATGCCAAGAGCCAACCCTGCAATCATCACTGTGGCGGGGCCTGTTTCGCCAGCTTTTGCAATATCGCGCACCGGTTTTCCGCCAGTATAATATTCAGTGACGATACCGATAATAATGCCGCCAATGGCGCCGGCAATCATGGCGCCCCAGACCGAAGGGTTGATGTGAACTGCGCCAATGACAAAGTAAGCGGCGATAATAAACAGCACCGATGCGCCCATGGTGCCGATACGCAGCGCTACTGCCGGTTCTTTGCCGGCGGATGCCTTAACCATCATAATGCCCAGCACAGAACAGATCAGGCCGAGCGATGCCAGTACAAGTGGCAGAAACATCAGCGCTGACTGTTGCCCCAGCGTGCTGAGTGCATCAGCGGTCATGGTTGAGGCGATGGCGATGGTGGCAATCATGGCGCCGCAATAGGATTCAAAAATATCTGAGCCCATGCCGGCCACATCACCGACATTGTCGCCTACGTTATCGGCAATAACGCCGGGATTGCGTGGATCATCCTCGGGGATGCCGGCCTCGATCTTGCCAACCAGATCCGCACCGACATCGGCGCTCTTGGTGAAAATACCACCGCCGACACGGGAAAATAGGGCGACCGATGAAGCGCCCATGCCAAAACCGTGAATGGCGTGAGCCGTTTCCGGGTCACCGCCGAAAAAGAGGTAGAGGGTGCCCAGCCCCAGCAGGCCGAGTGAAGCGACAGTCAATCCCATCACCGAGCCGCCGAAGAAGGCGACAGTCAATGCCGTGGCTGCGCCATGATCCTGAGCCGCCGTGGCGGTACGCACATTGGCCTTGGTAGCAGCGAACATACCCAGATAACCGGCGATGGCAGAAGAGATGGAGCCGACCAGAAAGGCGATCGTAGTATGCATGCCCAGCGACAGCGATAGCAGCACGGCGACAATAATCACAAACAGGGCCAGAATTGAGTATTCACGCTTCATGAATACCATGGCGCCAAGATGAATAGCTTCGCCGATCGTAATGACTTTACTTGACCCAGCCGGGTATTTTTTTACGGCTTGATACAGCATAAAAGCAACCATCAGACCAATGATGCCGAAAATGGGGGGAATCATGTTCATTTGCATGTAACTACTCCAATACTAAAATAAAAAAGCGGCTGATAAATCAACCGCTTTTTTTGTTTTAGTGATATCAAGAATCGGCTTGATAGCGGGTCACTGAATCCATGACCTCTTTTTTGGCGGCATTCGCCTCGCCCCAGCCGGACACCTTGACCCATTTATTGGGCTCAAGATCCTTATAGTGTTCGAAGAAATGGGATATCTGATTGAGCAGGAAGTCATCCACGTCATCCAGCCCGGTGACATTATTAAAGGATGGTTTTAACTGGCTGGACGGTACAGCAAGTACTTTGGCATCCATGCCTTTTTCATCTTCCATGTGCAATACGGCAACCGGGCGACAGTTGATGACGCAGCCGGTAATCAGTGAAAATTTTGAAATGACCATCACATCCACAGGGTCGCCGTCTTCGGAGAGTGTATTGGGTACGAAGCCATAATTGCACGGATAGTGCATGGATGTATGCATAAAACGATCGACAAAAAATGCGCGGGAATCCTTATCCAGTTCATATTTGACCGGATCAGCATGCTGCGGTACTTCGATAATGACGTTGATATCTTCAGGCGGGTTATTCCCTACCGGTATTTTACTAATGTCCAAGATTCATCTCCCCTATATAACGATATTGGCGTAATTATTCCTCAGCTGAGGCGTGAAGTACACAAGTTGAATGAAATCCATGTATTTGCGCGCCCATCCATGGGCACTCTGATGACTTCGTATGAAGTCATCATGTTACACGTTAAAGCGGAAATGCAGCACATCGCCATTCTGTACGATATATTCCTTGCCCTCCAAGCGCATCTTGCCGGCCTCTTTGGCTTTGGCTTCCCCGCCGAGGGTTACGAAATCTTCATAGGCGATAGTTTCAGCACGGATGAAACCTTTTTCGAAATCATTGTGAATGACAGCGGCCGCTTTTGGCGCGGTATCGCCATGATGAATGGTCCAGGCACGCACTTCCTTCACGCCCGCCGTAAAATAGGAAATCAGATCCAGCAGCGCGTAGGCTTCACGAATGACTGTATTCAACCCCGGCTCGGTAAGCCCAAGGTCGGACAGAAATTCTGCTTGTGATTCTGTATCCATCTCCACCAGTTCCGACTCAATCTGGGCAGATACGATGGCCACGCGCGCACCTTCCTGATCGGCAAATGCACGCACCTGCTCGACATAGGCATTGCCGTCCGGCAGCGAGCCATCATCAACATTGGTAATATAGATGACTGGTTTGCCGGTCAGTAGCCACAAATCTTTGAGTTTATCCTGTTCATCTTCATTCAGTTTCTGACGCCGAACGGTGGTGCCATCTTCCAGCCCTTTAAGCACTTTCTGCTGCAGTTCTAACAGGGCTTTGGCTTCCTTATCACCGGTTTTGCACTGCTTTTCGGTGCGCATGATCGCCTTCTCGACGGTTTCCATGTCCTTGAGCATCAGCTCGGTATCAATTACCTCAATGTCTGAGAGGGGGTCAATCTTGCCCGATACATGGGTGACATTTTCATCTTCGAAACAGCGTACCACATGCGCAATCGCCGAGCACTCGCGAATATTGGCCAGGAATTTATTGCCCAGTCCTTCACCAGATGCAGCGCCGGCCACGAGTCCGGCAATATCAACAAACTCTACCACGGCATGTTGCATGGCTTGCGGGTTGACGATTTTAGCCAGCGCATCCATGCGCTGATCCGGGACTTTGACGATGCCGACATTTGGATCGATGGTGCAAAAGGGATAATTGGCCGCTTCTGCTCCGCCTCCATTCAGGGCGTTAAACAGGGTTGATTTGCCCACATTGGGCAATCCTACAATTCCAATACTCAGTGCCATAGTTTTTACCTCATATTTTCACCGCAGAGGACGCGGAGGACGCAGAGGTAAAAACGAAAAGAATGTACAGATCTACAAACGATGGTTGCCTGTCCCACCAATCTAAGTTCCTTCCGTTTTTTCTTTCCTCTGCGTCCTCTGCGGTAGAATGGTTATTTTTTTGTTTGCAGCGCCAAATGAATGCGATTGGCTGCCGTATCTGTGTGGCCGGAAAGCAGGTTATCCAGTTCATCCATCAGCACAGCAAAGATACGCGCTTCATCGGCCCGGTCGCCTTCGTCGGCGCGACCCAGCACCCAGGCGGTGATATCGCCATGTGGCGGTCGCCCGATACCAATTTTCACACGTACATAATCGGTGCTTGGCACATGGGCATGAATCGAACGCAGGCCATTATGTCCGCCATGACCGCCGCCTGTTTTAATGCGCAGTTTGCCAACCGGCAGATCAAGATCATCGTATACGACGATGATGCTCTGCTCTTCCACCTGGTAATAACGCGCCAGCGCGCCAACCGCTTCACCACTGTTATTCATAAATGTTTGCGGTTTCACCAGCAGGATGCGCCCGGCGGGCGATTCCCAACTGGCTGTTTCAGCACGAAAACGAGGGGCTGCGGCAAAGCAAATCCCCTCGGATTCAGCCAGCAAATCGAGAAAACGAAAGCCGACATTATGGCGTGTTTCCTCATACTTGTTGCCCGGATTACCCAGGCCGACAAGCAGCTTCATCGTAACTTACAAATCCTGACCGATTTACTCGGCGGCTTCGCCTTCTTCAGCAACGGCAGCATCATCGCCTTCTACGACATCGTCAGCATCAGTACCGGCCTTGGTGGCCGACAGGTTCAGTACGGTAAAGTTGACATCATGCTGCACTTCAGCGCCTTCTGGCAGGGTGATATCATCAATATGAACGGTGTCGCCAATTTCCATATCGGCGCAATTCACTTCGATCTGATCCGGAATCGAATCGGCACGGCAAGTCACTTCCAGTGAGTGACGGATAACGTCGATCAGACCGCCCTGTACGACGCCCGGGCATTTATCGGCGTTGAGAATCACCACCGGCACATCCATGGTGATCGCATCACTGGCGGATACGCGGAAAAAATCAAGGTGAGTAGCGGTATCCATCACCGGATCCCACTGGGAATCTTTGAGCAGCACACCATTTTTTCCGCGTGCGCCTTTCACGTTCACTTCCAGTATGGATGTATGAAATTGTTCTTCATTGAGCAGCTTGGACACGGTATTGTAGTCCATGGTAATGGCCAGATCAGGCTTGCCGCCGCCATAAATAATGCCCGGCAATTTGCCAGCGCGGCGCAGACGGCGCGTGGCAGCCCGGCCAGTTTCTTCACGAAGCTCTGCTTCGATAATATAATCAGTCATCGTATATCCTCCAGTAAAATGCACCGTCGGGTTATCCCGTCACGGCGTGCGTCAATTCATCAGCCTTGTCTGGCTTTTTCGACGCGGGCGCGCACTCTAGGCAGCCAATGAAAAAAGTCCAACATGGCGCTATGGATGGGTGCGTGGAGTTGGATGCTGATCCAGGCAGTCGAAATTTTCTATCGTCTTTGCAGGCGTGGGTTTACCCACCTATCGTGTGCCGAAGCGTGGGCAGATATCGGAGCGTTACTCGTAGAGGCTCGAGATGGAGCGGCCATCGTAGATGCGGGTGATGGCTTCACCCATCAACGGGGCGATGGAGATGATGCGCACCTTGCCAGACTTCATCACCTTTTTCGGTTGTGCAATGCTGTCGCTGATGACCAGTTCAAACAGGTTGGAATCGGCCAGCCGTTTGGCGGCAGGGCCGGAGAGCACACCGTGTGAGGCATAGGCGCTGACCTTGGTCGCACCACGATCCAGCAGCGCTTCCGTTGCACTGCACAGCGTGCCGGCAGTATCCACCATGTCATCAATCAGGATGCAGTGTTTACCGCTGACTTCACCGATGATGTTCATCACCTTGGCGACATTTGGAGCTGGCCTGCGTTTGTCTACAATGGCCATATCCACATGCAGACGGTTGGCCAGCGCACGGGCGCGCACCACACCGCCGACATCGGGTGATACAATCATCATATCATCCATGCTGTTGCGCTCTTCAATATCTTTGGCAAACAGCGGAATGGCGAAGATATTGTCCACCGGAATATCAAAGAAGCCCTGAATCTGGGTGGCATGCAGATCGAGCGTCAGCACCCGGGTAGCGCCGGCGCGGGTGATCAGGTCAGCTACCAGCTTGGCCGAGATCGGCGTACGACCGGCACTCTTGCGATCCTGCCGGGCATAACCGAAATAGGGAATGACAGCGCATATGTTGCGCGTCGAAGCACGTTTGGCCGCGTCAATGAAAATTAGCAACTCCATCAGATTGGCATTGGCCGGTTTACTGGTGCTCTGGATAAAAAATGCGTCCTGCCCGCGAATGGTCTCACGGATTTGCAGGAAGATTTCGCCATCAGAGAAGCGTTGGAAGTAGAGATCGCCCTTCGGATGGCCAATATGATCGCATATTTCCTGTGCCAGAGTCGGATTCGATGTGCCTGAAAACAGCCGCATTTTTTGATGGAACATCTCAGTTCCCTCCTGAGGATGCGGGTAGCATCCGATTTGTATGCCTGCCAGCGTCGTTACGGTGGCAGGCATGGCTGGCTGGGACGGCAGGATTCGAACCTGCGCATGACGGGATCAAAACCCGCTGCCTTACCGCTTGGCTACGTCCCAATTTTCTAACATCGGATGCGAACGCGTCATGCGTCCGACATGCGACCAGTTAGCCAACTGTTGCTGTTGCAACAGTGTGGCTACGTTAGTCGCTTCGGCTTGCTGCTCAAACAGCGCAATACAGGCCGAACCACTACCACTCATCCAAACATGATTCGAATGCTGACTCAGCCCCTGAAGCAATTCAGCGACATCCGGGTTCAAGCTACAGGCGCTTGCTTCGAGGTCATTGTCGGCAAGCTGTGGCGAATCGCGGCGGATGGTATCCAGCGCCTCGGGAGCGGTCAATGTACGATCAAAGTTGTGCGATGCATCGAAATGGTGGAATACTGCTCGTGTGGACAGACCGGCGGCGGGACGAGTCAGTAACAAGGCTTGGTCGGGCAATGGTTGGGGGTAGTTCTGCATCTGTTCGCCGATACCGTGTGCCACACTGGCGCGGCCATACAGAAAACAGGGAATATCTGCTCCGAACGGCGTGGCAAAATCGATGAGTTCCGCTGTGTCGGCGTTGATGTCCCAGAGCCGATTGGCTGCCATTAATGCGGTGGCCGCATCGGATGAGCCACCCCCCAGTCCGGCCTGCTCCGGTATATGTTTTTCAATGTGTACGGACAAACCCTGTCGGACATCCTGCTTTTCCTTGAAAGCGACAAGCAGCTGATGTACCAGATTTTTATCGCCGGAGAGGTGCGCTTGCGAGCACTCCACCTGAATATGATCTGCCAGTGACAGGGTTAACCTGTCGCACAGATCGGTATAAGCAAACGCGGTATCCAGTTCATGCATGCCATCCGGGCGGATGCGCGTGATACGCAAATACAGATTGATTTTTGCCGGCGCAGGAAAGGTTTGAATCATAGTAACTCTAGTGCCCTGGCTGGATAATCAGTGTGGCTTTGCGTCCGTGTTTTATATCAGACATGATCAGCTTGTGGGACTGCTGCATCCATTGCAGCCGGATCGGTGCGCCGCTGCTGGTGCTTTTCCAGCGGTTGTCCGATATTTTGTGGAAATGCGCAGGCATCTGTCCGAGCAGGATAGCAGCCAGCTCCTGCGGTGCTATGACAATGCCATGCTCGGAGAGTCGGGCGCGACCAACCGGATGCCAGACCGGTTGTCGATTATCGCGTAGCTCCATCGTGTTGCCCTGCCAGCGCAGTTCTATGATGGTGTTGGTGGCGGCATGGGTGATGCGTAACCAGCCGTGGTCGGGCGTGCTCGCCCGCCATGTTAGTAATACTTGCCAGCGTTTTGTCGGTTCAATAACAATCAGCCGTCCGGTGAATGCGGGGTAGGGGCCAATGGATACTTGTTCAGCTACGCGTACACTGTGGTCAGTGGCGCAGCCGGCTAATATCAGTATTACCGCCATGCACAGTACCTGAAAACAGCATGATCGAACGTGTTGGTTCATTCGGCTGGTTTCAGGCCCGATGTAATCTTTTTCCGTAATGCTTCAGGGTGTTCGGATTTCATGTCGATGGCTTGTTGCCATGCCTTTCGTGCGCCTTTCAGGTCGCCGCTCCTCCACAGGATATCACCATAGTGTTCATGCATGACTGTATCGTCGGGCACCTGTTTCAGTGCAAGGCGTTGTGTCCGTGCCGCTTTGGCATAATTACCGCTTTTGTAATAGGCCCAGGCCAGCGAATCCAGATAATAACCATCGTTCGGTTTTTGAATCAGGGCGCGCTGAATTAAAACCCTGGCCTGGTTTAGGTGGATGCCCCGCATGGCGTAGGAGTAACCCAGAAAATTCAACGCCTCCGAATGGTTCGGATTACGCTTGATAATGCGATTGAGCATGGCGTCGGACTGCTCATAGCGTTTGAAATGTTCAAAGGCCACAGCTCGGTTGAATAAAATTTGCGGCGGCAGCTTGCTAATGCTCACTAATGCTGCTGTTTCATCGAGCAGTTTTTGATACTGTTTCTGGTTTAAGCGAATGGAAGAGAGCATCAGGTAGGCATCCAGATGGACGGGTTTCTCCTTGATTACCTGCTGCAAACGCTGGCTGGCTTTTTCCAGCTCATCATGGTTGATCTCGATAGCGGCCAGGCGCACCTGCGCCTCTATGGCCATGGCGGAAGCATGATCAATCAGGGCATAGAGTTTTTCCGCTTCGGCGCTCTTGCCTTGCGCTTCCAGGCTAGCGGCAAGATAAAAACGGCTCATATCATCGGGATGAGCAGCAACCAGTCGGCGGAAGGTTTTCTCTGCTTCAGCATAGTCTTTGTTCTGAAAATACAACATGCCCAACTGTCTCAGAATGGCGGGATTGTCGCCCGAAATTTTGGCAATATGACGGAAGACCATAATGGCATCGAACAGCTGTTTTTGCTGGATCAGCAGTCTGCCCAGAGCAAGGTTTATGCGCAGTGCGCCGGGGTGTTTAGCGATGAAAGCGCGCAACAGTTTTTTTGCTTTATCAGCATGGTTTCGTTTGATCGCCAGAGTGCTGAGCAACAGAACCGGTGCTTCATCATCAGGTATCAGCTGCCGCATACGCAGCAGTGCTTTTCTGGCCATGATGAGATCACCACTTTCGATCAGCAGTTGTGCCTGCAGGAGCCTGAACTCAGGCAACTCTTTTATTCGGATTGCCGCCGCGATGGCGCTCAGGGCTTCGTTATAGCGTTTTTCGCGGGCCAATATTTTGGCTTGTATATTACGTCCCATAATATGGGTTGGGTGCGTTTTTAGAAAGCTGTTGGTGGCCTGCAGCGCCTTGTCTGTCTGCCCCTGTTCCAGATACAGCCGAATACGTGCCAGTTGCAGTTGTTGACGTTGTGCAGGTGTTAGCCCCGGCGAAGTCAGCAGCGCATTCAAATGCTTCGCCGCTTTTTTAGATTGGCCGAATTTCAGCAGCAGCCGGGTCAATTGGATGTGCGGGTCAATGGCTTGCGGGTCTTTTTTGACCAGTGCCTCGAGGAATTGAATGGCGAGTGCATGGTTGCCGTCTTTCAATGCTTTGTCAGCGGCCAAAAACAGAAAGCCGGGACTCAAATTGTCCAGCGACTTCATCTGTCTGGAGGAGTGCTGTTGGGATGATCTGTGCACTACAGTGTTTGGTCGGGTTGGTTTCTGATGCAATGGAGGCGTATGCACGCCGCATGCGGAGACGGCCAGCATGATGGCGAACATGGCGCTAACGCGCATGGTTTTTTTCATATGAAGCGCCGGATACGGGATATGATTCTTCATCAAACTGTTTCCTCAATACTGATCGCCATGAAGGCATCGCCTGATGCGTTGACAGTCCAGCAGAGCAAGTCTGTCGCTGCTCCGGCGCAGACGCTGATAATGGGGTAGGCAAACCCTTCCCAGGCGCTGTTCAGGTCGGTCGGGGATGGTTTTGCAGGGCAGTCGGGGTGTGAATGATAAACGCCGATAATTTCATTGCCAGAGCCGCGCAATTCGCGGTCGATACGTTGATAACCGACCGGGTCAAGCTCGAAGCGATCGGCGGATCGATCGGTATTCAGGTTGGCGACCGGATGCACGCTATTCACATGCCATCCGTCTATGCTTGATTTGCCAACAAGCAGGCCGCAAATTTCCAGCGGAAAGCCTTTTTCCGCCTCATGTTTGAGGCAGTACATGCATGCAGCGCTGATGAACAGTTTATCAGTTGCTGCCGTGTGATCCAATACATTCAGGTATGCCGGGCTACGAAATCGTTCGGGTTCGAACTTCGATGTTGTCAAATGGATACTCCGTTTCATGGAATTTAACATGGAATAAAAAACGCGCCCGCATGAATTTTCCACACAGTGATACAATTTTATATCACAGGGTGGAAGACTCCATGCGCGTTAGAAAGTCGAAGGCAAAGCCTATCGCTTACCGGGCCGTTGCCAAGTATTGGCTAACTAACCATTAGCTATTGGCTGCGGGCATAAAAAAAGGAAGGCATGATGCCTTCCTTTTTTGCGGAATATAGAAGCTTAACGCTTGGAGAACTGTGGAGCGCGACGGGCTTTCTTGAGGCCTGCCTTTTTACGTTCAACCTTGCGGGCGTCGCGAGTCAGGAAGCCGGCAGCTTTCAGCGCCGGACGCAGACCGGAATCATAGGCCAGCAGTGCGCGAGCCAGGCCGTGGCGTAGGGCTCCGGCCTGACCGGAAACGCCGCCACCGAAGACATTGACGCGAACATCAATGCGACCAGAGAGCTGAGCCTCTTTCAGAGGCAACAGGGCCTGCTGACGAATAATTTCAACCGGAAAATAATTTTCCACTTCACGTCCATTGACCATAATACGGCCATTGCCGGACTGGATCATGACGCGGGCCACGCTACTTTTGCGGCGGCCAGTGCCGCGATAAACTGTTTCTGCCATTGTATTATCCCTTCATTCTGTTTTATTGCTTAAAGCTGCATTGCTTCAGGTTGCTGGGCGGTGTGCGGATGCTCACTACCGGCATAGACCTTCAGCTTTTTTAGCATGGAACGACCCAGCGGGCCTTTTGGCATCATGCCCTTGACGGCGGCTTCGATGATGCGCTCCGGATGTTTTTCGCGCTGCTTTTCCAGCGTGATGCTCTTCAGACCACCGGCGAAGCGAGTGTGATGATAATATACTTTATCACTTTCCTTATTGCCGGTAACACGAATCTTTTCTGCATTGATCACAATCACATGGTCTCCGCAGTCTGCATGCGGGGTAAACTCAGGGCGATGTTTGCCGCGCAGTACGGTGGCAATCTGCGTAGCCAGACGGCCAAGCACCAGATTATTGGCATCAACAATAAACCATTTACGTTCAATATCGCCGGGGCGAACAGTCCAGGTAGACATAACTACTCCATCTTTGCAGTGGTTCTGGCAGCGCTTCCATATACTGTGAATACAGGGAGTTTGCCTTGCAAGGGCGGCGCATTATAGGAGTGGTTGGATTGATGTCAAACGCTGTGACTCCCATCTG
>Ga0256829_1003155_pt1 | contig 11649 bp, 14 predicted proteins | sample 131447metaG_FD_185979 | JGI IMG/M metagenome (GOLD analysis project Ga0256829, IMG submission 185979) | Hydrothermal vent microbial communities from Lau Basin, Pacific Ocean - 131-447 | ecosystem: Environmental > Aquatic > Marine > Hydrothermal vents | place: Pacific Ocean: Lau Basin | collected... | reverse complement strand
CACCTGAAGAAATTCTTATCCGTGTACAAAACAAAGCATCGGAGAAATCTTCACATATCAGCACCGCAATTCTTGATGGCTTAAAATCACATTTTGGCGCTGAAAATATTGATATGCGCCGTGTCGAGTTTGTAGGTCCACAAGTCGGCGAAGAACTCACCATGGCTGGGATCAGTGCTGTGGCTATCGCCATGCTCGCTATTTTAATTTATATCACATTCCGCTTTGAGTTTCGTTTTGCTATCGGTGCAGATGCTGCATTGTTGCATGATGTGATTATCGTTTTGGGTGTATTTGCCATTTTGGGCAAAGAATTTTCATTGCCTGTGGTTGCAGCCATTCTTGCTGTGATTGGTTATTCGCTTAACGATACGATTGTGGTTTTTGACCGTATTCGTGAAAATTTAGAAGCCAATCGAAAGCTCAAAGCGCCACTGGATGAGGTCACCGTTTGTAATGCTTCGGTGAATCAAACTTTGGCACGTACATTGATGACTTCTTTCACCACATTGTTGGTGGTACTCGCCCTATTCTTCTTGGGTGGTGAAGTGATTCATGATTTTGCCTTTGCGCTACTGGTTGGTATTTTGGTGGGTACATATTCATCCATTTATATTGCTAGCCCTGTGATGCTTAGTATGAAAGGCATGTTTCAAGTTTCCGAAGAAGAACGTAAAGCCATGGAAGCTCGCCCATAAATCATGCTTGAAGGTGGTTCTTTTCGCGCAGATGTATCACCTGATATTATTGATGGCACACCGCTTATCAACGCCTATGATGATGGCTATTTTCAAATTGCCAACACACGCTATGAATCAAGCATTGGCATACACCAAGGGGAGGTTTTCTCTCCTTGGGGACCTGAGCATTCGAGCGATATAAGCGTAGAAGATTTATCGCTCATTTTAGCTCATCCGCCTGAAATATTAATCATGGGAACTGGTCGCCTCACCAGCTTTCCCGATGCCTCGGTTTTACATGCATTATCCGAACAACATATCGGTTTTGAATGCATGAATTCACGTGCTGCGGCGAGAACTTATAATATTTTAGTTGCTGAAGGGCGCACAGTTTCTGCACTTTTTCTCCTTCCCAACGCACGCTAATCACACAGTCTTTAAGAAACGAAAAAATGACCGAATCGACGTGGTCAAAATTAGTGTTAACAGACCCTAAATTGACATCAATGGCATAGCACTTAGTTTCAAGCCAATTGATAAATGAGTACAGGCTCGAGCAGTGGGGGTACAATATGGACACAATCATTGGTATTGATATTGGCTTTGGATTTACCAAAGTCACAGATGGTAAACGTTTTGAAGTGTTTAAATCTATTTATGGTGAGGCTATTGATTTTCAATTTAAAGAATCTTTGCTCCACCAAAAAGCCGAGCAAGATGAGCATATTCAAATAGATTTGGATGACACTTCATATTTCGTAGGTGAACTTGCAGAGCGTCAAAGCTCCAATCGTCAATTCACTTTAGACCAAACCCAATTTGTGGCCACATCCACCAAAATTCTCGCACTGGCTGCGATTTCTCGCATGATGCAAACCAACCAAGCTTCATTCAAAGTCGTTGTTGGTCTCCCCATTGGTCACTACCGTCAATACAAAAGCGAATTGGAAGCGATGCTTCGCCAATCACACAAACTTGGCGTGACCAATGCTAAAGGTGAACGCAAAGAAGTGGTGATTGCTATTGCTGAGGTCAGCGTTATTCCCCAACCCATTGGTTCAGTGATGGATCGTTTGCTCAATGATGTAGGCAAAGCAGCAGACCAACGTTTCGCCATTGAAAAAATTGGCGTGATTGATATTGGTTTTCGCACCAGTGATTATACCATTTCAGATAAAGCACGCTATTCCGAACGTGGCAGCCTAACCACACAAAACGGCATTTCTAAAGCCTTTGAAATTATCGCCAGCAAACTCAAAGATAGCTGCGGTGTAAATGTGGAGCTATATCGTTTGTTCGATGCTGTTGAAAGCGGCAGCATTAAAATTCGTGGTAAAGGCTTTGATTTACGCAAAATTACACAAGTCGCATTCCAACAACTCGCCGCCAATATTGCCGCTGATGCCAATCGTATTTGGAATGATGATTGGGATATGGATGCGATTATGATTACAGGTGGTGGTGGTTCTGTGCTTGCAACGTATTTGCAACCACTATTGGAAGGTGTGATTATTCCCATTGAGCAAGATTTAGACTATCGCCTACACAATGTTCGCGGCTATCATAAATATGGTTGCAACAGATGGGCAGCTATAGCCTCCCCTGCCCCTAGTGCTAAACAACCCATAAGCGAAGATAGTGCCACAGATGAAAATGCAACCAAAGATCATACATAAATATGCCCTATTATGAGCTAAGTATAGAAACCCATTTTTCAGCAGCCCATCAATTGCGTGGTTACCCTGGTGATTGTGCACGTTTGCATGGGCACAACTGGCATGTAAAACTTTTTGTCTGTTGCACAGTATTGGATGAATTGGGCTTGGGTATTGATTATAAAATTATGAAATCCGAACTTAAGCAAGCCTTAGAAAAATGGGATCATTACAATCTTAATGATATAAAACCATTTGATACCATCAATCCAAGCAGTGAAAATGTTGCACGCTTGTTATTTGAAGCGATGAAAGAGCGCTTGGACAATGATAGATTGCATGTCTCTCGCGTTGAAATTGCTGAAACATGTACTGCCAAAGTCAGCTATTGGGCAAAAGATTTAGCATACATAGGAGGCTAAAACATGGCAAAAGATACCGATATTGAAAGCACTGTTCGCATTGATAGCCAATCACTTGTCAATGAACAACATAAAGCTTCTGAAGATTTATTAAGCCCAGATACATTGGATAACAGCTCCGATGCAAGCCTTTCTGATGCTGATACCATGATACTTCCAACCCAAGAAAGCATTGATTTCGATGAATTGAATGATGAATTTGACGCTTTGGATGATTTAGACAATGCAGAAAAAACGCCCTCAGCACCTCAAGCTATCCATCTTACAGAAGATATGATGATAAAAGATAGTGATGCAAAAACACCTTCTTCCCCCACCTCTGATGAGAACACCCCTCAAACACCATCGCAAGGTATAGGTAAACTTTGGATATTATTGATTTTATTATCTTTATTCGCTGCATTCGGCTCTATTTGGATGAGTTTGAATACACAAATGCGTATCGATGAATTGGCAACACAGCTTGAGTTTATGGAAAACACTGCGCCAACATCATCCGCCGCAGGCTCCAATCATGATAAAGCGCTGATGGATATACATGAGCAGTTGGATCAACTAGAACAACGTGTTACCCAATTAAACGTACAATTGGCATCCTCAAACCATCAAGATGCAACTGAAACGCAATCTACAATGGAAAAAAGTAAGCCTGAAATATCCCCTACAATGATTACCCCCACGACCCCCATTACCTCTAGCTCACCAGCAATAGCCACAGCACCTGCAAAAAAAGAAGCTGCTAAAAAGGTTGTGAAGCAAGCTGCAAAACAAACGCTTCAACCCTTGCCAAAACCATTAACAACCGAATGGCAAGTTGTCATTTCTTCTCACAACGCCATAAAAAAAGCCAAAGCAGAGCAACAAAGGGAATCCATCAAGGCAATGCAGACCCATATTCAACCCGTAATGGTCAAAGGTACCCAATGGTATCGGGTCGTTGCCACTGGCTTTGCCAACAAACAAGAAGCCATAAGTTTTACCCAAAAGCTTAAACGACTAGGCATTCCTGATGCTTGGATTCAACATATAAAGCCTTAAACGAAATTCAATAATTCATATCAAAAGGATGACAATACAAGTGACACGTTCAACAATTCAACAATCCCAAGCCGACTTTGCATTGGCGAAAAAAATTATTCCAGGCGGTGTGAATTCGCCCGTGCGCGCATTCAAAGGCGTAGGCGGCACACCACGCTTCTTTGATTCTGCCAAAGGCGCATACGTCACCGATGTGGATGGCAATGCCTACATCGACTATGTCGGTTCTTGGGGGCCTATGATTTTGGGTCATGCCCACGATGCAGTGATTGCAGGCATCACAGAAACGGCGCAAAAAGGTGTGTCCTTTGGTGCACCATGCGAGCTTGAAATTGAGCTGGCGCAAACTGTGATTGATATGGTTCCATCCATTGATGTGATTCGTTTTGTTAGCTCTGGCTCGGAAGCGACTATGAGTGCATTGCGTTTGGCGCGCGGCTTTACGGGGCGCGATAAAATCATCAAGTTTGATGGTGGTTATCATGGTCATGCTGATGGTTTTCTTGTCAAAGCTGGTTCTGGTGCGGCAACCTTTGGTGAGCCTGATTCTGCGGGTGTACCTGCCGATTATGCGAAATTAACGCTCACTGCCCCATTCCAAGATTTGGATGCGGTGAAACGTCTATTCGCTGAAAACAAAGGTGAGATTGCATGTATCATTGTTGAGCCAGTTCCAGGCAATACGGGCGTGATGGATTTATATTCCAACGGTTTCCTACAATCATTAAGAGACATCTGCAGCCAAGAAGGTGCATTGCTGATTTTTGATGAAGTGATGTGTGGTTTCCGCGTATCTTCGGGCGGCGCACAGAAATTATTTAACATCACACCTGATTTAACCTGTTTGGGCAAAATCATTGGTGGTGGTTTGCCTGTGGGCGCATATGGCGGCCGTGAAGACATCATGCGTAAAATCTCGCCTGATGGCCCAGTCTATCAAGCGGGCACATTATCGGGCAACCCACTTGCCATGCGTGCTGGTTTGGAAACACTATCTCGTTTGCGTGATGAAAAGCTTTATGAAGACTTGGAAGTGAAATCCAAGCGTTTGTTCGAAGGTTTATTGGCTGGTTGCAAAGCTGCGGGTGTACCTGCAACGGGTAATCGTTTTGGCTCTATGTTTACTGTGTTCTTCACCGAGTTGGAAAACGTAACTTGTGGTTCAGATGTATCCGAGCATTGTGATTTGGCGTTCTTCGGCAAATTCTTCAATGAAATGCTCAATGAAGGCGTGTATCTCGCACCTTCGCAGTATGAAGCAGCGTTTGTATCCGCAGCGCACACCGATGAAGATATTGATAACACCATTGCCGCGGCAGAACGCGTACTAGCAAAATTAACAGCATAATATGAACCACGAAGCACACAGAGAACACGAAGACAAACATCGTCATTCACGTGAAGACGGCAACCCATACCTTCTAAATCTTCGTGCGCTTCGTGGTAAAACAAAATAGGAAAAAACATGAGTGAAAATGAAAATAAAGATTTGATTATCCCCGTAGAAAAGGTGGGTCCACCGCCACCTATGGGTACAGATAATTTATTGAAAGACATCAAATTCAATGATGATGGGCTGGTGCCTGCGATTGCGCAATCGGTGGATACCGGTCGCGTATTGATGATGGCATGGATGAATAGAGAAGCCGTGGTTGATACCTTAAACACAGGCTTTGCCCACTATTATTCTCGCTCTCGCCAAAGCCAATGGAAAAAAGGCGAAACCAGCGGGCATGTACAAAAAGTATTGAGCACATTCCTTGATTGCGATGGCGATACCATTCTATTATTGATTGAGCAAACAGGGCCTGCCTGCCACACCAACCGCGAATCATGTTTTTACCGTGAAAAACGTGGCGATAAATGGGTAACCTTTGAGGAGCCTGTTAGCGAATAGGTGCTCGTCATACCCGTGTTTAGGTGAATTGCGCAGCAAGAGAGTATCCCCTGGGGGAAGACAGGCAACCACCTTTGCACTAAGCTCTGCAATGCATGGATTCCCAATCAGGTTGGGAATGACAAATAAGGTGTTTACGATAGTAGGTGCACAGGAGGTCGGCATATGGTAAATCAGCAAGATATTGATGCTATGGTTCACACCATCGTGCAAGAGGCTCAACCTGTGCGCATTATTCTCTTTGGTTCATACGCAACCAATGAAGCGACTGAAGATTCAGATATTGATTTATGCATCATTGAAAAAGATGCATTCGACCTAAAAAGAAGTCGTAGAAAGGAAAGTGCAAAGCTCTACAAAGCGCTGGCTGCTTACCCTATCCCCAAAGACCTGTTGATATTTAGCGAAGCCGAGCTCAACCAAGAAGCCAACCAACACCTACTCAAGCCTATTCAAGAGCAGGGAAAAGTATTGTATGAATCTGCCTAACCAAGCCTCACCTTTGCTGAATATGGCAAAAAAAGACCTTAAAGCTGCCAAAATTCTTGCTTTGAGTGATGAATCAGATATTGAGATTATTGGCTTTCATTTGCAACAAGCCACAGAAAAAGCCCTCAAAGCATGGTTAACCCAATTGGGGCAACCCAATATCAAAACACATGATCTAAGCTTTTTACTCCATCAACTCGAAGACCTTCAACAGGATGTTAGTCACTTGTGGGAGCTTGCCGAACTCAACCCTTTTGCAGTCCAATTTCGCTATGGTTTATTGGATGATGAACCCTTTGACTGGCAAACTGCTTACCAACAAGCAAAAACACTTATCACACATATTGAAAAGGAATCAACATGAGCAATGATATTCTAAAAGATCTCGCTGCTATTCTCGAAGCACGAAAATCTGAATCGGCAGACGCATCTTATGTGGCTTCGCTTTATGCCAAGCCCGATAAGATGTTGGAAAAGATTGGCGAAGAAGCCACTGAAACCATTATTGCAGCCAAAAATAATGATAAAGCACAAATCATTTATGAAACGGCCGACTTATGGTTTCACACTATGGTGATGCTGGCGCAAAAAGGTCTAAGTCCTGATGATGTGCTGGGTGAACTTGCTAGACGCTTTGGTGTATCAGGGCATGATGAAAAGGCTTCAAGAAACAAGCCATAAGGAAAGATGAAAATCATGAGTGAAGTAAACCACGAAGCATTAGCACAACTGATTGGCACTTGGAAGACAATCAAGGTGCAGGCTTTGATTGCTGATGATGTAACCAAGAAAAGTATTACTATATCTGCGCCTTTTCAGGCTCTATGAAACAAAAGAAAATCAGGAAAGTAAACGCGGCGGACACAATAGATATTGAACAGCATTTGCCATCACAACCATACACGTTAGCTTCTCCCCATCCTTAAAAGACGGTACTGGCAACAGACCGAAGCGGAAAAGGTGAATATGACACAACTCAAAAAACGTACCACGGCAAGTACATTGCTGGCGGACAAACAAGCCCAGCGCAAACAAGTATGGCTAACTGCCTACGATACCCCCTCTGCTACATTGGCTGAACTATCAGGCGTAGATGTGATTTTAGTTGGCGATTCTTTGGGCATGGTTTCTTTAGGTTTTGATTCCACTATTCCTGTTTCCCTTGAAGATATGATGCATCATACCGCCGCCGTAGTGCGCGGACGCGACAAGGCATGGGTGGTTTGCGATTTACCATTTGGAAGCTATCAACAATCGCCCGAACAAGCCTTTGAAGCGGCTGCAAAAGTATTGCAACACACGGGATGCGATGCAGTGAAAATCGAAGGAGGGCAGCATATGGCTGCTACGATTTCTTTTTTAAGCGAGCGAGGTGTGGCTGTGGTGGCGCATATCGGTTTAACACCACAATCGGTGAAAAAATTTGGCGGTTTCAAAAAACAAGGTGGCAATTCCAAAGCCGCAGAAGCAATATTCCAAGATGCTGTGAGCGTATCCCAAGCTGGGGCAGTCGCAGTCGTACTGGAATGTATCCCCGATGATTTGGCTGCACGCATCACCGCAGCCATTGAAATTCCCACCATAGGCATTGGCGCTGGCAAAGATTGCGATGGTCAAGTCTTGGTCTGGCATGATTTGCTTGGACTATCAGAAAAAAATCCGCCCTTTGCCCCTGCTTATGCCAATTTACGTGAACAAATCACAAACGCGATTGGTCAGTGGAGTGAAGATGTGCGCACAGGCAAACAGCCATGATGATTGCGCAAACGCCAAGTGATTTGCGACATTATCTTGGCACCATCAAACAAGAGCGCATTGCACTTGTACCCACCATGGGTTGTTTGCATGCAGGGCATATCAGCCTGATTCGTAAAGCCAAACGCCTTGCCGATATTGTGGTGGTGAGTATTTATGTGAACCCACTGCAATTTGGTGAAAATGAAGATTTTGGTCAATATCCGCGCGTGTTTGAAGATGATGCTGCCATTTGCAAGGCAGAGGGTGTGGATTACATCTTTCATCCGCACAGCCTCTATGCTGATGATGGCGCTAAAATCACACTTCAAGTGCACGATTTGGACAAGCCACTTTGTGGTGCATCAAGAATGGGGCATTTTGATGGTGTTGTTACCGTGGTGAATATCCTATTCAATGTGGTGCAACCCAATATTGCTGTGTTTGGCGAAAAAGATTGGCAACAACTTGCCATTATTCATCGTATGGTGAGTGATTTACATATGCCCATTGAAATTGTTGGCAGTGAAATTATCCGTGAAGATGATGGCTTGGCGATGAGTAGCCGAAATCGCTATCTTAATAAGCAAGAACGCACACTCGCGCCCAAGCTTTATAATACATTACAAAGCATGCAAAGCTTTGCCAGCCAAACCCATCATATTAAAGATATTCTGCAACATGGCTTAGCACAATTAGAACAGCATCCTATTGCAGTGGAATATTTGGATATTCGCGATGAGCGCAGCTTGCAATCGGTGAGCAGTATGGATGAAAATGTACAGCCACGTATTTTTATTGCTGCCAAGATTGGCAACACACGCCTGCTTGATAATGCCCCCCTATTCCGCCAAGATTTAACCGAGAAGGACATACTATGAAATTAACACTGCTTAAATCCAAACTTCACCGTGCAACGGTTACCCACGCCGAACTTGATTACGAAGGCTCTTGTGCCATTGATCAAGATTTATTGGATGCAGGCAATATTTTGCCTTTTGAACAATTGCATATTTACAATGTTGCCAACGGTGAGCGTTTTACAACCTATGCCATTGCTGCACCTCGTGGTTCAGGCACAATTGGCGTGAATGGTGCTGCCGCCCACAAAGCAAAAGAAGGTGACTTACTGATTATTTGTACCTACGCTGAATTTCAAACAAGCGAAGCCACGCATTTTAAGCCTGCACTGGTTTATTTGAATCAGGATAATGCCATCACCCATACCAGTCATGGTCATTTAGGGGGATGCTGATTGATTGCTATCCTGCAATAAATCAGTAACGAAAGGCAAAAATGTGATTTTGACCTTTCTTACAAATCAAAGACTTACATCGTTGATTTGGCAAGCCATCCATGGCTCGCACGAAAGCGCTGCTTTAATCAGCGCTTCCCTAGCTACCGTATAAACACTTAGCTCCATTAAATTAATCCACCGTAGCACTTGAAAAGAAAAGCTACCAACCCCATAAAGCAGCTATCCAATTAAACACATGAATCAATCATGTAAAATCAGCAATTAGAGGAATATTTATGTCAAACAATGCAAGCAAAGAAACCCATGCGTTTCAAACCGAGGTAAAACAACTTCTGGATTTGATGATTCACTCGCTTTATTCCAATAAGGAAATCTTCTTACGTGAGTTAATCTCCAATGCATCCGATGCTGCGGATAAATTGCGCTTTGAAGCCACCACAGATGATGCTTTGTATGAAGGTGATTCTGATTTGCATGTGTATATCGAAGCCAATAAAGATGAGCGAACTATTACTATTCGTGATAATGGCATTGGCATGGATAGAGAAGAAGTGATTGCCAATATTGGTACAATTGCACGCTCTGGCACCAAAGAATTTTTTGGTCAGCTATCTGGCGATGAAGAAAAAGACGCACATTTGATTGGTCAGTTTGGGGTGGGTTTTTATTCATCCTTTTTGGTGGCCGATAAAGTGACTGTGCACACCCGCCGTGCAGGCTTGGAAAAAGAGCATGGTGTACGTTGGGAATCTTCTGGCGATGGTCAATATGATATTGAAACCATTGAAAAAGAAAGCCGTGGCACAGAAATCACCTTACACCTGCGCGAAGATGCTGATGAGTTTCTTGAGCCTTATCGCCTCAAATCCATTATTCATAAATATGCAGATCATATCCCCTTCCCTATTCGTATGCTGGGCACACCCATCCCAGCGGCGGAAGGTGAAGAAGAAAAACCAGCAGAAATTGAAACCATCAACCAAGCCTCTGCATTATGGACACGTCCAAAATCAGAAATATCTGATGAGGAATACAATAATTTCTACAAACATATCGGTCATGATTTTGAAGACCCATTGGCGCGATTGCATCAAAAGCTTGAAGGAAAATATGAATACACGCTGCTTTTGTATTTGCCCAAGCGCGCGCCCTTTGATTTATGGCAGGCCGAATCCAAGCATGGTGTAAAGCTGTATGTACGCCGTGTATTTATCATGGAAGCGACTGAAGATTTGTTGCCACGCTATTTGCGCTTTGTACGCGGAGTCATGGATACCAATGATTTACCATTGAACGTATCGCGTGAAATCTTGCAGCAAAGTCCAGCCATGGATGCCATGAAAAAAGGCGCAACCAAACGTGTACTTGCTTTGCTTGAAGATATGGCGAAAAAAGAAAAAGCTGATGGCGATGATAAAAATACAGATTATGCTGATTTTTACAGCCAATTTGGCAACTGCTTAAAAGAAGGCATTATCGAAGATCATGCCAATCAAGAGCGCATTGCTAAGCTATTGCGCTTCTCCAGCACCATGAGCGATGAACAGAGCGTCTCACTTGAGGATTATATCTCTCGTATGGTAAAAAATCAGGATACCATTTACTATATCACTGCGGAAACTCTGGCAGCAGCCAAGCACAGTCCACACCTGGAAGTCTTCCGTAAGAAAGGCATTGAAGTATTATTATTATCCGATCGCATTGATGAATGGCTTACCTCTCACCTCACAGAATTTGATGGTAAGAAGCTGCAATCCATCGCCAAAGGTGAATTGGATTTATCAAATATTGGTGAACATGCCGAAGAAGAGAAAAAAGAGCATGAAGAAGCTGTAAAATCTGCTGAACCTGCGATTAAAAAGCTCAAAGAATCTTTGGGCGATAAAGTCAAAGATGTTCGTACTACAGATAGGCTGACCGAATCGCCAGCTTGCTTGGTATCCGATCAATTTGATATGACAGGGAATATGGAGCGCATACTCAAACAAGCTGGGCAAGATGTGCCTTCGGTAACACCTATTCTGGAAATCAATCCAGAGCATGATTTAATCAAGCGTTTGGCGAAAATGCGTTCCAAAGAAAAAATTGCCGATTTCTCGGATATTTTGTTCGACCAAGCGATTTTAGCTGAAGGCGCATTGCCTGATGACCCCGCTGGTTTTGTACGCAAAATCAATGCATTGCTTATTCAATAACGAACAACAGAGAGCGCGGTTGCCCGCGCTCAACCTTTTAAAAGCTAACGAGAAAGCTCTAAATATACCTATTAAAGACCTCTGCATCGCAGTGATTTTTTGAGCGAATCAAGGTAAAAATAGCCCTGAAACCGCAGTTTGCTTCTCGCAAATAAGGATTGAGGGGGCTGTTTTTAACGCAGTTGCAGCCAAAAAGGTGCGCGATACAGAGTCTTTATCATATTTTTTGTAGCGCCAGCGTTAGCTCTTTCACTGTAATCGGTATATCCGATGCTTTTAAT
>Ga0256829_1003154_pt1 | contig 11651 bp, 11 predicted proteins | sample 131447metaG_FD_185979 | JGI IMG/M metagenome (GOLD analysis project Ga0256829, IMG submission 185979) | Hydrothermal vent microbial communities from Lau Basin, Pacific Ocean - 131-447 | ecosystem: Environmental > Aquatic > Marine > Hydrothermal vents | place: Pacific Ocean: Lau Basin | collected... | reverse complement strand
GTCTATTCTGGAGGTAACGGCCACAGAGACATTTATTTCACTGGAAGAAGGTTTCAGACGGCAGCTGCCGGCAGGTTCACCGATTTTTTCCGAACAGCCCTGACATCGCTTTCAGATAATGATTTTTTTGTATTTTGGCCATCTAAAAATTATTGCAAATGAAATTTACAGCAGAGCAAATTGCTGCTGCCTTAAATGGTGTTGTAGAAGGAGATTTAAAAGCGGAAGTTTCTACTTTATCAAAAATTGAAGAAGGCAAACCGGGCAGCCTGAGTTTTCTTGCCAACCCGGTTTATACACATTATATTTATTCGACCAAAGCGGACATTGTCATTGTAAACGAGGACTTCAAACCGGAAAAGCCGATTGTCCCCACGCTGATCAGGGTAAAAGATGCCTATTCGGCTTTTACTTCTTTACTGGAAATGTACCAACAAACAAAAAACAATAAAAAAGGTATCTCGGAAAAAGCAACCATCGCCGGCTCGGCCACGCTGGGAGAAAATGTATACATTGGTGATTTTGTTGTAGTTGGTGAAAATACAGTCATCGGAAACAATACAAAAATTTATGCCAATACCAGTATTGGCGACCGGTGCAAAATAGGCAACAACACCATTCTTTATTATGGTGTAAAAATTTATGATGAATGTATAATCGGCAACCAATGTACTTTACATGCCGGCGTCGCCATCGGGCAGGATGGATTTGGTTTTGCCCCTCAAAGCGACGGGCATTACAAAAAAATCCCGCAAATCGGAAATGTCATTATTGAAGATAATGTAGAAATTGGTGCCAATACAACCATCGACAGGGCTACCCTGGGTTCTACAATCATCCGGAAGGGAGTGAAACTTGACAACCTCATTCAGATTGCCCACAATGTTGAAATCGGGGAAAATACGGTAATCGCTGCACAAACCGGGATTGCAGGTTCCACCAAAATAGGAAAAAATTGCATGATCGGCGGACAGGTTGGAATTGTGGGGCACCTGACCATTGCAAACGGAGTGAAAATACAGGCCCAGTCGGGAATTGCAAAAAGCATTAAAAAGCCCGATAGTGTTTGGGAAGGGTCGCCTGCTTTTCATTTACCTGATTTTTTACGTTCTTATGTACACTTTAAAAATTTTGATCATATCGTAGAACGCATACGCCGTTTAGAAGAAAAACATTGAAAAAGGATCCTTTTCTTCCAAATAAGCCCACTTTGGGAAAGCTTCTTTGAAAGAAAAACATATGTGAAATAAAAAAAACCTTATTTTTGTGCCCAATTATTTATTGAAAATATAACATAGTTTTAATGACTGAAAGGCAAACAACGCTGGAAACAACCGTTTCCATTGAGGGACAGGGACTTCATACCGGAAAAATGGGAAAAATGACATTCTGCCCTGCCCCGGCAAACCACGGAATAAAATTTAAGCGTGTTGACTTGCAGGGTCAGCCCGTTATTGATGCTATCATAGAAAACGTTATCAGTACAGACCGGGGAACCTGTATCGGAACCGATGGCGCCAAAGTTCATACCATAGAGCATGTTATGGCAGCTTTTAGGGGAATGAACATTGACAACGCACTGATAGAACTTAACATGGAAGAAATTCCCATCAAAGATGGTTCTGCTAAATTTTTCGTCGCAGCGATTGAAAAAGCAGGGATCAAAGAATTGAATGCTGAAAGGGAATATATTGAGATCACCGAAAATATCAGCATTGAGATCCCTGAAAAAAAGACAAAAATAGAAATCAGGCCCTCCAAACGTTTTTCCCTGAATGTGACCATTGATTTTGAATCTGTGGTTTTGGGCGAACAAACAGCCATTATGGACGACATTTCCGAGTTCAAAGATAAAATATCACCCTGCCGCACTTTTGTTTTCCTCCATGAACTTGAATTTCTTTTAAAAAACAACCTGATCAAAGGAGGTGACCTGAACAATGCTATTGTTTTTGTCAACCACCAACTGCCACAGGAAGAAATGGATTACCTGTCCGACCTTTTCAAAAAACCAAGAGTAAAAGTCAATGGCAATGGAATCCTCAATAATTTGTCCCTCTATTTTGACAATGAACCTGCACGTCACAAATTATTAGATATGATGGGCGATTTGTATCTCCTTGGCAAACCCATTAAAGGACACGTAACAGCTTATCGTCCGGGTCATCATGCCAATACCGAATTCGCCCGGTTAATTTCAGAAAAAATCAGTGTTGTAACAAATGATTAAAAAACCACCTTTCGACATATACGCGGAACCGGTATACGACATACACCGGATCAAGAAAACTTTACCCCACCGTCCACCGTTTTTGTTGGTAGATAAAATCCTGGAAATTTCTGACAATCACATTATCGGGTTGAAAAATGTCACCATGAATGAGCCCTTTTTTACAGGACATTTTCCAAACGAACCCATTATGCCCGGGGTTCTTCAAATCGAAGCCATGGCGCAGGTCGGGGGTATCTTCGTACTGCATAGTATTCCCGATCCTGAAAATTATTCTACCTATTTTCTGAAAATAAATAATGTACGTTTCCGTAATAAAGTTATTCCGGGCGATACGTTAATTTTCTCACTGGAACTGGCCGCTCCCATCAAAAGGGGCATCTGTGATATGCGCGGAGAAGTATTTGTAGGCAACAAAATGGTCATGCAAGGCGATTTGGTTGCCCAGATTGTTAAAAACAACAAATAAAAATGAATCAACCGTTAGCTTATGTACATCCCCAGGCTAAGATAGCCCCCAATGTTGTAATTGAGCCTTTTGTAAATATCGAAAAAAATGTAGAGATTGGTGAGGGTTCCTGGATAGGTTCCAACGTCACCATCATGGAAGGGGCCCGTATCGGAAGAAATTGTAAAATATTTCCAGGTGCAGTTATCGCCGCTATTCCCCAGGACCTGAAGTTTGCAGGAGAAGAAACCCTTGTAAAAGTGGGGAATAATGTTACCATTCGCGAATTTGTTACCATCAACCGGGGCACAAAAGCCAACTGGGAAACAGTTATCGGAAACAATTGCCTGCTCATGGCATATGTTCACATTGCACATGATTGCATACTGGGCAATAATGTTATTTTGGCCAACGCCTGCAACCTGGCAGGACACATAGAAATTGATGATTATGCCATTGTTGGCGGCATGTCAGCCATTCATCAATTTGTACATATCGGAAAACATACCATGGTAAGCGGCGGCAGCATGGTAACCAAAGATGTACCCCCTTTTACCAAAGCAGGCAGAAACCCCATTTCCTTTGTGGGGGTTAATTCCATTGGCCTCAGACGTCGCGGTTATTCCAATAAACAAATCAACTTTATCCACGACATATACAGAAACCTTTACCTAAAAGGCCGCAATATTTCCCAGGCAACCGGCTATATTGAAACCAACATGCCCATCAACAAGGACAGGGACGAAATATTGAGTTTTATCAGCAACTCACAACGGGGCATTATGCGGGGTTATCGACGGATAAAGGAATAAATTTAATTATTAGCACTTTATTTATTATGGCAACAACAGCAGATTTCAGAAACGGCTTGGTTATCGAATTTAACGGGGAATTATGGACAATTGTTGAATTTCAGCATGTGAAACCCGGTAAAGGACCGGCTTTTGTCCGCACCAAATTAAAAAATGTTAAAACCGGACGCGTTTTACCCAATACCTTTACTTCCGGTGTAAAAATCAACATACAGCGCATCGAAAAAAGAAATTATCAGTATCTCTATCATGAAGGTGATCAATATCATTTCATGAATACTGAAGATTACGAACAAACTTTTTTAGATAAATCCCTCATTTCTGCTCCGGATCTGCTGAAAGAAGGTGATATGGTTACCATATCCTTTCATGCCGAAACAGAAACTCCTATTGCCTGCGAAATGCCTGCAACAGTGGTCTTAGAGGTAGTTTATACCGAGCCGGGCGAAAGGGGGAATACAGCCACTAATACTTTTAAGGATGCCAAACTGGAAACCGGAGCCATTGTAAAAGTACCACTGTTTATCAATATTGGCGATAAAATCAAAGTCGATACCCGTACCCACGAATATTCTGAACGGGTGAAAGGATAAACAAGATAAACCTTAACAAAAAAACCGGAGCAATATTGTTCCGGTTTTTTTAGTTATTCATTTCCTCTTTTCCACGGGTATGATACACATCAAGCGCCACCAAAATGGCCATGAATCCCCATACAGGCACCGATAGTTTATCAGTACTCAGAAAATTATTTAAAAACCCATGTACATAATATGTTATTAAGCCAAGGGTTATCACCAGGCTCATCAACCGTAACTCTTTTTCCTTTGACCGATGGTAAAGCCTTAGTCCGAGGTAAACCGAATACCCAAAGATAGCCAACACCGCCAGCAACCCAAGCACTCCTTCTTCCGAAAGCGGCCCCAGGTATTCGCTGTGGGCATTTCCGCGGTCGCCGAGGTTTGTGGAAATAACGGTCCGTTCACGTGCCAGTTGAAAAGGCGCATAGACAAATTGATAAGTGCCCGGCCCCCATCCAAAAAACGGCCGTTGTTTAAACATACGAAGTGCCGAAGCCCAGCGGTTCACCCTTTCAAGATTGGAAGCATTCGAAGTAATATTCGTTATCGACTGAACATGCTGTTCTATAGTTACCGAAGAATGTTGTCGATTTTTTTCCATTTTATTCAAAATAGGCTGATAAAATAAAAATCCCAGGCCCGCCAGTACAACAACTGAAAAAAGCACCCACCGGAACCGGATACGCAACAAAACCAGCAAAAGGACCACTACAGCTACTCCCAGGCCTAACCAGGCTGCGCGGGTATAAGAAAGAATAACCGCAACAGTGTACAACACGAAAAACGGAAAAACCATGACCTTTTTCGTCAAAGACAGCCCGGGATAAACCAGATAGCCGGCCAACACCGGCAGGAACAGGGCAATGGCAGCACCGTAAGCCGTATGATCATTGTAAAACGGTGACATAACCCAATGTCCCGAGGCCTCATCAAACCCATGGGCGGCATGCCGAATGAGAGTATAAACAATCACCCCGCTGAGGGATATCATATAAAGCCACAAAAACCAATGTATGTTTTTTTTCTTGCGAAACATGGGAACCGCCACAAAATAAAAAGGAACCACAAACCAAATCCGTGACAACAAATGTTTAAAAGAAACCACCGGCAACTGGCTGGTAAACGAAGTGACCAGCATCCAAAGCAGGCTGAAATAAATCAAATACGACAAAGGGTGGGTGGCTACTTTTCGTTCATAATTTCTTTCCAGGATCAGTTTTCCGAGAAAAACAATAACCACACCGAACATCAACGGTTCGGAGGGAACAGATAAGGCAGCGCCGATATTGGCATCATGAATATTTATGGCCAACGGGGTAAAAAAAGTAATAAAAAGAAGGACCTTGTCGAGTGAAACAATATAATAATAAAATACGATCAACAGCAACGGCAAAACAAAGAACCACAAGGTTTCCTTTTTTAGCATAAAATAGAAACTTACACCGAGAAATAATCCCGTGAGCAAAAATAAAAGAATGGTATCTTTTGTTTTATCGGAAAACCGCATAATATCAATTAGTTTTCCATCCTGTGCCGCTTCTCCAAAAACGAGATGACGATCAGCGAAAGGGTTAATACCGACAACTCTGAAATCAACACTATCAACCAACGTACCGGATAATCTTTTTTATCAGGAACAAACGGATGGGTAACTTCGTTGATGTATGTTACATTGGAAACAACATGACGGTATTCAACTTCATAGCTCAATTTTACCTTAACATAAGCAGCGGCCTCTTTCTGAAGCATTTTTACCAGCTGGACCAATTCACCACCGTATTTTTCCATATTCTTTGCCAGGCGCCTGGCCTCTTTGGTATTGACAGCCTCAGCACCCCCACGGACATTGCGCAGATAAGCCTTCATAATCTGTTGTGACTCGTAAGGATATTCAAAAATCCCCTTTTGGGTCCCCAGCACGCGCAAGCGGTTTTTTATGGAATCCATCATCTCCACAGACCGGTGCAACTGACCTGCATAGGCATTGGCCAGCTCCCTGAATTTTTCTTTTTGCATGCGCCGTACCTTTTTGTTGTAAAAATGTAGCAAGGCATCCACCATCAATTTTGCTGTATCCGGACTTTTATCCAACACCTCCACCCGAACAGCTTCGTAGTTTGTTTTTCCAATTTTGACATTTTCTCCGTAACGCCTCAACAGCTCAGTCTGAAAATATTTGTAATGCGGATCAATACCATAATGCCTGCCCAGGTCAAATTTCCGGATCACACTGTCTTCAATATCCTGCGAATGAAATATCTGGATCATTTGTTCGGTAGTACTTTCTTTGGAATAGGGCTTAATGTTATCAGGATAGACCACAGCGTACGATTTGAACAATGGTGTAATAAAACGGGGGCCTGAAAAGAAAGCAGCCAGAGCGGCCGTTACCAAAACAATGATCAAAAGAGGATATTTCCATTTCATCAAAATTTTCCAACTTTCCCGGCTGTCGAATTTATATTCCATAATTTCCCTTTTTTAAGAAATATTTTATTTGAATCCTTATTAAATATTCCACACCTGACATGTATCATTTGCCCGGGTAAAATATATTCCATGGAATCAGGCTTTTCTGCAGTTTTTAAATTATAAATGCTGCCCCGGACTCAATCATCAAAAATATAAAATATACCGGGGCAATGAAAAGAAAAACACAAATATTGGCAAACAAACCTGTTGGCATGTCAAACAGTTTCCTCTGTTTTGCTCATGATAATACGAACAAACTGCCTAATATCCAAAGTTTTAACAATAATACCAAGTAAAAATCCCAAGCCGGCAAACAAAACCAGCCTGGCCCACCACGAACCTATTCCTGTTTTTTGCAAAGCGAAGGCGATTAAAAAAGCACCGGCAAACAACAAAAACAGGCGTATCCACATTCCCCGATGTATTTTCAAACGCAACGTAGTATAAGCAAAAACAATTTGCAGCAAAGCTGTCAGTAACTGTGTGGCAAAAGTGGCAACAGCAGAACCAACTGCCTGGTACTTCGGTATCAGCAGCCAGTTCAATGCAAAATTTACCAGAAAGCCGGTCAATGCGATCATGTTTAACGTTTTCAGGCTGTTGTTGGCCGTTAGCAGCGTACCGAAAATATAGTTGGAAGAAACCCCCACAAAACTCCACATAAGCAGTTTAAAAATTTGTGCCGCCTGATGTATGCGCAGGCTGTATGCCGAAGCTGATTCATGGGCATAGGGAGTGTACATGAGCAACATAATGTCTTTGGCAAAGAACTGGGTAGCCACCGCCGCTATCAATGCCCCGCTCATAATAAGGGAAAAAGACAACCGAACCAGTCCGTCAATTTGCTTTTTTTCTTTCAGCATCTTCGAGAACAGGGGCAAAAGTAAAACAGCAAACAGGTATGCCATGTTTTGGGCCGCATTCAGCAGCCGGTAACCCAATGCATACACACCGGCCTGCTGACTGCCCGACGGACCGGGCAGTATCCTTTCGATCATCACACTGTCCATGCGCGAATAAAAGCTCATAATCAATACCAGCAGGGCAAAAGGCATGCTGCGACGAAGTATCATTTTGAAAAATGGAAAATCCCAGCGCAACCTCAATTTCCCCGATTTACGCAAAACAATAAACAAAGCAATTACTGCCGTAATAAAATAAGCCACCGTTTGCGAATAAACAAACCATTCAATAGAAAAACGGCCACCCAACCAACCCGTCCATAATAATATGCCAACAATAACTATCATAAGGGTACGGTCCAAAACCGAAATAACACTGTCGGTTGAGAACATGAGCAATCCGGAAATATTCGAACGCAGGTACAGAATAAACGAGAGTAAAAACTGGTTCAGCCCAACCCATGCCAACAGATAAAGCTGAAAACCACGGTATCCGATAAGCCAGGCCACAACAAAAATGAGGCTGCCGTATAATATTCCCAACAGAAGCTTGATCGTTGCCATTCCGCCAAAATGCTCTTTAAGCTGATGGCTGTTGCGTGCAATGTTCCTGTTGTTGAAATTGGTGATGCCCAAATCAAGAAAAATAAAAAAAAGATAGGAAAAGTTGAAAACAGCAAAATAAAGCCCGTATTGTTGCGTTCCAACCACATTCTGTACCTGCCGGTCAATACCCAATATCCAAAAGGGCTTTACCAGCAAATTCAGAAACAGTAAAAAGATCAGGTTCTTCAGAAATTTTTTCTGCATCTTACAAAAATAAACAAATGGTGTTAAAAAAGCTTCCCACCATAAAACAGGTTAAACGGGAAAGGCTAAAACCCCATTTGCAAAACAAAATTGTGTAAAACCCCTGGAATCAGAATAATGGTCATAACCATCCCAAAAACAGCACCCCAGAAATGTGCACTGTGGCCCACATTGTCACGGCCATGCTTTTGCATGTAAATCATGTATGCCAGATATAACAAACCGAACAGCCACGAAGGAATGGAAAACGGAATAGGGAAAAGATAAATACTGCCCCTGGGAAAAATAAGAATACTGGAAAATACTACCGCTGAAACTGCTCCGGAAGCCCCGACAGCGCTGTAATAAACATTATTTTTATATTTACCAAAATCGAAAAGGACCGAAAATATCACACCTCCGATATAAAAAAGCAGATAATACAACAGGCCTTTGGGGCCATGCACCATTCTGAAAGCCCGTTCTACAATGTCACCAAAAGAGTAAAGAACAAACATATTGATAAACAAATGCAGCCAGCCGGCATGCACCAGGGCATAAGAACCAAACCGCCAGCTCTCTTTTCTGTTTTTTATGGAATAAGGACTAAATTTCAACCTTTCAAATAATGCGGAATTATAAAAAGCCATTATGGAAACGATAACAGTGATGGCAATGATAATTATGTTCATAAGACTGTTTTCTGTTTTGGTTGCAAAAATACGGAAAAGACATGCTTTGAAAAACAAGGATAAAAAATGGAAAGAAAAATTTTTCTTTTTTTGTATTTTTGTCATAAGAATTCAAAAAGCAAATAGTGCTTATGGACTATAACCTTTATAACTGGGCAAACAAAACCATTCTGATAACAGACGATGATGCCTTGTCGATAAAATATTTTTCCAAGGTACTGGAACCAACCAATGCCAACCTGGAATTTGTCAGCAACGGTACTGAAGCCGTATCTTATTGCATGGATAACAAAAATATTGACCTGGTACTCATGGATATTAAAATGCCCCTGAAAGACGGTCTCACCGCCACCAAAGAAATTAAAAAAATCCATCCCGGCTTGCCCGTCATTGTGGAAACAGCTTACGCTTTTGACTACGACAAAGCCAATGCCCGTGCCTCCGGGGCCGACGAATTCATTACCAAACCCATTCACCGGGAACATTTATTTGAACTGATGGAAAAATATCTGAAATAAGTAATCCCCCCGTTCCTTTTCCAATCCCTCTTTAAACAGAATTCAATCCGACATTAAAACATTATTTGCCCGTTTGGTAACCCGGGTGATAATTTATATGTAATTTTGTGTCAATAAACACATGCTCTGCCATTTGAATGCACGAACAACGCCATCATGCAAAAGACAATTTCCAATATTATCCGTTTCGTCAGGCATTCAACAGGAAAAGACTTGTCTTTGTATGATAAGGATTTTTTAACGCGTATCCTGAAAAAAAAGATGCATGAAGCCGGATTTCGTCATGCCAGGAAATATGAAACCTTTTTGAAACATCATCCCGAAGAAGTTCCTGCCATAATAGATTCTTTCAACATTACATACAGCGAGTTTTTCAGGGATTGGCTGGTCATGGCCCTTCTGGAAAAATGGATTTTTCCTTTCCTTTTGTCCAATTTGGAAAAAAGAGAACAAAAAGAGATCAGGATTTGGTCTGCAGCCACAGCTTCAGGACAGGAAATATATTCCATTGCCATGCTGCTGGATGATTTATACCTGACATATCACCAAAAAATACCGGTTCGTATTTTTGCTTCTGATATTTGTGATTCCGAAATAGAAAAGGCAAAAGAAGGTTTTTATCCGGAAAGCCAACTGCAAAAAGTACCCCTGAAATTTCTGAACGAATATTTTTATCCTCAGCACAAAGGGTACAAACTGATTCCCCGCATCAGGGAACTGGTACAGTTTTTTACCTACGATTTGCTGGATATCCACACAAAAAGCCCGCCAGCCAGTATTTTTGGCTCTTTCGACCTGATTTTCTGTAGTAATCTATTGATATATTACAACGCCCGCGCCAGGGAACAGATAATGAAAAAAATGAAAAATAATCTCGCCAACGGCGGCCTTCTTATTACCAGCGATGCAGAAAAAGAGATAATAGAACGCCACAAGTTACACGCGGTATGCCCTCCGGCGCCTGTTTTTCAAAAAGAAGAAACACTGAAAAACCAAGAATAAGTTTGTTTTAACTCCCCATGTCGGGGATAAACTTTTTATAAAAATAAAAAAACGCCCAAACGGCGTTTCATAGAGATTTGTAAAAATTTGAAGAATGAAATTTAAAAATTTAAAATTATCAACAAATTTACACATAACTTTTATCTCCATTTACCTTGTGGTTGTCATCATGGGCGGCATTTCATGGTACCAGGCAAATACTTTGTGGCAACAAACGCAAAGTCTTTTCGAACATTCCCTCAAAGTAAGGCGGGTGCTCAACGGTCTGGAAACTGACATCATCCAGATGGACAAAAACATGAAAAAATACATAATGGAAAGCTCGCCAGCGGTGAGACAGGATATTTTACAAAACCTTCAGGAAACCAAAGCAAATGCAAACAGCCTTTTTAATACTCTTTCCTCCCAATATCTCGGACCTTCAACCGACATTCAAAAAGTTGAAAAAGGTTTCTATCATTGGGATGTTATTATGGAAAATATTGTCAACCTCGTACGTTCCGGCAAAAAGAAGGAAGCATTGAAAATAAGCATGTTAAATGGAACTGCTGGAACACAGGTAAACCAAATACTCAACGGAATCCATGCCATAGGCCTTTTTTCCAGTCAAAAGGCTGATCAGTTTTACCGGAAAGCCCAAATCCAGAAACACCGGTTACTCAGGCAATTGTTTTTTCTTCTGAGTATTATTCTTGTGCTGCTTTTGCTGATTAACTTTTTGCTGAACCGCAATATCCGCCGCCCCATAAAAGAGCTTACGCTGGCTACCAAAAAATTCTCGGAAGGCAACTACGAAGCGAGGGTTCGTTATACATCGGAAAACGAGCTCGGCGCCCTTTCAGCAGCATTTAACCATATGGCCGGCACCATTCAGGCACAAATTGAGCGGGAACAGGAAGCTTTCCGTTTTAACACAACCCTTTTTAAAAGAGAGAATTTAAAAGAATTCATCAGAAACCTCATTAAAGAGCTTGTAAAAATAACCCACTCACAAACAGGAGCTGTTTATCTGCTGAACAAAGAAAAGACAGAATTTACACTGTATGCATCACTGGGCCTTTCTGAAAAAGCCAAAACCCGCTTTTCGGTCAAACTGAAAGAAGGAGAATTTGGAAAAGCACTCGCAGAAAAGAAAATTGTTCACCTGAAAGAAATCCCCAAAGACACTGCTTTTATTTTTACCACGGCTGCTGGTGATTTCTACC
>Ga0256829_1003152_pt1 | contig 11656 bp, 5 predicted proteins | sample 131447metaG_FD_185979 | JGI IMG/M metagenome (GOLD analysis project Ga0256829, IMG submission 185979) | Hydrothermal vent microbial communities from Lau Basin, Pacific Ocean - 131-447 | ecosystem: Environmental > Aquatic > Marine > Hydrothermal vents | place: Pacific Ocean: Lau Basin | collected... | reverse complement strand
CAGCCCTTCCCGAATGCGCGTGATGGTGGGAAAGTCTTCCAGCGGGTAACGTTGGGCTGCCAGCGCCTGCAGCAGTTTGTCGGGGATGGGGGCGTGGGTATGGTAGGCCAGGGGGTAAACCCAGTCGGGGGTGTTGGCGGCATCCCACGGGCGGTTGAACATGCTCAGAATGACGGTGTGGACGTGTTCCCCGACGTGTTCATGGAGGGTGTGCAGGATGTCTTCATAGGTGGTGGCGGTGTTGAAGGCGGCCGTGGCCTGATACAGGGCTTCGGTTTCCCGGCTGCGTTTCTGGATGGTTTCTATGGCCCGCAGGGTTTCTATGGCGATGCCTGCCTGGGTGACGAGGGCGCGAATGTGTTGACGCTCGGCCTCGTCAAAATCCATCGGTTCGCCGAAAAGCAGGTTCAGGAAGCCAATCCAGCGGCCGCCGATCTCCAGGGGGATGAAGGCCGCCGCCTTGCCGCCGAGCATTTCGGCGTAGATGTGGTGGGTGTTGGCGTCCCACGGCGGGTTGTCGGCCGTGTTGGGAATGATGAGCGGCCGGTCGGGGGAGAGTTCGCGGATGACCGGAAAGTGTTCCAGGGGGTAAGGCTGCTGCAGCCCTTCGGCCACGGCCGGAGGAATGTCGGGCGCTGCCCAGTAGGCGACCGGTTCTATGATTTCCGGTTCGGGGCCGTTTTTGAGCCAGGGTTTGTCGAACAGGCCGAGCACAATCAGGCGCAGGGGTTGTTGCAGCACGTCGTGCAGGGTAGTTACGATGTCGTCGTAAGAGGCGGCCGCGTTGAATTTGGCCGTGGCTTCGTAGAGGTTTTCGGTGGCTGCCAGGGCTTCTTTGGTTTGTTCAAACAGGCGGGCATTGGCCACGGCGGTGGCAATTTGGCTGGCGATGGCGCGCAGGATGCGCTCGTCGTGCGGGGCAAGTTCGCCGGCCTGCCGCCGGAAAATGCACAGCGTGCCGAGGTGTTCTTCCTGGTAAACGATGGAAATGCCGAAGTAAGCGCGGAAGCCGGCTTCAAGCAGGAGATCTACGTTGATGTCTTCCGGCGCCTGGGTGAGATCGGGCAGGAAGAGGTGTTCCTGGCGGTAGGTTGCGCCGCAGGCCGTGCTTTTGCGCGGGATGCCGTTTTCTGTAAAGGGACGCACCATCTCTTCCGGAAGCCCCCACTGCGCCACCAGTTGCAAAATTTCTTCGTTGGTGTCGTCGCCCCGGGAAACCAGCGCGGCATCGGCAGGCAGCAGGCGGCGGATTTGCGCCAGGGTTTGTTCGTAGATGGTGTGGATATCCAGTGTTTTGCTGATGGCCACGGCCAGTTCGTGCAGGCCTTCAAGTTCGGCGGCGCGGCGCTGGGCGGTCTGGAAGAGTTGGGCGTTTTCCAGGGCCAGCGCCAGCTGCTCGGCGACCTGTTCTACCAGGCGGGTTTCGTCGGCCGACCAGACGCGCTCGGGGGAAGGGTCTATGGCTTCCAGAAGGGCGGTTTTGGGCGGCACTTCCAGCGGCACGGCCAGGGCTGCGCCTTGCTCGCCGTGGACGGCCACGGCCCGGCGCTGTTGCAGGGCGCGGGCGGCGGCCGGGGTGAGCGGCTTTTCGGCCGGAAGCACTTGTTGGCCGTCGGTGCGCAGCCCCCGCGGCAGAACTTCGCTCAGCGTGAGGGCGGTTTGGGGCTGCGGTAGCGGGGCTTGCCCCCGCGGCCCGCCGTCGCTGCCCTGCAGGCGCACGAAGCCGTAGAAGCCGCCTTCGGGTTTGGCTTTGACGATGTAGAACAGGGCGTGGCGGGCGGCGCCGCCGGCGTCGTGCAGGATGACGGCGACTTCGGCCGGGAACTGCCCTGCTTCCAGGGCGCGGCGGATGGCGCTTTGCGAGGCCGCGTCAAGGGCAAAGCGGTCCAGGGGCTGCCCGATGACGGTTTCCCGCGGGTAGCCCAGGAGCGTGGTGATGCTTTCGTCGCAGGCCTGGTAGCGCCCGGCCGCGTCGCTTTCCCACCCCCAGCCCTGAATGTTTTCGGGGGCGATGTTGAGGGCTTCGGCGTCGGCGTTTTCTTCTTGCAGGGCCTGGAAGAGGGCTTCAAGCCGCTGGTTGAACGCTTTCTTTTTCGACATAAGCAACTAACTCCTGGGCCAGGTCGCGGTATTGCCCGGCGCTGCGGCTGTTGGAGGCAAAGTGGGTGATGGGCATGCCTGCGATGGCGGCTTCCCGCAGTTTGGTGTCGGTTTCAATGACGGTGCGGCACAGCCCGCTGCCGAAGGTGGCTTCCAGCCGCCCGCGAATGATGCGGTGGGCGCGGTTGCGGCGGCGGAACATGGTCAGCAGGATGCGATAGACCAGCGAGGGGTTGTGGCGCTCGCGGACGGCCTGGACGGTTTGCAGCATGGGCTTGAGGGCATAGGCCGAGAAGTATTCTGCCTGGGTGAGCAGCAGGGCCAGCCCGGCTGCAACCAGGGCGTTGGCGGTCAGCACGCTGAGCGAGGGCGGGCAGTCCAGCAAAATGTAGTCGTAGTCGGCGTTTTGCGGGTGGAGGGCATTTTTGAGGGTGTGCTGGTAGTGAGGGCGGCTGGGCAGGTAGCGCTCGGCGAGTTGCAGGGGCTTTCCGGCGGGCAGCAGGTGCAGGCCTTCCACGGTGCTGGGGACGATGACGGCCGAGGCATCCACGGCGTTGAGCAAAACATCGGCCAGGGTGTGCTGGAACCGGCGCGGCTGGAAGCCCAGCCCCAGGGTGAGGTTGCCTTGCGGGTCCAGGTCCACGGCGAGGGTGCGGCGGCCGCTTTCGGCCAGTGCTCCGGCCAGGCTGAGGGTGGTGGTGGTTTTGGCCACGCCGCCCTTTTGGCTGCAAATGGCAATGGTGAAAGCCATCGGGGCGCTCCTTAGGGGGTTCCGGCGGCAGAGGGGGAATTGCCGTTTTCGTCGAGGAAGACGATCTGGGTTTGCTGGACGTGCAGTGCCTGGCGAAGTTCTGCAAGGGCTGTTTGCAGAATGACTTGCGGGTCGTTGGTGGCGCGGATTTTGGTGGTGATTTCGGTGAGGGTGTGTTCGCGTTCGGCGGTGCGCACGGCTTGCTGGAAGAGGCGGGCGACTTCCACCGAGGTGGCAATCTGGCGGGCAATTTGTTCCAGCAGGCGCAGTTCTTCTTCGGTGATTTCGCGCGCCGCGTCGCCGATATCCAGCCCCAGCGTGCCGATGATTTCGTCGCGGGCCATGAGAGGGGCAACGATGAGTTGTTTGGTGCCGCGTTGTTTCAGCAGGTCGCGAATATCGGCCACGCCTTCGTCGTGTTCCACATCGCGGCAGACGACCGGCCGACGGCTTTCGCGGGCTTTTCGGATGAGCAGGTTGTCGAGTGAGAGCCTGACGCCCACCATATCGGGAGAAGGTGCGCCGGGGGCCGAGGCCGTGGCCACCAGCGTGCCGGTTTGCCCGCTTTCGTCGAACAGGACGACGCCGCAGTGGAGCAGGTCTAACCCGCGTTGCAGCCGTTGAGCCAGGTCGTTCAACAGCGAATTCAGGTCCACATGCGAGGAAGCCGCGGCGGTGATTTCGTAGAGCAGTTGCAGTTCGTCGGAGCGGCGGCGCACCTGTTCCAGCAGGCGCAGGTTGGCGATGATGGCGGCAAAACTGTTGGCCAGGGTGCGGATCATTTCCAGTTCAAAGTCGCCGTAGGTGTTGGCGACCGGGTTTTCCAGCTGCAGCACGCCCAGCAGTTCGCCGCGGTAAAGCAGGGGTTCGGCCAGGGCGGCGCGCATTTCAGGGGAGAGGGTGGCCGGCGCATCGGGCATGGCGCTGGCGTCGCGCAGCAGGAAGGGCTGCCCGCTGGCGGCGGCTTTTCCGGCGATGCCTTCCCCGATGGGGAAGCGCATTTGCCGCAGGGTTTCGGCGGGCAGGGCGTGCCCGGCCCAGGCGGCAATTTGCAGGCTTTCGGGGGCGTCGGCTGCGGGCACCAGCACGGCCACGCCGTCGGCGGGGCGGACGGCGTGCAGGCTTTCCACCACGTTCCGGATGGCTTCTTCTACCGAAGTGGCCGAGGCTGCGGCGGCGGTAATCTGGTGCAGGTAGCGGTGCCGCGCCAGGTTTTGCTGGGCTTCGGCAAACAGCCGGGCGTTGACCACGGCAATGGCCAGCTGGTCGGCCAGAATGCGCAGCACGGCCACATCTTCTTCGCCGAAGGCGTGGGTGTAGGCGGCCTGAATGTCTAACGCGCCGATGAGTTCATCGCCCACCTTGAGCGGCAGTCCCATTTCGGCGCGGGTTTCCGGCAGCAGGGGGTTGAAATGGTGGATTTCGCTTTGGGAAACATCGTTGACCACCACCGGCTCGCCGGCGGCAAGGGCCTGCCCCACAATGGAGGCCGACCCCACGGCCAGGCGGTGGCGGCGGGCTTTGAGCTGCTGCCCTGCTTCGCCGGTGGATTCCCGCACATAGGCGTATTGCCCGCTTTCATCAAGCAGGAAGACCGACGCGTGGTAAAAGCCGAAGCGTTCGCGCACCAGGTTGATGGCTTTGCGGAGCAGTTCTTCCAGGTCAAGGGTGCCGCTGGCGTCGCGGGCGATTTCGGCGGCAATTTGCAACTGGCCGGAGCGGCGCTGGGCTTCGGCGTAGAGGCGGGCGCTTTCCAGCGTGCTGCCGAGGCGTTCGGCCAGCCGGTTCAGCAGGCGCTTTTCTGCCGGTGTCCAGGGGGTAGATTTGCGCAGGCGGGCGAGGGCCACCGGGCGGCCGTGGGCTGCAATGGAAAGGCGGTATTCGTGCGTGTTTTCGGCAGCGGGCGCAGGCGCGGCCGATGCCGCGGAGGCCGTTTCTGCCAGCGGGCGGATTTGCCCATCGGCGCTCAGGCGGAAGCCGCGCACCCGCCGCCGCTGCAAAAAGCGCTGCCAGCCCTGCCGGCTCAGGTCTTCGTAGGCGCGGCGGGCGCGCGCCAGGGCGTTTTGCGTTTCTTGCAGCAGGTAGATGTTGGCAATGGCCACAGACAGCAGGTCGGCCACCATTTGCAAGGCGGTCATTTCTTCGGGGGTCAGGGCTTCGCTGCTGCGGGAATGCACGTCCAGCGCGCCCAGCAGGCGGTCGCCGCTTTTGAGGGGCAGCGCCACCTCGGTGCGGGTATCGGCCAGTTCGGGGCGGGGCGGCGCTTCGGCGGTGAATTGTGCCGTGTGGGGGGTTACGGTGCTCAGGGCCTGCCCGACGACGTGGGTTTCGTGGAAGCCGATGGTGAGCCGTTGGGCCAGCAGTTTTGCGGCGGCATCGCCGTTTTGGGTGTAGGCGGCCCGGATGGCGGCGCGTTGCGCGTTTTCTTCGGCCAAAAAGGCGGCCACGTGGTAGAAGCCGAAGCGCTGGCTGATGAGCCGCACGGCTTCCTGCAGCATGGCGTCCAGGTCGGTCATGGCCGAAACGGCGCGCCCGATTTCGGCGGCGGCCTGAATTTGGGCGGTGCGGCGCTGCAGGGCGCGGGTGCGTTCTTCAACTTTGTCGGCCAGGGTGGCGTAGGCTTCCTGGATGCGGTCGGCCATCAGGTTGAAGGTGTGTGCCAGCTGGCCGATTTCATCGTTGCGTTGCAGGGGCAGGCGCAGGCTGAAATCGCCTTCGGCAAAGTGTGCGATTTGGGCGCTCAGGGTTTCCAACGGCCGCACGATGTAACGCCGCATGAGCCACACGCCGCCCAACAGGAACAGCAGCCCCATGAGGGTCAGGAACAGAGGCACGCCTTCCAGCACGCGGGTGGTGCGGGCAAAAACAGGGGTGCGGTCGTGGGCGTATTCGTCGGCATGGACGTACGTCCGCTCCAGAGCCGAGCGCAGGCCGGTTTCCTGGGTTTGCAGCATCTGCAGGCGGAATTTGGCCGCCGGCCAGTTTTCTATTTGCGCCTGGCTGAGCAGGCTTTCGGCCAGGAAGACGACTTTGTCGAGCCGGGGAAGGGCGTCGTCCAGGCTTTTCCGGGTGAGAAGGTCGGGCGGCAGTTTGCTTTGCTCTTCGTGCAGGGATTCCTGGTCGTGTTTCAGGTCTTCTATCCACAGGGAGGTTTGTTCTTGCAGAAAGCGGACATTGTGGGAAGGGAAGGCGGTGTTCAGGCCGGTATCCAGCCGAATGAGGTCGGCCAGGGTTTTGGCGGTGGTTTCGGTGACTTCCAGCACCGTGGTGTATTGGCCGGTGAGGGTGCGGAGGTGGAAGTTTTCGTAAGTAACCACAGCGCCGGCGACCACGAAGGCGATCATCAGGATGACGCTGAACAGCACCACCCGATTCATCAGGGAAGTGCGAGATGAAGAAGGAGGAGAAGTGGCCATGGCTTACTCCGTCGCTGCGGGCGCGATGAAATGGATCTCGGCTTCGGAAACTTCAAGCATTTGCTGGAGCTCTTTCAGGGCGGTCTGGACGACGGTGTCAAGGTCCAGGGTTGCCCCGAGGCGGACGGAAACTTCGTTCAAGAGGCTGTTTTCGCGGGCGTTTTGCCGGGCCTGTTGGGCGAGGTAGAGGTTTTCAATGGCAAGAGCCAGCTGCGAACCTGCCTGGGCGGCAAAGGCCCGGTCTTCTTCCGACCAGGGGGTTTCGCTTTCCAGCACAATGGTGCCCAGGGGCTGGCCGTAAAGGGAAATGGGCACTTCCAGGGGGAAGCCCTCGGCGCTGCCCGGGGGGGCGTCGTCGCCCACGACCACTTCAAGATGTTCTTGTGCCTGCGCGTTGGCTTCCCAGGCATCGGCCAAAAAGCGGCGGTGGGTTTCGGCCAGGGTTTGCAGGCCGCGCTGGGCTTCCTGATAAAGGCGGGCGTTGTGCAGGGCGGTGGCGACGTTATCAACGATGCTTTGCAGCACCGCGAGGTCGTCTTCGTCAAAGGCAACCGGCCGTTCGGATTGTACGGTCATGGCGCCCAGCACTTCGCCGTGGCTGATGAGGGGCAGGGCCAGTTCGGTGCGGGTGAGGGGCAGGTGCGGGTTGGCAAAGCGGACGGCTTCTTCGCCGACATCCAGCGCGATGCGGGGTTTGCGGTTGCTGATGCTCCAGCCGATCATGGAAGCCCCGCCGATGGCCAGCCGGTGGCCTTCGGCCAGCATTTTGCGCCCAGCTTCGCCGGTGCCTGCCCGCAGCACGGCATATTCGCCGCGTTCGTCGACCAGAAAAACGCCGACATAGTAAAGTTCAAAGCGGTCGCGTACCAGGTTGACCACCCGCCAGATGAGTTCGTCGGGGTCCAGGATGGTCGTGATGATGCGGGCAATTTCGGTGGCGGTGCGGATTTCCCCCAGGCGGCGCGCCAGCATTTGGCCCTGTTCTTCCAGGCGGCGGCGTTCTTTTTCCAGGATGTCGTTGAGGGTTTTGCTTTCTTCCAGTGAGTTTTCCAGGCCGCGGCGGTAAAGGATGAGTGTGGCGCCCAGCGTCAGGGCAACGCCGATGAGGGTAACGCCGGTGCGGGTCCAGGCGGCGGGCAGGCTGCTGCGGAGGACGGCTTCGTTGGGCGGCGGCGGAAACCAGCCGTGGGTGAAGGCAAGGCCGGCGCCGAAGTGGTATAGCAGGGCCGCAGCCAGGTTGACAAAGTTGTGGGGTTCGGGCAAGAGCAGGGTGCCCATGGCCGCCGTGCCCAAAAGCCAGACCCGCCCATCGCCCGCCACGCCGCTGACAGAATATGCGGCCGTTGTTGCCCCGTACATGACCAGGATAAGCCCCCACACCCGCCAGGTGTAAAGCCCCGGGTAGGCTTTCAGGAAGAAGAGGAGGAGCAAGAGCAGGTATGCGGCGGTGTAAACCGCGGCCAGGCCGTAAGCGCCGCCGGTCACGGCCGCCGACACGCTGACGCCCACAATGGGCAAGGCCACAAGGATGGCCGCGCCGAGCAGCACGTTGAGCACGCGGGCGCGGAAGCCCAGGGCTTCGCCGGAGGCGGGGTCGGCGGCAGCGGTGTGGGTGGGCGAGGGACGGTTAAGCGTGGTCATCGTTCCCCTCCGTGGTGGGGGCGGTTTCTTCGGCTTGCAGGCCGCCGAGTTGCAGCCGGGCAACGCCGCGGCGGATGTGCAGGGAGCGCTGCAGGCTTCTCAGCGCGGTTTCCAGCACTTCGCCGATGTCTTGCGCCCGACCTGCAGCCTCGGAAATTTCCAGCAGCACCCGTTCGCGCTGCCGGGCGGCTTCGGTGCGGGCCAGCAGGTAAATTTTGTGCAGCAGCAGGGCGACAGAGGTGGCAATGGCCTCTACAAATTCGGCATCGGCACGGCCAAAACGGTGGGTTTGCGCGGTATCTTGCAGCACCAGGGCGCCGATGAGCTGGTCGCCGGTGATCAGCGGCACGCCCAGCCAGGATTGCGCCGGTTTGCCCACCACCTTTGCGCCCAGTTCGCGCGCCCGCTGTTCTACATTATCGGCAAGCAGCAGGGTTTGGCGCGCGGAAATCACCCGCGAGAGCAGCCCTTCGCCCAGGGGGAAGGGCTCTATGTGCAGGTGCCCTTGCCCCTGTTCGTAAGCGTAGGGGATTTCTATTCTGCGCCGCAGGGGGTCGTAACGCGCCACGATGATGCCCACTTCGCCGAAGACGGCGTGCAGTTCGCGGCGCAGGGTTTCGTAAAAGGCTTCGGGGGTGGAGGTTTCGCCCACGCTTTCGGCCAGGCGCATCAGGGTTTGCATTTCTTGCAGCCGCCGCTGGGCGGTGGCGAGCGCCACGGTACGCTGCAGGGCCGCGTTGGCGATTTCGCTCAGGGTGATGTAAGGCTGAAGGCGTTGGGCGGAAAGCGCGCCGGGGGTTTCGCTGCCCAGAAGGAAGACGGCTGCCAGAATATCGCCGTTGTAAATCGGCAGGAAGGCCGCCGACCGGCATCCCGCGCTTTTGGCGAGGGCGGCCAGCCTTTCGGGCATGGCGATGGCGCTTTGCAGGTCTTTGAGCACCAGCGGTGTGCCGGGGGGAAGGTAGCGCCGCAGGCTTTCGGGATCCATGTTGAGGGTGGGCACCGCGGCGGGCACGCTGCCTTCCTGAGGGTGGTGGGTGGCAGTCAACCGGTAGGTATGGGCGTCGGGGTCGTAGGCGTACATTGCGGCGATGAAGGGCAGGTTTTGCAGTGAACTTTGCGCCACTTCCATGATGTCGTCTACGTTTTGGGTTTCGGCCAGCCGCCGGCTGATCTGGAAAAGCAGGCGCACTTCGTCATAGCCGATTTCGGCCTGTTGGCGCATGCGGGCGTTGTAGATGGCCGCGGCCAGTTGCCCGGCCAGGGTTTGCAGGGTGGCCAGGCTTTGTTCGTTGAAGGCGTTGGGGTCTTTGCTTTGGACGTCTAACACGCCGAGCACTTCGTTCCCGATGAGCAGGGGAATGCCGGCCTCGGAACGGGTTTCCGGCAGCAGGGGGTTTTTGAAGTGGATGGGGTCGTCGGTAACATCGGAAGCCACGCGCGGCTGCTTGTGGGCGGCCGCCCAGCCGACCACCGAGGGGCTGCCGACTTTCAGGCGGTGCCCCTGCTGCTTCATTTGGGCGCCAACCTCGCCGGTAGATTCTTCCAGCACGGCGTCGCCGTTTTCGTCAATGAGGAAGACCGAGGCGTGATAGTATTGCGGGAAGTGTTCGGTAATGAGTTCCACGCTGCGGCGCAAAATTTCCCGCAGGTCGGAAGCCGAGGTGGCCACGGTGGCGACTTCGGAGGCCGCGCGCAGTTGCGCCGTGCGTTCTTCAACCTGGGCTTCCAGCGAACGGTAGAATTCGCTCAGCTCATCGGCCATCTGGTTGAAGGCGTGGGCCAGCATGCCGATTTCGTCGTTGCGCTGCACCGGGGCGCGCTGCAGCCAGTCGCCGTCGGCGAAGCGGCGGGCGGTGTCGGTTATTTGCATCAGCGGGCGGGTGATGTAGGAAATCGTCAGCCACACGACCAGCGCCAGCACCAGGGCTGCGATGAGGAAGCCGCGCAGCACCGTGGGCAGCACGGCCTGGGCGCGGCCGGCGAAGAGTTTGGCGGGGATTTCCAGCCCGATGGCGGCGTTCATGGCGGGCACCCAGCGGGCCAGGGTGAAGACTTTTTGCCGGGTGAGGGGCGAGGTGTAAGTGCCTTCAATTTCCCCTTCGGGGCTTTCGTTGGACGGGGTGAAGCCTTGTTCCAGCAAGGCCGGGACGTTTTTCAGGGCTTTCAGGGTGTGGGTTTCGGGGTCCAGGGTGAGGTATGCGCCGTCATAAAGCAGAAAATAAGCGTGGCTGGAGGGGTAGCGCGAAGCCAGCTGGTTGAGGCGTTGTTCCAGGGCAATTTCTTCCGAAACCCCCACGAGGTATGCTTTTTTGCCGCTCACGCGGTCGGCGTAGGGCAACACGCTGAAGAGGAGGGTGCGCTCTTTTTCAGAAGGCAGGGGAGAGTAATTGTGCGTCAGAAAGTGTACGCCGCCGAAGGGGTCGGGGGCGAAGGTACTGTTGGCGGGGGCGATTTTGGTGAGCCATCCCAGGCCGCCGTTGGCAGCCGCGGGCGCGCTGATGTGTTGAATGAGTTTGTAAAGAGGGCTGCCCCGGGTTTGCAGCCCTTCCCATTCGCGGCGGCTGCTGGCAAGGATGGCGCCGTCGGGGGAGATGATGAGGAAATCGTTGAAAACGGGGAAGGTCTGGTAGCGGTTGATGTCGGCCAGTTCGGCAATGGCCTCTTGCTGGGCGGCCGAAAAGCGGGGGTCTTCGTGGAAGGCGGTGAGCAACTGGTGGGCGGCATGGGCAAAACCCCGCCGGTGGGCCACCGTGTCCAGCCGGGCGCTTTTGGAAAGCAGCCACTCGTTGAGGTCGGCTTTCATGGTGTCTTCGGCCTGGCGCAGCTGGTCGCCGGTTTGTTCTTGCAGGGCGTGTTGGGCTTCGCGGGCGCTGTACCATCCCAGCACAGCCATGATGAACAGGGAGAGGGGCACCAGAATGAAGACCATGCGCCGCGCCAGGCGGCCGCGAAAGGCGGGCGTGGTGGCTTGAGGAACGGGAGAGGAAGTCTGGCTCATAGAAAACTCCGCCTGAGCGCCTGTCCGAAAGGCTTGCCGGGCGCGTGATGGTCACGGGGAAGCGCCGCCGAAAGACGCCCCGATGTGCTGCAAGGGGCTTTCGGCGGCCTGCCATGACATGACCGCGAGGTTTTTTCGGACAGGCTTAGAGTTCCCACACCGGCTCGCCGTTCAAAATGCGGCGAATCTGGTCGGGAAAGCGGTCGGGGTCCAGCGGCTTGCCGATGAAGCCGTCGAATCCGGCGGCTTTGGCCTTGTTGATTTGCTCGCGGCTGGCCTCGGCAGTCACTGCCACGACGAGGGTGTCTTTCAGGGAGGGGGATGAACGGATTTTCCGCAGGGCGCTGTAGCCGTCTTCATAGGGCAAGCGGATATCCATCAAAATCAGGTCTACACGCGAAAGGGTGTCGGCGTATTCCACCACTTCGTAGCCGCTGGTTTTCCATTCGCAGTGGATGCCCATGTAGCCCAACATGCGGGCGATGAGGACAAAGTTGGCCACGTTGTCTTCCACCACCAGCACCACGGCTTCGTCGGGGTTTTCCGGCAGGCGGCGCGGGGGCGTGTCCGGCAGCGGGGTTGTGTTCTGTTCCGGGGACATGGCGACCGCCTTATGAAGATTTTGCTGCCAGAAAGCCGGCAATCTGGCGCGGCAGGGCGTCTACGTCAATAGGCTTCTGGATGTACCCGTCGCATCCGGCCTGGAGGACCCGCTCGCGGTCGCCTTTCATCACGTTGGCAGTGAGG
>Ga0256829_1003151_pt1 | contig 11657 bp, 11 predicted proteins | sample 131447metaG_FD_185979 | JGI IMG/M metagenome (GOLD analysis project Ga0256829, IMG submission 185979) | Hydrothermal vent microbial communities from Lau Basin, Pacific Ocean - 131-447 | ecosystem: Environmental > Aquatic > Marine > Hydrothermal vents | place: Pacific Ocean: Lau Basin | collected... | reverse complement strand
AATAGGACCAATATTTAAAGCATCTGTATGTTGTACTTTTTTTGGTGCTTCTTTTGTTGTTGCATTTTGGTCTGCTGGAGGTGTATCATTACCTGATAATAAAAAGTAAGCTACTACACCACCAATGATTAATAATAAAAGTAATAAAACAACAATGATAATTAAAATTAATTTATTTCCACCACCTTCGCTTTTTTTCTCTTCTTTTTCTTCTTCTTCTTTTTTTTCTTCTTCTGCCATAGTATTCCTTTTTTTTGATATAATTTTATCAAAAAAAGGTAATAAGTTGATAAATAAATTCTTTTTTTTCTTAGGAAGTTGGTTTTTAAAGATTTTTGATTTTACAATAGGTTCTCTTGGAAGGTTTAGTGTATTTCAATTAGAGATATTAAAATTAATTTTTGTACCTCCTTTTAGATTCAAACAAATTTTATTACAAATTGAATTTATAGGGATTAATTCATTTTTAGTTATATTTTTAACAGCATTTTTTACCGGAATGGTAGAAGCTATTCAGCTTTATAACGGTTTTCATAGATTTGGAATTGAAAATTTTATGGGATATACAATATTTTTATCTATTTGTAAAGAATTAGGACCTGTATTTGCTACACTTATGGTTATTAGTAGAGCTGTAAGTGCGACGGCAGCAGAGCTTGGGACTATGAAAGTAACTGAACAAATTGATGCTCTTGATGTAATGGCTGTTAATTCTAAACAATATTTAATAGTTCCAAGAATTATAGCTATGATTATTTCATTACCTATTTTAATTTTATTTTTTGATACTATTGCCAATACTGGGGCTTACTTAATTTCTGTATATGTTTTAGATGTAAATGCAGTTTCTTATATCGATACTATTAAGCAATTTGTAGAATTTAAAGATTTTACAGAAGGGATAATTAAAGGGGTTGTATTTGGATATTTAATAGCAATGATTGGGACTTATATGGGATATAATACAACTGGTGGTGCAAAAGGAGTAGGGCAAGCTACTACATCTGCTGTTGTTGTAGCTGCTATTACTATTTTTATAGCTGATTATTTATTATCTGCTATGTTTTTGTTTTTTGATTTATAAGAAGGCTTTATTTGAATAAAGCACTTCCTACTCTTATCATATTACTTCCACATTTAATGGCAAGTTCAAAATCACTACTCATTCCCATCGAACAAACTTTAGCTCCATCTTTTTTAAGTTTATCAAAAATAGAATAAGTTAATTTAAATGAATTTATAATCTCTTTTTGATTATCACTATGGGCTCCTATTGTCATAACACCTTTTAGATTTATATTTGGACAAGTTTCTTTAATTTGTTGATATGTATTGATTGCAAGTTCTGGTGAAATACCCGATTTAGTTTCTTCTTTTGCAGAATTTATTTCAAGTAGACAATTTATTTTTTTATTTGCTCTTTTATCTATTTCTTTTGCTAATTCAAGAGAATTGATTGATTGTATCATAAAAGGGTTTAGTTTTAGTAGTTTATTTATTTTATTTTTTTGTAAATTACCAATAAAATGCCATTCTATTGGTAAATCAGATAGAGTATTTACTTTTTCTTCTAATACTTGGACTCTATTTTCTCCAAATGCTCTTTGTCCTTCATTATATAATTTTTTTACAGCATCACTATTAGAATATTTACTAACTGCTACAATTTTTACTATTAAATGTTCATTTACTTCAAGTCTTGCTTTTTCTACTCTCTGGATTAATTCATCTAAATTCATTTTATTCCTTTAAAATAATTTATGGCTTTTTGTTTATCTATAATTATAGCTTTTTTTAGAGATTCTAAGCTATTAAATTTTTGATTTTCTCTTAAAAATTGTAAAAATTCTAAATCATATATGTCATTTTTTATTTCTTTATCAAGTAGATGAGTTTCTATTGAAAAATTATTATCAGTTGAGCGATTACCTATAAAAGTAATAGAAGGCTTTTTATTTAAAAGAGTTAAATATACTCCATTTTTAGGGATAGTGTAATTATAAATAGGTTTTAAATTTATTGTAGGAAGAAGCTTTTCTTTTCCTATTCCTTGTCCTTTTATTTGAGAGGCTTTTATTTTATAAGTATGATTTAGAAATTGATTTGCTTTTTTTATTTCAGCATTTTTGATAAATTTTCTAATAGTTTTTGAATGTACTCCTATATTATCTATTTTTATTTCATCTATAATAGTTACTTTGAAATGTTTTTTTAAAGTTTCAGGAGAACCTATTCTATTTTTACCAAATCTAAAATCATAACCAATAATAATCTCTTTAGGATTAAATTCTTTTTTTAATTTTTCTATAAATTCTAAATGAGTAAGATGTTTGATTTTATCTAAATTATAAAAATTACAATTAAGAGCAGTATATTCACATCTTGTTGTTAATGGAGTTATAGTAGAATTTTTTTCAATTACTAATATTTCATCACTTTTACTAAAAAGCTTTTGATGGGCATAATGCATACCATCAAAACCTCCTATTGCTAATTTCATTATCCTGCTTTTGCTGCACTTGCAAGATTCCACATAGGCATAAAGATACCAAGAGCTAATAATAATACAAGTCCACCAATTACAGCCATCATAATAGGCTCTATTGCATCACCCATTCCATCTACTATTTCATCAAATTGAGTTTTATAATAATCACTTGCATTTTGGAGCATTGTGTCTAAATTCCCAGCTTCTTCTCCTGCTGAAATCATTTGAAGTGTAATATTATCTAATAATTCATATTCTTTAAGACCATCTGTAAGAGATTTTCCTTGATTTATCTCTTTTATAACTCTATCAATTTTTTCTTTTAAAACGGCATTTTCTAAAATACCATTTGCAATATTTAAAGCTTCAATTAAAGAAATCCCAGCTTTTGAAAGTTCAGTTAATACTAATAAAAATCTTGAGACAGAAGAATATTCTATAACTGGTCCTATAATTTTTACTTTTAGTAAAAAAGAATCAAATTTATATTTATAATCTACACTTGTTTTATACATAAATTTGTGAGCTATAAATAATAATATAAAAATTGCGACAATAATCGGACCGTAATGATTAAATGCATATTCTAATCCTAATAAAATTTTTGTTGGTAAAGGTAATGGTGCATGTAATTGTTCAAAAATCTCTTTAAATTTTGGTACAACATACATAATTAAAATTGTAAAAGCTATTCCCATTGCACTTAATGTGATTAAAGGATATCTCATTGCCTTTTTAAATTTTTGTCTATTTTCTTCTATATCTTGATAAATATCAGCAAGTGCTGCAAGTGCTTCTGCTAATGCACCGGTTTGTTCTCCAAGTTTAACCATAGCAGTAGCTAACACTCCTACATAAATTTGGTAATCTTCAAATGTTTTTGATAAATTTTGCCCATTATCTATATTTTCTGCTGCTTTTAGAAATAATTCTTTTACTAGTGGGTCTATTGCATTATTTCCAATATTTTCTAAGCTATCTTTTATTGAAAGTTGGGCTTTTGTAAGGGCTGAGAGTTGTCTAATTGCACTAATAAAAGCTTCATAATTTAATTTCTTTTTTGAAAAGTTTGCTAATATAATATGTTTTAAATCATTAAGTTTATCTTCTAATGGCATACTTGTTTCTTCTACTTTTACTGCAATACCTTTATATTTAGTAGAATCTTTTAATGATTCCAAAACTTCAGTTTTATCTTCTCCTTTTAATATAATCTCTTGTTTTTTACCTTTTGAAAGAAGTGTAATTTTATAATATTTCATATATTAACCTTTGATACCCTATAAATTTCTTCTAAAGTAGTTTCCCCTTTTAGGGCTTTTACTAATCCATCCATAAACATAGGTTCATATCCCTTTTGTTTTGCTAATTTTTCTAATTCTACCACTTCTGTATTTTTTGCAATTGCACTTGATATATCTTCATCGACTGTAAAAACTTCACTAATTAAAGTTCTCCCTTTGTATCCTGTCATATTACATTCATCACAACCTTTTCCTTTATAAAAAGTTTTAGATGTAATTGCAGGAAACTTTTCTTTAATTGGTTCAAGCAATGCGGAATTTGGTTTGTGCTTTATTTTACAATGAGGACATATTCTTTTTACTAATCTTTGAGCCTCTACGGCTACTAATGCAGCACCTACCATAAAAGGGTCAGCCCCCATATCTACCATTCTACTTACAGCACTTACAGCATCATTTGTATGTAAAGTAGAGATTACTAAGTGTCCAGTAAGAGCAGCTTTTATAGCAATTTCAAGTGTTTCAAGGTCTCTAATTTCCCCAATCATTATAATATCTGGGTCTTGTCTTAGGATACTTCTTAGAGCTGCTGCAAAACTAAGTCCGACTTCTTCATTTACATTTACTTGTTGGATTAATTTCATTTGATATTCTACTGGGTCTTCAACTGTAATAATTTTTTCTTCAATATTTTTAATTTTATTAAGTGAAGCATATAAAGTAGTTGATTTACCACTTCCTGTTGGACCTGTTACTAATACAATTCCATTTGGAGCTTTTAGAGATTTTTCAAGTTTAGTTAAATTTTTTGGTGAAATTCCAACTTCTTCAAGTTTTTTTGTTACATTTCTTTTGTCTAAAATCCTAATAACAATACTTTCACCTGTAGCAATAGGTAAAGTTGAAACCCTAAAGTCAAAATGATTTTCACCTAAATCCATACTAAATCTACCATCTTGAGGTTTTCTTTTTTCTGAAATATTTAAATTGCTTAATAGTTTAACTCTTGCTGCTATTGGACCAAAAAATTCTTTTTCAATTACAATTAGTTCTTGAAGACTTCCATCAATTCTTCCTCTTACTATCATAGTATCTTCTTCTGTTTCAATATGGATATCACTTGCACCTTTATCAATAGATAGTAAAACAATATATTTAATAAATTTCATTGTTCCAGAATCTTCATCTTCCTCTATATCTTCAGCTGTTCCTGCTAATTCTTTTCTAATCTGTTCTATAATTGAATTTGCTTTTTCTCTGTTTTTTAATTGAACTATATATTTTTTTATATCTTTTGTTAATGCAATTGCTGGTTTTACAGGCTTTTTCAAATATCTTTGAAGTGTAGTAATAGCATCTACATCCATAGGATCATAAATTGCTACGAGTACTTCTTTTGGAAATTCTTGGATAGGTAAAGCAGTGTATTTTTCTAATACAGCTACCGGTACTTTTTTTAATAATTTAAAATTTATTTCAACATTATTGAAATTTATAATTTTTATATGTGATTGATTAGCAATAGCTTTCATAATATCTTCTTCAGATACCAAACCTTCTTCGATTAATACTTCCCCTAATTTTTTATTAGATTGAGATTTTTTTTGAATTTCAAGAGCACGTTTTAAATCTTCGGTTGTAATTTTCCCATCTTGAATTAAAAAATCCCCAATTCTAACTTTTTTCATTAACATAGTTTAAACCTTTACCAATAGATATGTTCTGCTATAAAATTATTGTTTTTATAAATTTTTATAGAAATTTTTGTTTCATTTTCTACTTTTGAAAGTGTATATCTATATCCATTTTGTTCTACTATATAAATATCTCCAATTTTTGAATAATTTCCATGCGAAATGTTTTCAAATACAATAGATAAAATATTGTTACTTTTTGGTAAAGATAAATTTGAAATATCTATATTATCAAACACCATTTGCAATAATAATTTTTTAATTAAAAATATTGAAGCAATATAAGAAGCATTATTTCTTCCTATTGGAGTATGTATCATGTATTTTGAGATTCTAATAGCAGTATTTATCATATCAACTTTTACACATGACAATGCTACAATTGAAAGATAATTATCATCTGTTTTATTTTGATTAAGAATCCAAATACCTTTTTTACAAGTATCACTATAATCTTTATTTTTATAAAAATTATAAATTTCATTTTTTTCAATTCCAAAAGATAGAGAAATAATAGTAAGTAAAAATAATAATTTTTTCATTTTTATCCTTTTTTATTTAGCATTTTATCAAAATAGTTGTTAATTTTTGCTAATTATACTATAATTCAAAAAAAAATTTAAGGAGAAATAATGGCAATTACTGTTTATTATGATAAAGATGCTGATTTAGAGATTATTAAAAGTAAAACTGTTGCAATGATTGGATTTGGAAGTCAAGGACATGCTCATGCAGAAAATTTAAGAGATAGTGGAGTAAATGTAGTAGTAGGACTTAGAAAAAATGGAAGTAGCTGGAAAAAAGCTGAAGCAAAAGGTTTCGAAGTTTTAACAGTTGCAGAAGCTACTGCAAAAGCTGATGTAGTTATGATTTTACTTCCAGATGAAAATCAATCTGAAATTTATAAAAATGAAATTGAAGCAAATTTAAAAGAGGGTGCAACTATTGCATTTGGACACGGATTTAATATCCATTATGGAAGAATCATTCCAAGAGCTGATTTAAAAGTAATTATGGTAGCACCAAAAGCACCAGGACATACTGTAAGAAGTGAATTTCTAAGAGGAGGAGGAATTCCTGACTTAATCGCAGTTGAACAAGGTGGAGAAGAAGCTAAACAAATCGCTTTAAGTTATGCAAGTGCAATTGGTGGAGGAAGAACAGGAATCATTGAAACAACTTTCAAAGATGAAACTGAAACTGACCTTTTTGGTGAGCAAGCTGTATTATGTGGAGGAGTTACTTCATTAGTTCAAGCTGGATTTGAAACATTAACAGAAGCTGGATATGCACCAGAAATGGCATATTTTGAATGTCTTCACGAACTTAAATTAATCGTAGATTTAATGTATGAAGGTGGTATTGCAAATATGAGATATTCTATCTCTAATACAGCTGAATATGGTGATTATGTAAGTGGTCCAAGAGTGGTAAATGAAGAAAGTAAAAAAGCTATGAAACAAATCTTAAAAGAGATTCAAAATGGTGTATTTGCAAAAGACTTTATTCTTGAAGGACAAGCAGGATATCCAAGAATGAATGCTGAAAGAAATAATATGAAAGAAACATTAATAGAAAAAACTGGTAATAAATTAAGAGGTATGATGCCTTGGATTACAGAAAATAAAATTATTGACCAAGAGAAAAATTAATTTTTTTCTCTTTTTTTTTAAATTACTTCAAAATAACTTCTTTCCTATATTTTAATTTAATGTTTAATTTTTTAAAGATATATAATTCTATATTAGTTTGAATGTAAAAAAATTGTAAAATTTTTGAAAAACAAGGACTTTTTATATTAAATTAATCAGAAATTCTTTACATTTTAGATTTTATTGTGCTATAATTTTTTCACAAAAAAACTTTAAAAGGATTTACTATGAGAAAATTAGTATCGTTAGTAGCAGCTGCTATGATTACAACAACAGCATTTGCTGATACAGCTTCAATGTCAAAGGATGGATTAGGTGACTTTTTAATAGCACCAGTTTATTTTGCAAAAGATAATTTATGTACAAATGTAACTGTATATAATACAAATGAAACAAAATCTGTAATTGCAAAAGTAGCATTTAGAGAACAAATCGCTTCAAATGAAGTTGACTTCCCAATATTTTTAAGCCCAGGTGATGTATGGGATGGTAAAGTTTGTCAAAGAGGAAATGGAGATGTTTATTTAACAAGTAATGATGATTCAAATCACCCAGCTATTAAAAACCTTTTATTAAAAGGAAAAGATTTAACTGCTCAAAGTAAAGCAGCAGGACATACTAATATTGACTTTACAACAGGTTATATTGAAGTATATCCAATCGCTGAATTTGATGAACATTCAACTAACAAAGTTCAAAAATCAGTTTTAGTTAAAAGATGGGATAGTTTAATTGCTGGTAAAATTCCTGCAAATACTTTAAGAACAGGTGTTGATGGATATAGTTTAGCGGGTGATGTTTCATTCGAACAAAAAAATGGAGATGCACAAACAGCTATTTTACCAATGGTAGCATTTAAAGGTACTGATGATAAAGTATTAACAGGTAGTGTTATTGCTTATGGTAATGATACAAGTCCATCTGTATTACTTGGAGCACAAAAAAAAGTTCAACTTTTAAAACTTATGCAACATAAAACTGCAGCATTTAATTATGTAAATGGTGGACAAGATCAATATATCGTATTTACTTATCCATTTGGTTATACTGATAATCAAGTAAGAAAATTCAAAGTAACTGTTAGAGATATGGAAGAAAATAAAGATGCTCCAAAAAAAGAAGTTGTAGTGTTTTCTCCAGCACCAAAAGTAGTGAAAAAAGCTAATTATATGAAAAATGAAGTTGCAGTTATTAAAGTGTCTGATTTAATAGCTCAAACTAAAAACCCAGCAATGTATAATAAAGGGCAAATTCAAATCAAAGATATTACAAATGTAAATAATGTTCAATTAGGAGCAGGTAAAAATGCTTCATTTATAGCTACATTAGTTACAATTGATAGCAATAAAAATGGGGCTGATATAAAAAATGCATTTTATACACCAGTTAAGTAAGTTATTACTTTTCTTCCCCCTTTTTCTTTTTTCTTTTAGTGATTTATATAATTTTAAAACTTCAAAATTCACTATTATTTCTCAAAAAGATTCATATAAACTTATTTTAGAGGGTAGAAATTATTTGAATTATAAAGAAATAGAAGGCTTTAGATTTTTCTTACCAAAATACACAAAAGAATATAGTGTAAAAATATTAAGATTTAATTCAATTGGATATATTGATGGTTATTTATCTATGAATAAAGATTTTAAAAATATTTTAGATGTAGATCCAATCGAGTTAAAATATTATCTAACTGATTTTAAAAATGGATATAAAGCAATTAATTATTTGTTGAAAGGATATACTATTCCTTATAGAAAAGTAACTTCTATTTCTATTGAAGGATATAATATTCCTACTAGTGTATCAAAAAACTTCTCCAAATATATATATTTCGCAATTAATCACAATACAGATTATAATAATAAATTACAATATTTAGTTTATTCTGTGTATTTAGTTTTGGATAAACAAAAGATAGATAGTTATATGAAAAAATATCATATACAAAATATAAAAAATTTTATACCTTATTTATATAATTTAAAATATAAAAAAGTTAAAGTAATACAAATTCATAAAAAAACAGTAAAACCAGCTAAAAAAGATTTAGAATATAGATTATATTTAGGAAGATTTTTGGATATGAAAGATTATGGCTTTATTTATAATATTCCAAAATATCAAGTAAATAAAACTAATTTAAATAAATCAGTAGTTATTTTAAAAAACACTATTGACTTTATATCAAATAAAATAGATAAGGTTAATAATTATGTCTCTAATATGGGAATGTTTAAAGATTATAAAAATGATATATTTACTTTAACAAGTGATATTGGTATGAAGTTGGATAATTTAAGATATTTAAATTTCAGTGTAAAAATAAAACAACCTAAGTGTTTAGATTATAAGTCAGGAAATAAAGAATGTTTCAAAAATAATGTTTATTTTCATAACTATATTTATTTTTTGATGAAATCTAATAAACAAATAAATGATAATTTAATTTTAGCTTATGGGGATTACAAAACTTATAATGATGTAGCAAAATATTATTTTGAAAATAGTGATATAGATAAAGCAAAATTATATCTTCAAAAAGCTTATTTACTTTCAAAAGATAGTATAATTGCACATAATTTAGCAGTTTTTTATGCAAGAGAAGATAATTTTAAAGAAGCAGCAAAATATTTACAACAATCTAATTTAGAAATAGATTATTATAATTTAGGACTTTATTATTATATGGGTAGAGGTGTGAAAGAAAGTGATAAATTAGCAAGAGAATATTTCAAAAAAGCACCACATATAAAAAAGGCAAGAGAAAATTTAAATATTATGAAAAAATATAAAATTGGATTATAAAGGATAAGAATGGGACAAATTGTAACTGTTACGAGTGGAAAAGGTGGAGTTGGTAAATCTACAACAACTGCAAATATAGCAACTGCATTATCTAAAATGGATAAAAAAGTTATAGCTATTGATTTTGATATTGGACTTAGAAATCTTGATATGATTTTAGGGCTTGAAAGTAGAATTGTTTATGATGTAGTAGATGTAATGGAAGGGAATTGTAATTTAGCTCAAGCTATCATTAAAGATAAAAAATCACAAAATTTGCATTTTTTACCAGCAAGTCAAACAAAAGATAAAAATATTTTAACAAAAGAGAAAGTAGAAAAACTTTTAAATGATTTAAAAAAGGAATTTGATTATATTTTAATCGATTCACCTGCTGGAATTGAAAGTGGATTTGAGCATTCTATATTTTTGGCAGATAGAGCGATTGTTGTAGTGACTCCAGAAATTAGTGCTGTAAGAGATGCTGATAGAGTGATAGGAATCATTGATGCAAAAAGTCAAAAAGCAATAAATGGTGAAGAGGTAGAAAAACATATTATTATTAATAGAATCAAACCTGATTTAGTTGAAAAAGGGGAAATGCTTGGTATTGATGATGTATTAGATATTTTATCATTACCTTTGATTGGAATAGTTCCAGATACAGAAGAGATAGTAAGCTCAACAAACTTAGGGACACCTATTGTACATAATGATAAATCAATTGCAGGTGAAGCTTTTAGACGAATAGCTAAAAGAATAGATGGAGAAGAAGTACCATTCGTAGATATTAAATCTCAAAAGGGATTTTTTGATAAATTAAAAGGATTATTTAAATGAGTTTCTTTGATATATTTAAGAAAAAAAAATCAGCAAATGAGGCTAAAAAAAGATTAATGATGATGCTTGAATATGAAAGAGCATCTACAAAAATAGATAATGTAGATGAAATGAAAAAAGATATTATTGAAGTTATCAAAAAATATGTAAAAGTAAAAGATGTAAATATTAAAAATCATTCAAATCAAGAATTTGAAGCATTAGAATTAGAAATAGTATTGGATAAATAATGAAAAAAACTCCTATTTTTAATAATAAAAAAATTTTATATTTAGTAGTAGGAGTTTTGTTGATTTTTGTTTCTATTTCTGCTTTTGTAAGTGGTTATTATGTAGCTAATTTAAATACTAAAAAAGAAACTCAAAAAAAACAACAAACTCAAAAAGCACTAAAAGAACTTCAAAAATTAGTAGATGAAAATATTCAAACTCAAACTAAAAAACATACAAAAGAACATAATAAAACAAAAATTCATAAAATAAATAAAATTATTAATAGTGAAAGTATCGATTATCAAGAAAATTCTAAAAACACTACTAAACAAGTAATAACTCAACCAAAAATCAAAACTAATAAACCGAAACTTATAATTATTATGGATGATATGAGTTTCAATTATCAAGTAAAAGATTTAAAAAAATTAAAGTTAGTTATTACTCCATCATTTTTTCCTCCAACTCATCGTCATCCAAATACACCTAAATATGCAAAAGAATTTAAACATTATATGATACATTTTCCTATGCAAGCAATGAATCCAAATTTCAAAGAGGAGCCAAATACTCTTCATATTGATAGCTCAAATCAATTTATAATAGATAGAATTAAATTTATAAAAAAGAATTTTCCAAACGATAAATTTGTAAATAATCATACGGGGAGTAAATTTACTTCTAATTTAGCTGCTATGAAAAGATTATTTAAGGATTTAAAAAAATATAATTTAATTTTC
>Ga0256829_1003150_pt1 | contig 11658 bp, 10 predicted proteins | sample 131447metaG_FD_185979 | JGI IMG/M metagenome (GOLD analysis project Ga0256829, IMG submission 185979) | Hydrothermal vent microbial communities from Lau Basin, Pacific Ocean - 131-447 | ecosystem: Environmental > Aquatic > Marine > Hydrothermal vents | place: Pacific Ocean: Lau Basin | collected... | reverse complement strand
ATACTTTATTTGCAGAATCATCTGCGGATTTTGTCGGGGTTGTATGGGCTTTTGCGTCCATTAGATGAAATGCTCCCTTACCGTTTGGAAATGGGCACCAAATTATCGAATGAGCGAGGCAAGGATTTGTACACTTTTTGGGGGGATTTGATCACGCAAAAGCTCAATCAGGCTCTGGATGTGGAAGCAGAAAAGGGGGGTGAAAGGGCCTTGGTGAACTTGGCTTCCAATGAGTACTTTAAAGCAGTACAACCCAAGCTTTTAAAGGGAGAGGTGATCACCCCTGTCTTTAAAGATTGGAAAAACGGGCAATATAAAATCATTAGCTTCTACGCCAAAAAAGCGCGTGGGTTGATGGCTCGGTATGCGGCAGTGAACCGCATTGAGCAGGTAGAGGACTTAAAATATTTTGATTTAGCAGGCTACCGCTTTGCCCCTGACCACTCCTCCGAAAAACAGTGGGTTTTCTTACGCAAAGAGGCATGATGGCGAGTCGAGAAAAGATTGAGCAGGCGGTCAAACAGTTGCCGCCGCTCTTGCAAAAAGATGTGGATGATAAACTCTGTGTCTGCAATGAGGTGAGTAAAGCGACCATTATTGGCTGTATTGTTGATGGTGCTGACAGTGTGGAGGCCGTACGGCAATGCTGTTATGCCACTGACGGCAATGGTTGCTGCACCCGCCAAGTTGAACGCTTAATCGAGTGTCTTACTTAGACTTTTTTACCTGTGTAGCCATCTCGTGCAAAACTCTCATCTTAGTTTTTTGTTTTCTCTTCTATAAACTGCTCAAGATGTTCTTTTGAACAGAAGCAGTGTTTTTCTCCAGCATTGTCTGTCACGCAAAGCCCTTCTTTTTCAGGAAGATGCAGGTTGCAGAGCTCACAGTGAATCATCGGTTCAGGCTGTTGGGCTTTGATTTTTGCTTCTTTTTCTGCTCGTTCTCGAGCCGCTTCTTCCCACTCCGCTTCACGACGAAATTGATCCACTCGGTTAATCACAAATCGTACCAGCAAAAACAGGGCGATAATCAATAGTAAAAACAGTAATGCTCTCATAGATAAATTTATCCTCTCTAAATTGGGTGTAGCATAGCATTTTTAAGGCAAAAAAACTAAAATAGAACGATTGTCATTATAGGAATCAAAGCGCATGAATCTGCACGAATATCAATCTAAACAGCTCTTTTCTGAGTATCAAATTCCTGTTCCAAAAGGTCAAGTGGTGACCCAGCTTGCTCAAGTGGCACCTGCCATTGAGGCGATTGGGGGGGATGCTTGGGTGGTCAAAGCGCAAATCCATGCAGGCGCAAGAGGAAAAGCAGGTGGGGTGAAAATTGTTCACTCGGTTGAAGAGGCGGAGCAAGTCGCTGAACAGTTATTAGGGAGCCAATTGGCGACACCACAAACAGCAGGAAAAGCCTTGCCTGTCAATGCGCTTTTGATTGAAGAGACATTGGATATTGCGGAAGAGCTGTATTTGAGTCTGTTGATTGATCGTAGCAGTCGCCGCCATTCGTTTATCGTTTCGGCTGCGGGCGGTATGGATATTGAAGCGGTAGCGGCTGAAACCCCTGAAAAGATTTTAAGAGTGAGTGTTGACCCAACGGTAGGGTTGATGCCTTATCAAGCCCGTGAAGTGGGGTTTGCCCTTGGGTTGAAAGGCGAGGCTTTTAAGCAGCTGGGGCAAATGATGCAAAAGCTGTATCAATTGTCGTTGGATAAAGACACCAGCTTGATTGAGATTAACCCTTTGATCAGAACGGGTGAAAACCGATTGGTGGCATTGGATGCAAAGCTCAATATTGATGACAATGCCCTTTATCGTCACCCTGATTTGGTGGCGATGCGAGACATCACTCAAGAGGATGAACGAGAAGCGATCGCTGCGGATCATCAGCTGAATTATATTGCTTTGGAGGGCAATATCGGTTGTATGGTGAATGGTGCGGGATTGGCGATGGCGACCATGGATTTGATTAAGCTCAATGGGGGCGAGCCTGCGAACTTTTTGGATGTCGGCGGCGGCGCAACCCCAGAGCGAGTGGCGACGGCATTTAAGTTGATTCTCTCTTCGCCTGAAGTGAAGTCGATTTTGGTGAATATTTTTGGCGGCATTGTACGGTGTGATTTGATTGCAGATGGGATTATTCAAGCAGTCAAAGAGGTTGGATTAACGATTCCTGTGGTGGTGCGGCTGGAAGGCACCAATGTGGAACTTGGGCGAGAGATGTTAGCCAATAGCGGCTTAGGCATTATTGCGGTAGATGGATTGGCAGAGGCAGCAAAAAAAGCGGTCGAAGTGGCAGGAGAGCAGACAAAATGAGTATTTTAATTGACCATTCAACGAAGGTAATCTGCCAAGGGTTTACAGGTAAACAGGGCACTTTTCATTCGGAACAGGCAATCGCCTATGGCACACAGATGGTGGGTGGGGTGACCCCTGGTAAGGGCGGTCAGACCCATTTGGGTTTGCCTGTGTTTAATACCGTACGAGAAGCGGTTGAAGAGGCGGGTGCCGAAGCATCAATGATTTATGTCCCGCCTGCTTTTGCTGCGGACTCCATTATTGAAGCGATTGAAGCGGGCGTGCAGGTGATTACCTGTATTACCGAAGGGATCCCTGTGGCGGATATGCTGAAGGTGCGGGCGGTCTTAGAGCAGTCCAATAGCTATTTGATTGGCCCTAACTGTCCTGGCCTGATTACCCCAGGGGAAAATGGTCAGGGTTGCAAAATTGGCATCATGCCTGGTCATATTCATCTGCCTGGAAAAATCGGCGTGGTGTCTCGTTCAGGCACCTTAACCTATGAAGCGGTGCATCAGACTACCCAAAACGGATTGGGACAGTCCACCTGTGTGGGGATTGGAGGTGACCCAATCAATGGGATGAGTTTTATAGATTGTCTGGAGCTGTTTGAACAAGACCCACAAACCGAAGGCATTATTATGGTGGGTGAAATTGGTGGCACAGCTGAAGAAGAGGCGGCTCAATTTATTCAAGCCCATGTGAGTAAACCTGTGGTGGCGTATATTGCAGGGGTGACAGCTCCCCCTGGTAAACGCATGGGGCATGCAGGCGCGATTGTCAGTGGCGGTCAAGGCACGGCTGAGGCAAAGTTCGCCGCTTTAGAGCAAGCGGGTGTGACAGTGGTGCGTTCGCCTGCTGAGATGGGCAATGCGATGTTACAAGTTTTAAATGCCGAGAATAGCAGAGGATAAATAGATGACGCATACCGTAACCGTGGTGATGGCGCAAATCGATCCTTTAGTGGGTGATATTCAGGGAAATACACAGAAGGTCATTGAGACAGTTAAACAGGCCAAAGCAGAACAGCAAGCGGATATCGTGGTTTTTCCCGAGATGACGCTCACGGGTTATCCACCTGAAGATCTACTGCTTCGCCCTGGTTTATATCAGCAGGTGAATGCCGCTTTGGATAAGGTGTGTGAGGCCTTGTCTGAAGTTGATGCGGTGGCAGTGGTCGGTTATCCGATGCAGGATGAGCTGGGCGAACGCTTTAATATGGCGGCTTGGATTGAGAATGGACAGATTCAAGCGAGTTATATTAAGCAGCATCTGCCCAATTACGGTGTGTTTGATGAGCGACGGTATTTTGAGTCGGGCAAACAGCCCTGTGTGGTCTCCTATAAAGGGGTTCAATTTGGATTGTTGATTTGTGAGGATGTGTGGAAATTCTCACCCGCAGCGCAGGCGGTAGAAGCAGGAGCAGATGTGCTATTGACGATGAATGCTTCTCCCTTCTCCTCCGAAAAACATCAAGATCGGATTGCGGTACTGAAACGCCGTGTGGATGAAGTCAAACGCCCGATTATTTATGTCAACCAAGTGGGTGGGCAGGATGAGTTGGTGTTTGATGGTGGCTCTTTTGCTGTCTGTGCCGATGGGGAAGTGATGGTGCAAGCCCCAGAATTTCAAACCGCCTTGACCCGTGTTCAAGTGATGCGGCAAGCTGAACATGTGGTGATTTTACCAGGTGAGCAGGCGGTATTGTTGGATGAGGAGGCAATGCTGTATGAAGCGATTAAAATGGGCATTCGAGACTATGTTTCCAAAAATGGCTTTAATGGGGTTGTGCTAGGCCTCTCTGGCGGTATTGATTCAGCCTTAACACTGGCGTTGGCGGTGGATGCGTTGGGGGCGGACCAAGTAGAAGCGGTGATGATGCCTTTTCATTATACGGCGGCCATCAGTATTGAAGATGCGGCAGCGGAGGCAGAGGCGCTAGGGGTACAGTATGAGCAGTTGCCGATTGCCGACATCTATCAAAGCGTTGAACAGACGCTGGCCGCTCGTTTCGCAGGCACAGAGCCTGATGTCACCGAAGAGAATCTGCAGGCTCGGATTCGTGGAGTCCTGCTGATGGCGATTTCCAATAAAACTGGGAAATTGGTGTTGGCGACCAGTAATAAAAGTGAAGTAGCGGTGGGCTACAGCACGCTGTATGGCGATATGGTCGGAGGTTTTTCGCCATTGAAAGATCTGCTCAAAACTCAAGTTTATCGTTTGGCTCGTTTCCGTAACCGACTTTTGCCTGTGATTCCTGAGCGAGTCATCACCCGTCCACCTTCCGCAGAGCTACGCCCAGACCAGAAAGATCAGGACAGTTTGCCCGATTATGAGATACTGGATGCGATTATTCAAGCGTATGTTGAAGAGGATAAAATGCCCTCTGAGATTGAAGCGATGGGAATGGATCGAGAAGTTATTTTAAAAGTGGTCAATATGATCAATCGCAATGAATATAAACGCCGGCAAGCCGCCCCTGGGGTGCGTTTGACCCAAAGAGCGTTTGGACGGGATCGCCGTTATCCGATTACCAATGGTTATACAGAAATGACAGTTCAATAGCAATGAGCATTGTTTTGCTCTGAGGGAAGACTCAAAATGGGAACAAATACAAACATAGGTTCAGCGTGTGCTTTAGATGAGACTTTTTATGGACAGAAGTTGTCTGTTGAGCAGTTTGAGTCTTTATTTGAGCTTGAGTCTGAGATACTTGAAATGTTGGCGCTGAACCAGCCATTGCAAGAGATTTTGGATAAGATTTGTCTCTTGGCAGAAGAGTTGGTGCCGAATGCATTAGCCACCATTATGTTATTAGATGATAAAGGTTTGTTGCAGGTTCAGGCTGCCCCAAATGTTCCAGCAGAAGGGGTTAGGGCATTGAATAATTTAGAGCCAGGACCACATAATGGTTCTTGTGGGAATGCAATTTACCAAGAAAAACCTGTCTTTGTTGAGAATGCATTGACAGATGACCGTTGGAAGCATCTTAGACAAATGGCTGTTGATTTTAATTTAAGAGCCTGTTGGTCAATGCCGATTCGTTCAGCGGATAATCAGGTGATTGGGAGTTTTGCTTTGACTAGTTTTGAGCATCGTCTTCCTAACCTTTTTCAGCATAAGGTGTTGGAAATGGGTGCGCATATTGCCAGTATTGCGTTGAAAAGGGAAAGGTTAGAGTCTCGTTTAAAATATTTGGCATATCATGACCCTTTAACGGGTTTATTTAACCGAGTGAAGCTAGAAGAGGATGTTGAAGAGCGTATTGCCGATAATACGGGAGAACCATATTCGCTGATTTTATTTGGTTTGGATCGTTTTAAAGCGATCAATGATGCACATGGACACGACATGGGCGATCATGTTTTAACAGCGGTTGCACGGTGTTTAGAAGGGTATGTGAAGGATGAATTTCCACTTTATCGTGTTGGGAGTGATGAATTTGCGATCCTTTTTCAACGAAAAGATTGCACCTTGCCGATGGTTGAAAATTATGTAAAAGCATTGGTGGACTGTTTAGAAGATGTGATTGAAGTGGATGAGCATCAATTCTATCTTTCTGCCAGTGTAGGGATTGCTTGTGCATTACAGAAAGAGAGCTTCTATGACTTGATGAAAGAAGCGGATATGGCAATGTATCAGGCAAAAGGCAATAAATATTGTCGTTATGCCTTTTATGATGATTCTATTGCTCAGAAAGTTTCTTTAGAAGAGTCATTGATGCGTGATTTGCATATTGCGCTGGAACAAGGACAGTTTGTTCTTTATTATCAGCCACTGATGGAGGCTTCAGGTCAGAAAGTTCGTTCATTAGAGGCATTGATTCGTTGGCAACATCCTGAAAAAGGGCTTGTTCCGCCTTTTCAATTTATTCCTATTGCAGAGGAGTCTGGTCTGATTAGTAAGATTACCCCTTGGGTGGTGCAACAAGCGATAGCAGATCTGCAGCACTGGCATGAGAAAGGGTTAAAAGATTTTATTATTTCGGTCAATATTTCAGGACAAGAGTTTAATTTTCAGCAGATTCAGATGTTGATTGAGATGATTGAAGAGGCGGGCTTGAATGCATTTTTTGAGTTTGAACTTACAGAAGGTTATTTTATGGGTTATGAAGAGACTTCGATTAAGCTATTGGAGTTGATTCGTTCTCATGGCATTAGTATTGCCATTGATGACTTTGGAACTGGGTATTCTTCACTTTCATATTTGAAGCGTTTTCCTGTTAATAAGGTGAAAATCGATCAGTCTCTAGTACGAGATATCGTGAAAGATGAGAATGATCAGGTTATCGTGGATGCGGTGATTGTAATGAGTCATGCTTTAGGGCTGAAAGTGGTGGCGGAGGGTGTGGAAACTGAAGCACATCAGGCCTTTTTAGAGAATAAGGGCGTGGATTTTTTACAAGGGTATCTTTATGCGAAACCTAAGCCTGCGGTTTTGATTGATAAATTCTTAAAAACCCATTAGTCTTAGGGAAGTGTTGATTAAATCCTTTGGCTTTTGGGCAAGTCTGTCTATACGAGTACTATGTAAGGGGCCTTTCGTTCAATCTTTGCGATAAGGTACTGGTTGAAGTGGTGCTTTTTCTGCGATTTGGCTTTTCAGCGTGGGTTTGATTTTTTTTAGGTTGTATTCATAAACTTTCCATGTATCCCAAGCATCTTTCTTCATTTTGAGCTTGTCATAACTTTGTGCTAAAAGCTTGAGGGCTTTGAGATTGACAACCGCTCTGGGGTATTTCTTGATGATGATTTTGGCTCGATTCACAGCGGACAGATAGGCTTGTCGGTCATAGTAAAACTTGGCGACAAGGTATTGATGACGAGCGAGTCGGTTGGTCAAAGCAATTAAGCGACGACGGGACTCGGCGGCATACTTTGAAGTAGGGAAGCGTTTCAAGAGGGCAAGGTAGTATTGATAAGCTTCTTGAGTTGATTTCATATCTCGTTTGGCGGGATCAGTGATATATTGATCAAACCAGCTTTTATTGATGGAGTCAGCCGCTAAGGCACGCAGGTAATAAGCATAAGGCAGCGCCTTGTGTTTAGGGTAGAGGCGGATAAACTCTTCGAGTTCTCTAATCGCTGATTTGGGTTCATCATATTTATAGTAGGCATAGGCCAAGTCTAGGTAAGCTTGTTCGGCGTATTGACCATAGGGGTAGTAGGCTTTGAGTTTTTCATAGTAATCAATGGCACTTTCCCACTGCTGTGAATTGAAGGCATCTTTAGCGTGCTGATAGAAATCTTCGGCCGTCCATTCGCTTTCTGGTTTTTCAACTAAACCTGAGCAGGCAGTAAGAGAGGTAAAGAGTGCAAGGAGAAGAGGGAGAAAGAGTTTTTTGAGTGAAGGCTTCATCTTAGAATACAATATGACTTATCTTTAAAGAACGCTATATTAGCATAAAACGGACATTGAATCTTGAGCACCCAGACTTTAAACACACAAATTTCCTTAGACCTGCAAGGGCAGCGGTTAGATGCCGCTTTGGCTAATTTATTTCCCCAATTCTCTCGCAACCGCATTCAAGACTGGATTAAAGAGGGTTTGGTCAAATTGGATGGTCAGGTAGTTAAAAAACCTCGTCAAACTGTGCTGGGCGGGGAACAAGTCGAATTGGAAGCTCAGATTGATGAGGCGGTAGAAGTGGTGGCGCAGGAAGTGCCGCTGGACATCGTTTATGAAGATGAGGCGATTTTGGTGATCAATAAACCTGCGGGTTTGGTGGTGCATCCTGGAGCGGGTAATCCTGATGGGACTTTAATGAACGGTTTGCTGCACTATGATGAATCGTTGCGAGAAGTTCCTAGAGCGGGGATTGTGCATCGTTTGGATAAAGAGACCTCTGGGCTGATGGTGGTGGCGAAAACGGTAGAAGCACAGACGCATTTGATTGATCAGCTCCAACGCCATGATGTAGAGCGAGTGTATGATGCGGTGGTGGTAGGGAATATTATTGCGGGCGGTACTGTGGATAAACCGATTGGTCGTCATCCGCATGATCGTAAAAAAATGGCGGTCGTGGTCAGCGGAGGGAAGCCTGCCGTCTCGCATTATCGAGTGATGGAGCGGTTTCGAGAGCATACCTATGTACGGGTACAACTGGAAACTGGACGCACGCATCAGATTCGGGTGCATATGGCCTCAATTGGTCATCCGCTGGTGGGGGATCCTGTCTATGGTCAACGCCTACGCATCCCGAAAATGATGGATGAAGAATTTGTTGAATTTTTGCAGAATTTTCGCCGTCAAGCCCTCCATGCAGGACGGCTCAGCTTGGTTCACCCGACGACAGGCAAGCAGATGACTTGGCGTGCGCCCATTCCAGATGATATGTACGCTTTGCTGAAGGTGTTGCGAGAAGATACCGACAACTATCTGGAGGCCAGTAGCGGCTATGATGAATTTGATGATGATTATGGTGTGGAAGTCGAATGGGTGACGGATTACGACTAATCGGGACAATTGATGATCTTCCTGTCATTTATCCCAATTGGGTTTTGCCAGAAGGACATCCTGTTCAGGCTTTTTGTACGACACGAAAAGGTGGTTTTAGCCATTCTCCTTACAATTCTCTCAACCTCGCACTGCATGTGGGCGACGACCCTAAAGCGGTTCAACAGAATCGCCAAAAGCTGCAAAAAAATCTCAAAATCCCCAAAATTCCCAGTCCAGATACGGTTGCTAAGCTTTTTTGGCTGGATCAGCGGCATACCACGGATGCGGTTAAAGTCGCTCTTGCTGATGTTGAACAATCTACGCAACCACCAGTTACGCCCATTGCTGACGCCAGTTGGACGACGGAAAAAGGGGTGGCTTTGGTGGTGATGACGGCCGATTGTATGCCGATTCTATTAACAAATAGGGCAGGCACGGTTATCGTGGCAATTCATGCGGGTTGGAAAGGGTGTTTAGATGGGGTGATTGAACAGACAATGCAGTCAGTTTGGTCAAGTTTGCCGTCGGATAAAACGGTTGCGCCCGCCGAATGGATTGCTTGGATTGGACCTTGTATTCGCCAATCTGCTTTTGAAGTAGGCGAAGAGGTGAAAACCCAATTTTGTCAAAAATGGACAGAGGCTGAGCGGTATTTTACGCCCATTCAAACAGGTAAAACCCATGCAGACCTAGCGGGACTGGGGAAATTGGCATTGAATCAAATTGGCATTGAGCAAGTGTTTGATTCGGGATTGTGTAGTTTTGAGCTATCGGAGTGGTTTTATTCCTATCGTCGTGATGGTCAGACAGGCCGCATGGCTTCGGTGATTTTTTTGTCTTGAGAGCTTTGCACGAGTGTGACGCGAGAGAAAAAAGAGATAAAATTTCTCAAATCGAGGCGGAAAACGCAGGCAATAGCTAGCTATTGTCAAGTTTTTCAACGAAGAGTTGAGGAATTTTAGCCTTTTTTATCCGTGTAGCCATCTCGTGTAAAGCTCTCACTTTAACTATCGCTTGAGACAGGCACTTTAAGGGTTTGACCAGGGTTGAGATAGTGGTTACGACTGAGGTTGTTTTCCTGTATCAATTTTTGCGTGCTGGTTTGGTAGCGCTTGGCGATTTTCCATAAGCTGTCACCTGGCTTCACTTTGTAGAGTGTAGTATTATTATCTGAAGGCGTTTCTTTTGCTGTTTTTCGTTTAGGATGATGTTTTGGCATCCAAATTACCAGCGTTTCACCTGGCTGGAGGACTTTATTGCGTTTGATATGGTTCCATTTAGCAAGCTGGGTGCTGGTGGTACCGTAGCGTTTGGCAAGTGTCCAGAGACTTTCGCCTTTTCTCAGTTTATGGGTGATCTTATGACCGTATCGTCCTGAATGGATTTCTAGTCTCTGACCGACTCTTAGAGGCGTGCGAATCCCAATATTGTTCCAGCGGCAGAGTGTTTGAGTGGAGATATTGTAATAGTTAGCAATGGTCCAGATCGATTCACCTTTTTTGACCTTATGGAAGTAACGCTTGCCATTGTATTTCTGCTTCATCATTTTAGGAATGCGGCTGGCATACTGTTTGGGGTAAGGAATCAACAGCGTTTTGCCTGCTCGAATTCGACTGCTTCGCATATGGTTGATGCGTTTAATTTCTCTCACAGAGGTATGGTATTTGTGAGCAATCACACTCAGGCTTTCGCCGCTTTTCACTTTGTGTTTTGCCCAGTTGATTTTAAAGAGATCTTTATTTTCCGCTAACTGCTGTTTGAATTTCTCAGCCTTGTCTTTGGGGAGTACAAGATGGTGCTGACCATAGGGTGGGGTGGTGGGGCGAAGGTAGCAGGGGTTGAGGGTCTTTAACTCTTGTTCAGATACGCCTGTGCTTTGGCAGACCTGTTTGAGGCTCACTTGCTGTTTAAGCGGAACAGGCTCAAGATAGGGAGTATTGGGAATCTCCTCTAAAGTCAGTTGTTCTGCTTGACGGTGCTGAATCAGATAACTGATGGCCAGTAGCTGGGGGACATAGTTTTGGGTCTCTTTAGGCAGGTATTTACGAATCGCCCAAAAATCTGCTTTTTGGTTGGGATGGCGTTTTTTGAATTTCTTTTGCGCTTTATAAACATTGCCGACCCCAGCATTATAGGAGGCCAGTGCCAATAGCCAGTCTTGGTGATTGAGTGTGTAGAGTTTTTGCAGGTAGTTTAAAGCGGCATCGGTGCTGTGAATAATGTCCATACGGCCGTCATACCACCAGTTTTTGTGCAGGTCATAGAGATGAGCTGTGCCTGGGATGAACTGCCATAGCCCTGCTGCACTTTGATAAGACTTTGCTTTGGGGGAAAATCCACTCTCTACTGCTGGAAGCAGAGCCACTTCATAGGGCATTTTGCGTTTTTTCACTTCTTGTAGAATGTGATAAAGATAGGGTTTGGCTCTTTTAGAGACTCGATAGAGGTAGGCTTTGTTTTTGCGAAAATAGTCTAGATAACCATCATATTGTCCTTGATAGCGTTCTGTGAGTTGGAAGTGGTCGCTCAACTCTTCCCAGACTGTTGTATAGACTTTGGGTAATGTAGGGGCGTGTGGTGTGGATTTTACCGCTGTTTGGGTAATGGGCTGAGGGGGTTGTGTTGTTTTTTGAGGTGAGACTGGCTTTGTAGCTTGTGTGATTTGGGTTTGTGGAGCAGGGGCTGTTTTTGTCGGGGTGGGGACTGCCTGCGTATTTTTAATGGTTGTTGGGTCTTTGGGGGAGAAGGTCTCGCAACCTGTTAACAAAAGTGTGATGAAACTAAAGAGTAAAAAAGAGATTCGCATTAAATTTTTTCAAGCTCGCCTGTGGCATCTAATTGATCTTTCCAAGCTCTTACAATGGCAAATAGTTCGCCTGCTGTGAGCTTGACTTCGCTTGTTTCGACGGTTTCG
>Ga0256829_1003149_pt1 | contig 11660 bp, 10 predicted proteins | sample 131447metaG_FD_185979 | JGI IMG/M metagenome (GOLD analysis project Ga0256829, IMG submission 185979) | Hydrothermal vent microbial communities from Lau Basin, Pacific Ocean - 131-447 | ecosystem: Environmental > Aquatic > Marine > Hydrothermal vents | place: Pacific Ocean: Lau Basin | collected... | reverse complement strand
GTCGAGATGATCGGCATACAGCGCAAAGACGGGCAAAATCAGAAACAGACCAAGCATGCGCAGGCTATAGATGCCGGCCAGTGAGAATACACTTCTACGTTCAGCAGAGTTCATAAACATATCCTTTAATGATTAATTTTTATAATCAATAATCATATTAAACAGGCATCGTGCAACCATTCCCCCTCTTATACATCTGATTTCATTCATCTACATCACCCACGGGAAAGGCTCTGTGGTTACAGAGCCTTTAGGTGTTGCCTGATGAAAAGAGGTGGAGGGGAAACATCAGACAGGTGCACTCTTGAAACTGAGCTGTGACCTGTAAGTGAAACTGAAATTAAAATATTTTTATGCAGATGTTTTTTTCAATAGGATTCATTTCACGTTGATATGAATTGTTTTACACCATTTATGACCATAAGATATATGATGGCCATCAGCAAACTGCAAGCTCAGCGTATGCGCGCCCGAGGCTAATTTAAGCTCGGTCTTTTCCTGTCCCTTACCGAAATGGATGTGTGTGCCATCCTTGCCTACAACTTCACCTTTTTTAACACATCCACCATTTCACGTAACAATCTCCATCTTATTATATTTTTACGGACACCCTACATATTCTGGTTCATGGCAACGAAGGCTAGGGTTACGTTGATAAATATAAAGCGCAATAATTCCTCCGCATATTCAAACCTCAACATTGTCAGCTACAATCACAGCGAATGCATCTTTATAACCTGCTCTGCGGCCAAGCCATAGTCTTGCGAGAAAGAAAGATACCGGTTTGAGACGGAACAGAATCAGCACCATGAAAACGGTTGAAGCCGCCATAACCCAGAGCGCGCCTGAAAGCCCCCGATCTGCCAATTGAGCGTAGGAAAAGAAATAGATGATCAGCATCAATGTAATCATAACACCGGTGATTACCGCTATGTTTTCCTGCGTTTTTCTGATCGATGCAATGATCATGTCCTGATTATTTCCGGACACCATAATAATCTCCTGTCTAAATAAATCCATGCGCGTTTACGCCACAAACAGTGTGTCAAGTGGTACGGCAAGTCAATATAAAATGCAGATGGTTTCATTCGATGGAAGGTTTTTCATCGGCATCCAGCAAGACTCTGTATCCATCATCGAGGCCATCAATGCAATTTCCTCTTGCCGGATGACAAATGCGCATACAATCCCAGTGTTTTTCTTATCCTGGCCTGCAGCTTCAACGGTTCAACAGGTTTGGTGATATAATCATCAGCGCCAGCTTTGAGCCCCATCACTTCATCTTCCTCACTTCTGCGCCCTGTCAGCATAATGACAGGCACATTGTCAAAACGCTCCTGTTCCCGCATATGTTTCAGCAATTCCATACCCGATATATTCGGCATTTCACAATCGGTAAGCACCAGATCGGGTTTCAACCGTTGTAGTAAATTCCACGCCTGTTGCCCATCTTCGGCCTGGATCACCCTGTAACCATCCGCATCCAGTATAAACTCGACCAGATTGCGTACGCTGCTCGAGTCATCCACGACAAGTACTGTTTGCTGCTCTGTGCTGATTGCGTGTTGGGCATGCGCCTTGTCACGGCGTCGTTGCACTTCGCCGTAACTTAATATTTGCAAGTTCTCATCCAGGTGTTCATGCAGCAGAAATCCTTCCGGAACGGTACATACGCGCATCACCTCCTGCAAGCTGGTCTGCCCGGCCAGCGCCTTCGACAGCCCGTCTTCAAACAGTGTTAACATATCCTCTTCTCTAGCCGCCTGCATCAGCTCGCGATCCGTTGCGCCTCTACTAATCAGCTTGCGCATGCGATCATTGATATACATCACCTCATGAATGCCCATACGTCCCTTATAACCGATATTCATGCAATGTTTACAGCCGGTTTTTTCATACAGGAGAATACTGTCGGGTATTCCCAGCCGTTCAGCCAGCTCGGAATCCGGTTTTTCTTCTCGCCTGCATTTCGGGCACAGGCGACGCACCAGTCGCTGCGCCACAATCAGATTGAGCGACGAGGCCAACATGGACGGATCAATGCCCATATCAAGCAATCGGGTCACGGTGGAGGGCGCATCGTTGGTATGCAGGGTTGAAAATACCAGGTGACCGGTCTGGGCGGCATGCAGAGCGATCTCGGCCGTCTCCTCATCACGGATCTCGCCCACCATTACGACATCCGGATCCTGACGCAGGATGGAACGCAGCACAGTGGAAAAGGTCATACCGGCTTTTGGATTCACCTGTACCTGATTGATACCGGCAATCTGGAACTCGATCGGATCTTCAATGGTGATCAGATTCATTTCATCATCATTGATATGGTGCAAAAATGAGTACAATGTAGTTGTCTTGCCACTGCCTGTCGGCCCGGTGACCAGCACAGCGCCTGTCGATTGACTGATACACTGGCGAATACGTTTGTAGGCGATCTCTTCAAAGCACAACACATCCAGATTCAGGGCCAGTCCTCCCTTATCCAGAATACGCATCACCACTTTTTCACCATGCATGGCCGGCAAGGTGGAAATACGCATATCGTAGCTCTTGCCCCACAGCTTCACACGCGCCCGTCCGTCCTGCGGGGTTCGGGAGTTGGAAATATCGAGTCTGGACATAATCTTGATTCTGGAAACCACCAGCGGATGCGCTTTAACCGGAAAGCGTAGCATCGGCCTGAGTCGCCCATCAACACGCAGACGTACGACACTCTGTCTCTCGCCTGCCTCGATATGAATATCCGAGGAGCCGATCTTCATGGCCTGCACAATCACCCCGTTGACCAGTTTTATAATCGGCGAGTCCTCCGCGCCACGCTTTAACTCATCCAGATTAGCGCTATCCTGGGGTGTGTTCATTTCCTGGGTCAGGGCATGTTCGTCATCCAGCCCTTCGACAGCTGCATTAAAATCGCTGTCACTGTCCTGATACAAATCGCTTATTTTGCGCTGAATATAATCGGGTCGGGCAAAACGCGGAATAATACGTTTGCCCAGCTTGAAGCCGAGCACATCGAGCATATTCACATCGAGCGGCGTGGCCGTGGCAATCACGACATCCGTTTCATTGTAACTGACAGGAATAAAAACATAGTCCCGGCACATTTTTTCAGGACACATCGTCAGCAAGGCATCATCAACCCTGATATTGCTGATATCGAGATAGGCTGTTTTATAGATTCTGGACAGCGCGTCCAGTAATGCCTGATCATCCACACTATCCAGTTCCAATAATGCCAGCAGCAGCGATATCTTTTTGGACAGCGTTATCTCTTCAGCCTCAAGAACCTGAGCCTCGGTCAGTATACCCGACTGAATAAGCTGGCGCTGATGTTTTAAATGCATCGGTATGCTGTCAACAGGCTTGCTAATTCACTCAATTGCCTGGGTTGCGGCAATCGGCACTCACACTTCACCGCTGACATTGGCATAAAAGGCAATACCATTTTTTTCACCCCCCCCATCATTTGCTGAATTCTCAGATGCATAGCCTTGCGCATGCGGTCAACATCTTTATGGTTAAAATAATGAAGGATGATAAGAACAATAACAGAATGGTATGTCAAGCAAACCCGCCAGCAAAACTTCAAACTGCCGAACAACAATGATGCAGTAGAAGTGCAATAAAACTGCTTATTTGGCAGCAATTTACAATATCACATGTTGGACGAAGCCGCTATCGCGGAGAACGGATACGTTTTAATGTGAACAATGTAGCGTAGACCGAAAGTATATCCTTGTACGTTACTCTACATTTTCCGGTGGGTAGAAGAAGTAAATTTCCCGCCTTTATTCGCGAATTAAATCAAAATCCTGAACCAAAAAAAGATATTTACAGGGGGCTGTGTCAAGCTCCAATTTCGGGCTTGTCCAACAAACGGTTCAGAACGTGGTTCGCTTCGCTCTCACGATCTAACCTTATTCGGTATACCTGATGCGTTCGTGAATTTTTTTGCAGTTGTATTCTACGCAGCGACTCGCCACAATTATCGCATGACAGTCCACATGACAGACCACAAACCAGATTCTACCGCCCTGCCCCCGCAGACAGATATGCCGATGCCCTCGGTCAGTTTTTTCAAAGCACTGGCCGACCCGATCAGGTTGCGAATTGTACACCTGCTGACCCAACAGGATGAATTATGCGTCTGTCACTTTATGCAGGTGTTCGATTTGCCGCAAAGCAGTATCTCCCGCCATTTAAGCACCCTGCGCAATGCCGGGCTGGTGATCGGTCGAAGGGATAAACTGTGGATTCACTACCGTTTGGCAATCGGCGATCAAAGCCCCTACACCGGCATCATCAAAGAGCTCGCCGCATTGAACCGGATCGAACCCGTACTGGCTGCAGATCTTAATCGGGTAAAAAATATCTCCTGTTAAAACAAAAAAACGCCCCTTCTTGCGAAGGAGCGCTTTTTATTTTAATAATTTTGACAGGTTGTTTAGGCCTGCACAGATTCGATAACATGGGCAATGCCTACCGTTATCGTGAAAGCCAGCGTACCGCCAGCCAGTGTATACATCAGATGTTTAATACTGTTCATATCTATTCTCCTTCATTTTTTTTCGGTCTTATACAGACCCGATCAAGCGTGCGCTGTTGCGATCAATCCACCGATAGCCGTGGTGGCAAAAAATGTCAGTATGGCAGCTACGCTCGTGTACATTAATTCTTTCATATCATCCTCCTTCAAGGGTGGCGGGAGTTCTCTTTTCCCGCTTTGGATAGGCGAACGCTAGGGTGTTCGCATTAGAAACAGATGAGACATTTATTAGAAAATATTTATATTTTGATATGTTAGTGTTCGACGTCACACAATTCACCCCCTTCAAGTACGAAACATGCTTGCTATTGATGTCATCCTCATTACAGGCGTGTGACCTTGCTGTGACATCTTTGATCCAGACGAGCTATCCACCCTGATAAATATATTGACTATATCCGGATATCCGGATACAATGCGGTTATGTTTGGAGGTGCGTATGTCATCCGAAAATAAAAAGTCATTGGGGCTGTTTGCACGTTATCTGACTGTGTGGGTGTTTCTCTCTATTGTCATCGGTATCTCACTGGGTTCATGGTTTGCGCCAGGCTTCCATCTGCTGGGAGACATGGAGATTGCACAGATCAACCTGCCCGTCGCTTTGCTGATTTGGGCGATGATCCTGCCCATGCTGCTCAAAATTGATTACACATCGTTGCATGAAGTGTGGCATCACCGCCGCGGTATCGGAGTGACTCTGGCGATCAACTGGCTGGTCAAACCTTTCTCAATGGCATTGCTGGGTTGGCTGTTTCTGGGTCACTTGTTCGCTCCCCTGCTCGATGCCGATAAAATTCCTGAATATATCGCCGGCCTGATTCTGTTGGCGGCAGCACCGTGCACGGCAATGGTATTTGTCTGGTCGCGACTGGTGGACGGGCATCCACAATTCACATTGAGCCAGGTGGCCTTGAATGATGTCATCATGATCTTCGCATTCGCCCCGATTGTCGGTCTTCTACTCGGCGTAGCCTCAATCACGGTGCCGTGGAATACACTATTTCTTTCCGTACTGCTCTATATCGTGATTCCGGTGGCAGTCGCATACTTCCTGCGCAACTTACTGCTATCTCACGGTAGACTGGATGACGTGCTACACATGATGGATCCTTTTTCGATGGCGGCGCTGCTGGTCACGGTCGTTTTGCTATTTGGCTTCCAGGGAGAACAGATTCTGGCGCAACCGCTGGTAATCCTGTTGCTGGCGATCCCGATTACGATTCAGGTCTATTTCAATTCTATGTTGGCTTATTGGCTCAATCGCAAGCTAGGGGTGGCTCACTGCATTGCAGGCCCATCAGCACTCATCGGCGCATCGAATTTCTTTGAACTGGCTGTCGCCGCCGCTATCGCCCTGTTCGGCTTTGAATCCGGTGCTGCACTGGCCACAGTGGTCGGAGTCCTCGTTGAAGTACCAGTCATGTTGTCAGTTGTATCTATCGTCAATCGTAGTAAAGGTTGGTATGAGCGCAATCAATAGTACTTACATCAAAAGTTGGGAATTGCAAAGCGGCTTGCGTCGCTATTGAGAATAAATAATGCATAATAATTGGAGATTATAATGGCAATTAAAGTTCTATTCCTCTGCAGCGGGAATTCAGTGCGTTCACAAATAGCTGAACATATTTTGCGGTCGCTAGGAGGCAACAATTTTGAAGTATTTAGTGCCGGCACAAGTCCTCGCGGCGTGCATCCTTTGACGATTAAAGTGCTGGAAGAGATGCACATTGATGCATCGAAGGCTCAGAGCAAAAGCTTAGACACCTTTTTGGACCAGCAGTTTAATTACATCATCACAGTTTGTGACAGAGCCAGAGATTCCTGCCCCACTTTCCCGGGTGATACACAACGGATTCACTGGGGGTTCGACGATCCGGCCGCATTTGAAGGTGATGAAGCAGAAACAATAAAAACATTCAGAAGAATTCGTACAGAAATTGTCAGCCGGATTCGTCCGTGGATTGCTGCAGTCAATAAATAGAGGCGTGATATGACTATAAAAATTGGCATTAATGGCTTTGGACGTATGGGACGATTGGGGTTGCGGGCTGGCTGGGAGCGTAGCGGTTTTAATATCGTACAGATCAACGAGATCGCCGCAGATAGCGCAGGCTCGGCGCATCTGCTTGCATTCGATTCGGTGCATGGACGCTGGCAGCATGACTGCTCAGGTGATGATAATATATTGTGTGTGGACGGCCAAAAGCTCGCCTACTCCTCCCATCAGGACATCCCCGATACCGACTGGTCGGGTTGCGATATCGTGATCGAGGCAACTGGCAGATTTCGCAAAATGGAACAGTTACAGGCCTATTTCGATCAGGGCGTCAAAAAGGTGATTGTGGCAGCACCTGTACAGGGTGCACTGAATATCGTCTATGGCGTCAATGATGATCAGTACGATCCGGCTACAAACCACCTGCTCACTGCCGCATCCTGCACCACCAACTGTCTGGCACCGGTGGTGAAAGTGATGCATGAGGGAATCGGCATCAAACACGGCAGCATGACTACCATCCACAATATTACCAATACGCAGACGATTGTGGACAAGGGACATAAGGATCTGCGCCGGGCGCGCGCCTGCGGCCAGTCACTGATTCCAACCTCGACCGGCTCGGCCAAAGCGATCACCCATATTTTTCCCGAACTGAGTGGCAAACTCAACGGCCATGCCGTACGCATCCCCCTGCTCAATGCCTCACTGACTGATTTTGTCTTTGAATCAGAACGGGAAACCACGGTCGAGGAGGTCAACAGCCTGTTTGAAGCTGCCGCCGATGGCGCGCTGCAAGGCATTCTGGGTTATGAAACGAGACCATTGGTTTCCGCCGACTACAAGGACGATCCTCGCTCCTCGATTATCGATGCGCCCTCGACCATGGTAGTGAACGGCACTCAGGTCAAAATCTATGCCTGGTATGATAATGAATGGGGCTATGTGAACCGCATGATAGATCTGACCGCGACAGTCGCGGCATCGCTGTCATGACTTGTCTGAACTGAGATGAAACAGAACTTCCGCAACTACCTGACCATAACCGGCGGATACTGGGCTTTTACCATCACCGATGGCGCTATTCGCATGCTGGTTGTGCTCTATTTTTATCAGCTTGGCTATACCCCGCTGGAAATCGCCATGCTATTTCTGTTCTATGAATTTTTTGGCATTGTCACCAACCTGGTCGGCGGCTGGCTGGGCACGCGTATTGGCCTGAATCGAACCATGCACATCGGCATGCTGCTGCAAATCGCTGCGCTGCTGATGCTGACCGTACCGGTGACATGGTTAAGTGTGCCCTTTGTGATGGCCGCACAGGCGATCTCCGGCATTGCCAAGGATTTGAATAAAATGAGCGCCAAAGCGGGCGTCAAACTGTTCGTCCCGACAGGCAGCACATCAAATGGCGGGGCAATTATTGAATCAGACCGCGATGCCAAACTGTTCCGCTGGGTGGCTCTCTTAACCGGCTCGAAGAATGCCCTCAAGGGAGCCGGATTCTTTGTCGGGGGCGCACTGCTGGCATGGATTGGCTTCCGGGGCGCACTGCTGCTGCTGGCCGTCATGCTGGCCGTTGCTCTGCTCATCACCTGGCTGCTGCTGCCATCCGAGATGGGCAAGGCCAAAGCCAAATCAAAATTCTCTGAAATATTCTCCAAATCACCGGAAATAAACTACTTATCTGCTGCGCGATTTTTCTTGTTCGGCGCACGCGATGTCTGGTTCGTGGTCGGTTTACCGGTATTTCTGGCATCTGAACTGGGCTGGAGTTTCACGCAGGTCGGCAGTTTCTTTGCGCTATGGGTCATCGGCTACGGCATCGTGCAGGCCGTCGCACCGAATATACTCACACGCATATCAGGCGACGCCGACGCCCGCATGGCGGCGTTATGGACTGGCGCACTGATGTTCATACCCGCCTTGATGGCGCTTCTGCTGCAGGAAAAGATGCAAGAAAATATAGGGCAACAGCACTGGACTGCCATCATAGTTGTCGGCGGCCTGGCACTGTTCGGGGCTGTGTTTGCAATCAATTCAGCACTGCACTCCTATCTGATTGTATCGTGGTCGGATCATGACAAGGTAGCGATGAATGTCGGATTCTACTACATGGCCAATGCCGGCGGTCGCCTGGCCGGCACAGTACTCTCCGGCCTGATTTATCAACAATTCGGTCTGGTCGGCTGCCTCTGGTGCTCGGCCGCATTTCTACTGGCTGCCGCTCTGATTTCCACCCGACTGCACAAACGTCCCTTTCCATGTTACGATACGCCTTGAAACAGGGCTGAAGCATATGCCAATTACCCCCGCATTATTCACGAATCGCTGTGGATAAAGAGACAAGCAAGGGCGCGGCAGTATTCGTGAATAATACGGGGCACATACCATAGGAGGAAACATGAAAGTTTCAGAAGTAATGTCACGCGGCTGTCTCACCTGTAAATCGGGCGATACCCTGCATCAGGCAACACAAAAAATGGTCATGCGCCGCTGCGGCTCGCTACCGGTGGTCGATGATGAGGATGAAGAAAAACTGATTGGCATTATCACCATTCGCGACACCATGTTGCCGCTCTATCCCAATTTCGGCGAATATATTCACGATGCCAAAAGCGCTCGTGATTTCGAAGAGATGGAAGAAAATTATAAACGCGTCATGTGCATGAAAGTCAAGGATGTGATGACGCCGAATCCCATGGTAGTCAATTCCGACATGTATGTATTGAAAGCAGCCTCCTATATGGGGCTGAAAAATCTACGTCGCATTCCGGTCGTAGATGATGACAGACTAACCGGCATCATCAGTATCGGTGATATCAACCGGGGCCTGTTTATCGAACACGGCTGATACGCCACATGACAGACTCCGGCTTATGCCGGAGTCTGTTTAATTAGTCTCCTACAAAAAATTTGTTGTGGCCAAAGGAACAAGCGAGGACTCAACAGTATTTATGAATCATCCGAGTTAAATAGTGAAACAACTGGACATGCCGTTGCATATTGAGGCTTTTTACCGGCCTGACGCCTACCCCCACCCTGTCGAGCATGTGGAGATGATCCAGACCCACGCATCGTGGGTGTTTCTGACCGGCGCATGGGCTTATAAATTCAAGAAGCCAGTGGATTTCGGCTTTATGGATTTCTCCACCCTGGAGAAGCGCCGCTATTTCTGCCAACAGGAATTAACGCTGAATCGCCGTCTGGCGCCGGCCCTCTATCTCGATGTCTTGCCGGTTTATCAGCATGCACAATCATTCAACCTGCTCGGGCCGGGCGATATTGTAGATTACTGCCTGAAGATGGTTCAGTTCGATCAGGCAGACCTGCTGGATCAAAAACTGGCCCACCATGAACTGGAACCGCAGTGGATGGATGTATTGGCGAGCGATGTCGCCGGTTTCCATGCCCGTGCAGCAATCAACAACGGTTCGGATATCGACCACGCCACCCTGCTGGATCATCATATCCGTAATAATCTGGCTGTCGCCGCCGAGCATCAGCCACTCGCTATTACACCGGCGACACTGCAAACGCTCTCTGCCTTCACCCATAGCACGGTCAGGGAGAAGCGAGCCGATCTGATGCAGCGGCAGCACGATCGCCATGTCCGCGACTGCCATGGCGATCTCCATTTCAGAAACATCACCCTGATTGACGACCACCCCACCCTGTTTGACTGCATCGAATTCAACGACGCCTACCGCATCATCGACACCATGAACGATATTGCCTTCCTGGTAATGGATTGCGATGCACATGCACGCCCTGACCTGGGTATGCGCTTTCTCTCCCGCTACCTGGAACAGAGCGGCGATTATGCCGGGCTGAATTTATTACCGCTGTATCTGTTCTATCGGGCCGGCGTTCGCGGCAAGGTGGCCTGCATTCTCGCTGACGAACTGCCCAATCAGCAGCAATCGCCGCAGTGGCAGGAAGCGCAGCGCTACTTTGAACTGGCGGCGTCCTATTGCCGCACGAGTTCGCCGACGCTGTTCGCTATCGGCGGCCTCTCCGGCAGCGGCAAAAGCCATCTGGCGCTACGTGGTTGCGGCAGGGAGCGCGCCATCATCATCCGCAGCGACGCTACCCGCAAACGCATCGCCGCCAACTCCTCCGACTTGGACTTATACGGACAGGCGATGCACATCCGCACCTACAGCGCCATGTTCGATGCTGCGCGTATCTGCCTCAATGCTGGCTTTTCAGTCATCCTCGATGCCACCTTTCTGCATCCGGATTCACGTCGGCAGTTGAAAGAGCTGGCCGGCGAGTGCGCCGTCCCGATGCAGTTCTATTGGCTGGATATCAAGATCGATATTTTAAGAGATAACATTCGCCGCCGGCAGCAATCAGGCCATGATATCTCCGATGCCGACCTCCGCGTGCTGGATCTACAACTGGCCGAATATCAACGTCCCGATGAGCCCTGGATTCAGTTTCTTACCTCAAACCGGACATGGCCGGAAGCGCATATATAAATCACGCTGTTGATCTTTTTTCATGTTCTCCGCTTCAACATGTTGACTTCAATCATCTCAAATGGTGAATGCCTTCTACAACACCAAACCGATTCGCATCAACCGGATTCATGCGCACCACCACATCCATCACTTCATCATCGCTCTGCTTACTCAATACCGAACCATGCTGATAACAGAACGCCAATGCCCTGCCATCGGACAATGCCAGCTTCAGATGCAGTTCATGCATCTCCTGACAGAGCCACTCGGTCAGCAACGCTACCAAATCATCCATACCTTCACCGGTAATGGCGGAAATCGCCACGCGACTACCGTGAATGGTTTCAGCGCGGTAGCTCTCCAGCTCCGGTGCCAAATCCTTTTTATTCAATACTTCCACAATCGGTGGTGCCAAATCACCCACCAGTCCCAACTGCTCCAGTGTTTCATGTACCACTTTGGCCTGCTCCGCCTTCATCGGATCAGACGCATCACGTACATGCAGAATCAGATCTGCTTCGATTACCTCTTCCAGCGTGGCTTTGAATGCATCGACCAGTTCATGCGGTAACTCCTGCACAAAGCCCACGGTATCGGAGAGCATCAAGCGCAGACTATCCCCGATTTCCAGCAGCCGCAGAGTGGGATC
>Ga0256829_1003148_pt1 | contig 11661 bp, 12 predicted proteins | sample 131447metaG_FD_185979 | JGI IMG/M metagenome (GOLD analysis project Ga0256829, IMG submission 185979) | Hydrothermal vent microbial communities from Lau Basin, Pacific Ocean - 131-447 | ecosystem: Environmental > Aquatic > Marine > Hydrothermal vents | place: Pacific Ocean: Lau Basin | collected... | reverse complement strand
CCTGCCAAATCGTGCATAGAAGAGATATCTAAAAAGCTGCCTTTAAGCATATCGGCACCCCAAGTGAAGTTAACAACAAGAGGATAAATAAGTCCTGCCATAAATATTGTAAAAATTGCAAGAGGAATAATTTTTGTTCTCTCACTTACTCCCCCGCTCATAATATTTACGGTTTTTCCAACAAAAGCCATTTGAAATAAAAATGCAGCGTACATACTCATACTACTTCCGTTCCAGCCTCCAAATGCCAAAACATATCCCCAAAAGAAAAACACCAAACTAGCTATAATGTAAATCATTGTATTCACCGTCAAAACCGTTGTTACATTTTTTGTTCTTACAAGTCCGGCTTCCAGCATTGCAAAACCTGGAACCATAAGAATAATTAATGTAAATGCAAACAATGCAAAGAAGGTGTCAATTACCCAAGAGATATCCATTGTTTCTCCTTTTTGGATAATTTTAATATAAAAAAAGAAAAAAAGAGGAAAAAAATTGATTAATTTTTATACAGTTTTTTATTGAAGATTAATTTTATTGATTAAAATTTCTGCGCTTTTTAGTGCTTCTTTTGAATTTTTGTCACTTACAAGTAAAACTCCCATTCTTCTGCCTTTATGAGCCTCAGGTTTTCCAAATACCACAAATCTTGAATTTTTGCTAAATACTTCATCTTTAATTTCAAAAGTAGGATTAAAAGTCTCTTTATTGGCTTTAAATGCCGCACTGGCCCCAGGAGTTATAAATTCAAATCCAAGAGGAAGATTTAAAACGGCTCTTATATGAAGAGCAAATTCACTTTGAGACTGAGTGATTAATGTTACAAGTCCTGTATCGTGAGGTCTAGGACTGACTTCACTAAAATATACCTCATCACCTTTTACAAACAATTCAACCCCAAATATTCCTCTGCCACCAAGCCCTTCAACAATTTTTCTGGCAATTTCTTTTGCTTTATTTAGTGCAACTTCGCTCATATCCATCTCCTGCCACGAAAATATATAATCCCCGCCGCTTTGAATATGTCCGATTGGAGGACAAAATACAATTTTAGAGTCATTTTTAGCAGTTAAAAGAGTTATTTCATAATCAAAATTAATAAACTCTTCAACAATCATCTCATCAGCACTTCCCCTGGCATCGCTTTTTGCAAATTCCCAAGCTGTAATTACTTTTTCGCTACTTTTTACAATACTTTGCCCGTGTCCTGATGAGCTCATAACAGGTTTTACAACAGCCGGATAGCCTATTTCATCACAAGCTGCTTTTAAATCTTCATAAGTTGAGACAAATTTATATTTAGAAGTTTTAAGACCAAGTTCTTCAGCGGCAAAAACTCTTATATTTTTTCTGTTCATTGTTTTATTTACAGCCTCTGCATTTGGGATTATATGAATTCCATCACTCTCTGCTTCAAAAAGGGCTTCAATATTTATAGCCTCTATTTCAGGCAAAACAAAATCGGGTTTTTCTCTTCTTATTACATCTAAAACTTGCGCTTTATCTTTCATATCTATTACATAAGATTTTTGAGCAATAAGCATAGCAGGTGCATTAGCATATCTATCAACAGCAATTACTTCACATCCAAGGCGGTTTGCTTCAATGGCTACTTCTTTACCAAGCTCTCCACTTCCTAAGAGCATAATTTTAATTGAATCTGATTTTAGAGGTGTTTTAAGTATCATCATTTTAATCCTTTCTTGATATATGTCAAAAAATATTTTTATCCTCTTTGATATTATAGCAATAAAAAAGTGGATGGGTGGATGCGTTGATGGGTGAATGTGTTAAAAATTCTTATTTTTATATTAAAAACTCATCTACTCATTATCTCATAAACTATGATAAAGGGAGAAAGATGAGACTTAATGAGTTAAGTATGGATGATATAGGCATTATTAAAAAAATTTATGCAAAAGAACCTTTAAAAAGTAAATTATTATCAATGGGATTTGCAAGAGGGGAAAAGGTAAAAGTTTTAAAGCACACTTTGGCAAAAAATACTTTTGATATCGATATAAATGGGGTAAATGTAGCTCTAAGAAGTGAAGAAGCAAAAGAAATAGAAATAAAAAAAACGGAGAATTGAGAAAGGAGAATGAAGAATGGAGGAAATTAAAATAGCGCTTGTCGGTCAGCCGAATGTTGGCAAAAGCCATTTAATAAATTCAATTTCTGGGGCAACACTTCATGTTGGGAATTTTAGTGGTGTAACTGTTGATAAAAAAGAGGTTGAATTTACTAGAAACGGCTATAAACTTAAATTAATTGATTTACCGGGGACTTATTCATTTCATCCTTATACCCCAGAAGAAAAAGTAACAAAAGATTTTTTACTTAACGTGGAATATGATTTAATTTTAAATGTTGTGGATTCAAACCAGCTTCAAAAAAATCTTATTTTTTCTTTTCAGGTGGCAGATTTAAATAAACCTATGGTAATTGCTTTTAATATGTATGATGAATATGCTAGACAAGGCGGGGAGATTAATACGGATAAATTTACTAAACTTACAAATATTGAGGCTCAGAATGTTTCGGCAAAAGAGAATTTTGGGCTTGAAGAGCTTTTTGATAAAGTAATTAAAACATATCAAGAAAAAAACACTCCGAGAGTTTATTATGCAGAAACAATAGAGGAAGAAATTACAAATGTAAAAGAAAAAATAAAAGAAATTAAGTTTGATAAAAGATTTATAGCTATCAGGCTTCTTGAAGATGACGAAGATATTTATAAAATTATTCACGAAAAGCCATGGTATGTTGAACTTGTTTCACACCTTAAATCCAGTAAAGAAAGAATTAGAATAGAGTTTAATAGTGATGATGTGAAAGAGATATTTTTTGAAGAGAGACTAGCACTAGCTAAAGGGATTATTTCTCAAATGGCAAAAAAAGCGAGTAAAGAAAAATTTAGTGAAAAGATAGACAAAGTTTTAATTCATCCAATATTTGGACTTCCTATATTTTTGTTTGTAATGTGGGCTATTTTTCAGTCTACTTTTAGCCTTGGTGCAATTCCTATGGATTATATCAGTTCAGGATTTGGTGCGTTGGGAAATTTTATAGGAGGATTATTGCCTAACGGGCTTATAAAAGAAGCTGTGGTAAATGGAATAATTCCGGCTGTCGGGGCTGTTGTTATGTTTTTGCCTAATATCTTAATACTGTTTTTAGGTATAAATTTATTAGAACAAACCGGTTATATGGCAAGAGCTGCTTATGTAATGGACGGTGTTTTAAAAAAATTTGGACTTCAGGGAAGAGCGTTTATTCCGCTTGTCAGCGGATTTGGTTGTTCAGTGCCTGCTTATATGGCGGCAAGAACGCTTAAAAATCCAAAAGATAGACTTATAACAATGCTTGTAATAGGATTTATGAGCTGTGGGGCTAGACTTCCTATTTATGTTTTATTGGTAAGTGCATTTTTTGCTCCTTCTATTCAGGGTGATGTAATGTTTGGAATTTATTTAGGAGGAGCGTTAACAGGACTTATAGTTGCAAAAATTTTAAGGGTTGTTTTATTCAAAGGTGAGCCGGAACCTTTTGTAATGGAACTTCCAAAATATAGATTTCCAAGATTAAAAGCAATTCTTTTTGATTTATGGGTTAAAACAAAAATGTATATTCAAAAAGCAGGGACATTTATTGCATTTGCCGCGCTTGGAGTTTGGTTTTTAAGTTCATTTCCAAGGGTTGATATAGTAAAAGAGTATTCTCTTAAAATAGAACAGATAAAAAGTTCTCAATTTTCAAGTTCCAAGAAACAAATAGTCAAATTAGAAGAAGAGATGAATCAAAAAATTTTAGAAAATTCTTATATTGCCCATATTGGAAAAGCAATGGCACCTCTTACTAAACCGCTTGACTTAGGATGGAAGGAAGATGTTGCACTGCTTGCAGGACTTGCAGCAAAAGAGACTGTTGTGTCTACAATGGCTGTTTTATATGGTATTGGAAATACAGAGGATACAAGTAAAGGTTTAATAGAAAAAATAAGAAATTCTATTCCTTTTAGCGCAGCAATAGCTATGATTATAATTGTAATGTTTTATTCCCCATGTGTTGCGGCTATGAGCACATTTTATGCTGAGGTGCCTCAAATGCTCTGGAGACTTTTTTATACAATATATCCAAATGTTTTTGCCTATATAGCGGCATTTATAGCGGTTAGTTTAATAAAACTCTTTTCTTGATTTTTTCTTTTTTTGTATATTTAAAAAAATTTAAGCAAACTTTAGGGATAGTTTAGATATTATTCGTTTAAAATATTTTTTAATAAATTTTAGTTATAATAAAAGATTTTGTTTATTAAAAGGAGAATAATGTATCCGGGAATTACAGTTATCAAAAGAAATGGCAGAAGAGAGCATCTTGATATTTCTAAAATTAGAAAATACACAATGGCTGCATGTGAAAGACTTAAAGATGTTGATTACAGTGAACTTGAGCTTGATGCAAAGCTTCAGTTTCGTGACGGAATTACAACAGAAGAAATTCAAGAAACACTTATTAAAACAGCAGTTGATAAAATAGATATTGATAGACCAAATTGGAATTATGTGGCTGCAAGACTGTTTTTATATGATTTATACCACAGGGTTACAGGATTTACAGGTTATAATCATTTAAAAGAATATTTTAAAAAAGGAGAAGATTCCGGAAGGATTTTACCTGGACTAAAAGAAAAATTTGATTTGGATGATTTAAATAATTATATTGATGAAAAAAGGGATTTACAATTCACTTATCTTGGAATTAAAACACTTTATGACAGATACATTATTAAAGATAAAAAAGGTAATCCAATAGAACTTCCCCAACAGCTTTTTATGGGTGTTGCTATGTTTTTGGCTCAAAATGAGACAAATCCGGAATCTATACCGGATGAAGAGAAAGGAAAAATAGATTTAAACGACCCTAAAGCTATTAGAGGTTATTGGGCAAAAAAATTTTATGATGTTATCTCTAAATTTGAAGTAATGGTTGCAACTCCAACTCTTTCAAATGCAAGAACAACAAGACATCAACTAAGCTCTTGTTATGTCGGCTCAATGAACGATAATATAGAAGGTATTTTTGATGATTATAAAGAGATGGCTCTTTTAAGTAAATTCGGTGGAGGAATCGGATGGGATGTAACTAAAATAAGGGCTCTTGGGAGTTTTATTGATAATCACAAAAATGCAGCCGGTGGAGTTGTGCCTTGGCTTAAAATTGCAAATGATGTGGCTATTGCTGTAGATCAGCTAGGAACCAGAAAAGGTGCAATAGCAGTATATCTTGAGCCTTGGCATATGGATATTTTGGATTTTTTGGATTTAAAGAAAAACTCCGGGGAAGAAAGAAGAAGAGCGCACGATTTATTTCCAGCACTTTGGATTAGTGATTTGTTTATGAAAAGAGCCCAAAATGATGAATTATGGACACTTTTTGATCCTTATGATGTTAAAGATTTAACCAATCTTTACGGTGAAGAGTTTGAAAAAAGATATGTAGAATATGAAAATGACGATTCTGTTCCAAAAAGAAAAATAAAAGCAAAAGAGTTATGGAAAAAAATCCTGCTTGAATATTATGAAACAGGAAATCCGTTTCTTTGTTTTAAAGACAATGCAAACAAAAGAAATCAAAATTCTCACAGCGGAATTATCAGAAGTTCTAACCTCTGTACGGAAATATTTCAAAATACAGAGCCTAATCATTATAAAGTAAAAGTTATATTTGAAGATGGAAGTGTTTTGTTCTTTGAAGAGAATGAAGAAGTTGAGGTAAAAAGCGGAGGTGTTAAGGTAATTAAAAAAGCCAAAAAAATAACTTCACTTGATGCTATTGAGGAAAAACAGGTTTATATAACCGAAAAAGTGGCAGTTAGCGGTAAAACGGCTGTTTGTAACTTAGCAAGTGTAAATCTTAGCAAAGTGAACACTCCTGAGAAGATAAAAGAGGTTATTCCGATTGCGATTAGAATGCTTGATAATGTTATTGATTTGAATTTTTATCCTGTTAGAAAAACAAAAGATACAAATCTAAAAAACAGAGCCATAGGGCTTGGGGCTATGGGTGAGGCTCAGATGTTAGCCCAGAGGCAGATATTTTGGGGAAGTGAAGAGCATTTAAAACTTATTGATGAAATATTTGAGGGGATATCTTTTATGGCTATTGATACAAGCTGTGATTTGGCAAAAGAGAAGGGAATCTATCCTGAATTTAAAGGCAGCAGGTGGGAAAAAGGAATTTTACCTATAGATACAGCCAATGAAAATGCAAAAAAACTGGTTGTTAGAGATTTGTTTAGCGCAACTCAGTATGACTGGGAAGCTTTAAGAAAAAAGGTAAAAAAAGGTATTAGAAACGGATATTTAATGGCAATAGCACCTACCAGCTCCATTTCTATTCTTACCGGAACCACTCAAACAATAGAGCCTGTATATAAAAGAAAATGGTATGAAGAAAATTTAAGCGGACTTATTCCTGTTGTTGTGCCAAATCTAAGTGCTGAGACATATATGTTTTATACACCTGCGTATGAACTTGAGCAGACTGTTTTGGTAAAAGCGGCTGCCATAAGACAAAAATGGGTAGACCAGGGGCAAAGTCTTAATATCTTTATTACAACCGATAAAGCCAGTGGAAGGTATTTAAATGAAATATACACGCTTGGCTGGAAACTTGGAATTAAAAGTTTTTATTATTTAAGAAGCCAGTCACCTGAGGTTAAAGAAGATGTGATGGATAGAAGTGTTGAATGTTTCGGATGTCAGTAATGAATGGTAAATTGAAAATGGAGAATAGAAAAATTATTTATATAGGTAAAGTTTTATTAAAAATATTAGGTATCATAACTTTGGAAGTAAAAGATGTTTCAATTCCTAAAAAGGAGCAAAAATGCAGATAAAAAAACTTTTTAATTATAACTGCCCTATGCACAAGGGCTCAACTACATCAATAATAAACGGTTGCAGTGAAGGGATTATAAATTTAAATAAACTAAGCTACCCTTGGGCTTATAATTTATGGGAGATGATGCTTGCTAACACTTGGTTTCCAAGGGAAGTTGATTTAACAGAAGATGCAAGACAATATAGACAACTGCTTCCGGCAGAAAAAAGAATGTATGATAGAGCCCTAGCTCAGCTTATATTTATGGATTCAATTCAGACGAACAATACACCAGACCATGTAAATCCCTGGATTACAGCACCGGAAGTTAATATGTGTCTGGTTCGTCAAGCGTATGAAGAAGCTCTTCATTCACAAAGCTATGCGGTTATGGTTGATTCTATTTCTTTGAATACAGATGAAATATATGAAATGTGGAGAGCCGATAAGAATCTTAGGAAAAAAAATGAATTTATAGGAAATGTATATGAAAAGTGGGGAAGTAAGGCACTTGACGGAGATGATGAGGCCAAAATTTATATGATTGTTGCTAATCAGTGTTTGGAAGGAATTTATTTTTATAATGGATTTGCCTCTTTTTATGTTTTGGCAAGGGCTGGTAAAATGCTTGGAAGCGCTCAGATGATTAGATTTATTCAAAGAGATGAAGTGACGCATACGGCACTTTTTGCAAATATTTTCAAAGAAATGCAAAAAGAATTTCCGGAACTTTTTACTCCTGAAGTTTATAAAAATATAAAAGATATGATTTTTGCAGCATATGAGCTTGAAAGAGATTGGGGATTTTATGTAACAAATGATGAAATTTTGGGTCTTAGTAAAGAAATTATCGATAGATTTACAAAATATCTTGCAAATAAAAGGGCAAATGCTATGGGGCTTGAACTCCTTTTTCCTGAAATAGGACTTAAAAATCCGATTAGCTGGTTTGATGGATTTAGCAGTTTTAACGACCAAAAAACAAACTTTTTTGAAGGGAATGTAGTAAATTACTCAAAAGGCAGTTTGAATCTTGATGATTTTTAAAGGATAAAAATGGAAATAATTGATTTTAATAAAACAGACAAACTTGACAGATATAAACTTATGGCTAGTAACATAATTCCGCGTCCTATTGCTTGGATTGTAACGGAAAATGAGGGAATTATAAATATTGCTCCGTTTAGTTATTTTACAGGAGTTGGCGGACAGCCTCCGCTTTTAATGGTGAGTATCGGTAGAAAAAAACCAAATTTAGATGAGCCAAAAGATACTTTTAAAAACCTAAAAGAGACAAAAAAAGCAACCGTTTGTTTAGTTCCTCTTGAAATGACAGAAATTATGGATAAAACAGGCGAGGAGCTGCCTCATAATGTAAGCGAGGCTGAGAAATTTAGAATAGAGCTTGAAAAATTAGATGAAAATTTTCCTCCAATTATAAAAGGATGTAAAAGAGCGTTTTTTACCACTCTTTACGGGACTTTTGAAAATGATGAAATGGCTACAATTCCGTTTTTTTTAAGAATAGAAAAAATGTATCTTGAAGGAGAGTTTATTCCGGCTGTCAGAGTTGCAAAAAGCTATGCAAAACTTTGTGAGATGTGATGCAAGAGTTAGAAATTTTAAATCTTATAAAAGATAAATTTAAAAGCTATTTGAATGGATAATATTACAATTCCTATAAGTGAAATATTTTATTCAATTCAAGGAGAAGGCAAATATAGCGGAAATCCTAGTGTTTTTATAAGAGTTGGAGGATGTAATTTAACCTGCCCCGGATTTAGCGAAAAAGGGTGTGACAGTTTTTATGCGGTTGATAAAAAATATAAAAATGAGTGGAGAAATTTAAATATTGAAGAAATCAAAAACAAAATAGGAAAATACCTTAAATTTAATCCCGATTTAGTAATTACAGGAGGAGAGCCGGGGCTTTATTTTGAAAAACTTTATGATTTAATTGAGTGGTTTAGTGGAAATATTACGATTGAAACAAATGCCACTATTTCTCCTGATTTTGAAAAATATCCGAAATATAAAAAAGTTGCTTTTGCAATGAGTGTAAAACTCTCAAACAGCGGTGAAGAGTATAAAAAACGAGTAAAAAAAAAGACTATTAAAAACATTTCAAAAAATGCTAAAAAAAGTTTTTTTAAATTTGTAATTAATAAAGATTTAAAAAGTGAAATTGAAGATATAATAAAAGATATTGATTTACCGATTTATTGTATGCCTCTTGGAGAAAATAAAGAAGAATTAGAAAAAAATGCTCCTTTTGTATTTGATTTTTGTCTAAAAAACGGATATAAATATTCCGATAGGATTCATATTAGATTATTTGGTAAAAAAAGAGGAATTTAAATGATTATTAGAAAACTTTTTAAATTTGAAAATGCTCATATTGTTAGAAACTGCACAAGCCGCAGATGTTCAAAATCAATTCACGGACACAGCTATAAAGTGGAAATTAAATTAGAATCAAATTTTTTAGATAATGGACAAATGGTATATGATTTTGGTTTAATGAAACTTTATATAAAAGAGTTAATTGATAGTTTTGACCACGCTATTACTTTGTGGAATAAAGATAATTTAGAATATATTGAATTTGCTAAAAAATTTAGTGAGAGGTGGATTTTACTTCCTGTAAATCCAAGTGCTGAGCAGTTTAGCAGGGTGTTTTTTTTGATGGTTGATAGAGTTTTAGAGCTTATGGAATTTAAAAACAACGAAAAAAATGTAAAGGTTCATTCGGTAATAGTTCATGAAACGGATACCGGTTATGCGGAGTGTTTTAGGGATGATGCTTATAATTTTGAAAATATGGGAAAAATTAAGCTTGAAGAAGTTAAGTTTAGCAAAAGAGTTATTGAAGAATGGAAAGATAATGAAATGTGGAATAAAATATTAAAAAATGAGAAATTAAGCATTTTAAATCAAATATAATTTGCTATAATGAAAATAAAAAGGATAGATATGAAAGTAGCAGTTCCAGTAAGCGGAGAAAATTTAGAAATCTTTACAAGAACAGGGAGAGCCCCGTTTTTTGCTATATTTGAATTTGACGGGAATGAATTTAAACTTTTAGGACTTAATGAAAATACACACGCCCACGAACATGATAAAGAAGAGCATAAACACGAAAATGGACACGGACATCAAGAAGAGCATACGGCGGATGAAGTGGAACATCATCATAAACATGTAAAAGCTTCAAAAATAGAAGATTGTGATTATTTGATTGTAAGAGCGGTTGGACCAAATATGGAAGATGCACTAAAACTTGCAGGTGTAAAAGTTATTAAAGTCAGAAAAAAAGACGGCGAAAATGCACTTGAAGTTTTAGAAAAAGTAAAAGGAGAACTAAAATGAGAATAGTTATTCCTACAAATACTCCTGACGGACTTCTTGCTAAAAGAGGGGCTCATTTTGGAAAGGCTCCTTTTTATGTAATTGTAGATGTTGAAAACGGTGAAATTAAAGATGTTGATTTTACAGCTAATCCCGGTCACAGCGGCGGGGCTTGCGGTAATGCCGTGAGTAATATCAAAAATTTAGGAGCGGAGGTGCTAATTGTCAGTGGAATAGGTCCGAATCCTTTAATGGGATTTAAACAAGTAGGCATCAAAGTATATTATGACGATAAATCTAAAACAGTTGAGGAATCCGTTAAAAATTTTCTTAACGGAAAATTAAAAGAAATGCAGCCTGAAATGAGCTGTTCTCATCATAAATTTTAATTTTTTTCTTTTTTTCTATTGCATTTGAAAAAAAATTTTATTATAATTGCACTCCACAAACGCTGGAAAGGTGGGTGAGTGGCTGAAACCGGCGCCCTGCTAAGGCGTTGTACCCTTTCCGGGTACCGCGGGTTCGAATCCCGCCCTTTCCGCCATTTGAAACTTACTTTAAGGTGGGGTAGCTCAGCTGGCTAGAGCGCTGGTCTCATAAGCCGGAGGTCGGGAGTTCAAGTCTCCCCCTCACTACCATTAAAACTCCCATAAAATCAATGTTTTGAAGCTGTTGAAAGTTTGAAGGTGTCCCCTAGCAAGCCATTTTCTCAAAAAAAATATCTGCTAAAATCTTTTTTATAGTGTCTATTTTGTCAGTTTAGAAGTTAAAATTAAATTATTTAATAGTGTTTAGTTTTTAAAAATGCAACTTAAAAAAATCTTGTTGACTTTTGTTGACTTTGGAAACTTTGTAAACTTTTAAGCCGTGTTTATTTTTGTTTCCTTTTAGTGTTGCTTTTGCACTTTTAGAAGTGATTAAAAAGCCTGTAAAAAGGTAGCTAAGGAAGATTTGGAAATGCTGCATAAATATTTTATAAACTCTTTTATTTGTTAACTAATTAACATTTTTTGTAAAAACATTGATTTGCACTTTTTTGTAAACCAACTTTAAAGCCTCTATATCTAAGAAAATTTCAGGCACTCCGTCCCCCGTAATTCCGGGCTTTTGGAAGGACCCGCTCATTTTTTCAGTCTCTATAAGCCTTTTTTTATATTGTTGGCTATATAGATATTGTTTTTTCTTTTTCGTCTCTTAAAACGGCTCTTAGACGCTAAATAAAGCATATTTTATTCAACTATTATTCTTTTTTCTAATTCTTCAACTACCTCATCAATGTTTTTATCTATTTGTAACTCATCAAGAGTATTATTATATAAATCTGCTAAGCTGTTATTATATTTTTGTAATTCCTCTAATTGATTATTATCCTCTAAGTAGATAAGTCCATATAATAATTTTCGCATAAATTCATAAAAAGATATATTT
>Ga0256829_1003147_pt1 | contig 11663 bp, 5 predicted proteins | sample 131447metaG_FD_185979 | JGI IMG/M metagenome (GOLD analysis project Ga0256829, IMG submission 185979) | Hydrothermal vent microbial communities from Lau Basin, Pacific Ocean - 131-447 | ecosystem: Environmental > Aquatic > Marine > Hydrothermal vents | place: Pacific Ocean: Lau Basin | collected... | reverse complement strand
ACGATACGCTCTGGCATATAAACCCGCAAAATAAAATTATTCATAGCCAGGGGGCATGGCAGTTTCACAAAGTATTTATCCGGGGTGGTTTATCAAAACTTGCCCTGCAGGGAAATCTTCCCAAAAGGAACGGTGATTCGCTGAGCATCGATTTTCATAACTGGAACCTGTCCAACCTTGATTTGTTATGGCACATGATGGGATTTGACATTGATGGAACGTTGAACGGGGATGTGAAAATTACCCGTGTCGACAACCGCAATGCACGCATTGCAGACCTCACCATAAAAAAGCTGGCACTCAATCATACTTCTCTGGGCAACGCCCGCATACTAAGCACCTGGAACAATACCGATTATTCTGCATTCATAAAAGCACAGATATTAAAACAAACACCGCTCGGGCGGAAAAAAATGATGGATCTTACAGGTTTTTATTATCCTTATCGTGATACAGCCAACCTCAACCTTTCACTGGATTTCAATAACCTGAAATTAAAAGCCATCAATCCATTTTTCAATGAATACATTTCACGGCTGAAAGGTACTGCCCAAGGCAAAATGACATTGACAGGCAGCACCAAAAACCCGTTAATAGAGGGTTATGTGAATGTAAAAAATGCCAGTCTTGTTGTGAACTACCTTAATACAAAGTATTATTTCCATCAAAAAATTTATTTCGATAAAAATGAAATTAATTTTGGAAAAATGATTTTGTACGACACACTTGGGAACCAGGCTGTCGTTCAGGGAAAAATACTTCACCACTATTTCAGGGACATGCGGATGGATATCTCGATCAACACAAATAAATTTCTGTTTTTCAATACTTCGAGGCACATGAACAACATATACTACGGAACAGCCATTGCTTCGGGCAAAGTCAGCATCACCGGTCCGATAAACGACATCAAACTTAACATTGATGCCAAAACAGATAAAGGAACTTCCGTTATCTTGCCGCTGGATTATTCTACGGAAATAGCTGATAAAAATTACATCATATTTAAACCGCCGCCTGTCGCTGACAGCCTCCGGAAAAAACCAAAGGAGACTGTCCTGAAAATGGAGAAAACAGAACAAAGCCGTTACGCTGTTTCATTGAATATGAACATAAGGCCCAGTGCGGACGTTAAGATTTACCTGCCCTCAAACATGGGCAATATACAGTCGGAAGGAAGCGGATTATTAAACCTGAATGTTGATTCGGAAGGCGATCTTTCACTGACCGGGGATTATGTAGTGGACAACGGAGAATTTAATTTCTCACTTGGTAATTTAATCAAAAAACATTTTGAGCTGGTCAAAGGGGGAAGGATATCATGGTCAGGCAATCCCTATCAGGCTACCGTCAACATCAAAGGGCTCTATAAGCTCAAAACAAATCTCAGCAGCCTGGGCATAGTTATTGACTCCACGGCCAATTATAAAAACCGTACTCAGGTTAACTGTTATGTTATTATGTCGCACGACCTTTTTAATCCGGATATTAAATTTCAGATCCATTTTCCCGATTTGGACCCCGATATGCAACGCATGGTATATGCCCAACTCGACACCACCAACACGGCAGTTATGAACCAGCAAATGATCTCACTTTTGGTCCTGGGTTCTTTTAGCCTTAGCAACAACACCAACATAAACTGGAGTACATCGTACTATACCATTTTATCCAATCAGCTAAGCAGCATGCTGTCGAAGATCAGCAAAGATTTTGATATCGGCATCAATTACAAACCCGGCGATGCCCTGACCAAAAAGGAATTTGATGTGGCCCTCTCAACACAGTTGTTCGATAACCGGTTGATCATCAATGGAAATTTCGGTATGACCTATGACAAACAAAATAAATCGGCCAACAACCTGGTGGGCGATGTAGACATTCGATACAAGCTCACCAAAGATGGCCGCTGGATGCTAAAAGCTTACAACCATTCCAATGTAAATTCCTGGTATTATTACAGCAATTACGACAAGATATCACCTTACACTCAGGGCGTCGGTATTGTATACAACAGGGAATTCAACAGCCTGGCCGATCTTTTTAGGAAACGTGGCAAAAGGAAAAAGAAATCGCCGAAAACCACAAAAAAAACAAAAAAATGAGCAAAAACTTTGTGGTATATAAATCCTCTGCCGGCTCAGGAAAAACAACGACCCTGGTGAAAGAATACCTGAAACTTACCCTGAAAAATCCTGATAACTTCAAACATGTCCTGGCTGTTACTTTCACTAACAAAGCTGCCAATGAAATGAAATCCAGAATATTGGACGGCCTCAAAGAAATTTCATCAGAAAAAATAAATCATGGCATTTATTCGGAGATCATGCAGGAAACCGGCTTGCCGGCAGACCAGTTCATCCGGCATGCCAAAAAATTACTGTCGCTCATTATTCACCAATATGATGAATTTTCCGTCAGCACCATTGACTCGTTTGTACATCAGATTGTACGCACTTTTTCTTCCGACCTGAAACTCCCCCAGGGTTTTGAAGTGATCATCGACAACGAAGACCTTGTTCCTTTTATCGTGGAAGATATCTACGATAAGCTGGGCCGTGACAAGGCTTTTACCAAAATCCTGATCCGGTTCGTTATGTCACAGGTAGAAGATGAAAAAAGTTATCATCTGGATAAAAACCTTTCAGAATTTACCAAAAAACAACTTGAGGAAGAAAATGTGGGAGACAGTGATAAAATAACATCCCTCTCCCCTGCTGAATTTCTTGAAAAGATCGAAAAACTTCGGAAATCTATTTTTGACGGTAAAACAGAGTTACAGAAAACGGCCCGGGAAACCCTTCGGCTGATCCGTGATTCGGGACTTTCCCCGGATGATTTTAAGGGAGGCAGGAGCGGCCTCGGGGCTTATCTGTTAAAGATAGAAAAATGGCCGCCAAAGCTGATGGACCTTTTACCGTTTAAAGCTGTTACTGCAGCCGTTGAATACGATCAATGGTACACCCGGGCAAAGGACAACGAAATCAAATCGCGTATTGATAGTATTTCACCACAGTTAAAAAAATACCTGACTGACATTAACCAAAAGGTCCGGCATTACATTGTCCGGCGACTGGTATACCAGAACATATACGAAATGGCGCTCATGGGCGAAATCAGACTGCTTTTTGAAACATTCACCGAGAGGACCAGAAAAGTACATATTTCAGAGTTCAACAAACGCATACACCATGAAATTGCCGGACAGCCTGTTCCTTTCATTTACGAGCGCCTCGGAAGACGCTACCGTTATTTTTTGATAGACGAATTTCAGGACACTTCCGTGTTGCAATGGAACAACCTGTTGCCATTGATAGAAGAATCGCTGGCAAACGGTCATTTCAACATGCTGGTGGGGGATGCAAAACAGGCCATATACCGGTTCCGGCACGGCGAGGTGGAATTATTTACCCATCTCCCGCATCTCTACGGGCTGGATGACAGTCCGGAAAACAAACAGCGGGAAAACCTGCTGATACAGAACTATGCCCAAAAGAACCTGAGCATTAACTATCGTTCCCGGGAACAGATTGTCCGTTTTAACAATGAGTTTTTCGAATGGGAAGGGAAATGTCTCACAGGAGGATTCGATCAGGTTTATCAGGATGTCGAACAACAGGTTCCGGACAAAAAGAAACCCGGTGGTTATGTTTCCATTGATTTTATCCCGGCAGAAAACAGTAACGATTTCCTGACAAAAAGAACAGAACATATTCTAAAAACCGTAAAATCCCTCTCTGATATTGGTTACCCGCAAAAAGATATCTGCATTTTAACACTGCAAAACAAGTCGGCAGCTTCCGTGGCCACCTATCTTTTACAACATGGCATACCGGTCATTACTTCTGAATCGTTGCTCTTGACTTCTTCACCAAAAGTCAGGGTTACAGTGGCTTATATGAAACTGCTTTTGAGCAGGGACAACCAGCTTTTTTTTGCTGAGTTCCTGATCAATCTGCTCCGGGTTTTTGATAAAGATGCAAATTTTCACCAGATTTACAACGAAGCCATCGGCAAAACAGACCCTTTGGATTTTGTATTAAAGTTGTTTAACCTCACCATACCACCCGCAGGGTTGCTGCGTACCCGTAGTGTGTACGAAATAGCGACCGAAATCATTCGTCACCTGACACTTTCGGACAAACCCGATTTATTTTTACAGTTCTTCCTGAATTATATTTTTGAAAAGGAAAAAGCCTATAACGGCTCATTACCGGCTTTTTTAGAGTTATGGGAAGAAAAAAAAAGCAAGCAAAGTATTGTTATTCCCGAAGGTTTGGATGCCGTTCAAATCATGACTGTACACAAAGCCAAAGGATTAAAATTCGGAATAGTCATCTCCGACCTGCACGAATTTAAGAAAAAGCTTACCCATCGCCAATACTGGGAGGAGATTCCGTTGCCGGAATTGGGAAACATTTCCCCTGTACTGCTCAATATTTCGGAAAAACAATTGACCGCCGTGGGCAAACAAGCTGTTTTTGACCATGAAAATGCAAAAACCAAACTGGATTTTCTCAATAAAATTTATGTAGCTTTTACCCGTCCGGTGGATGCACTTTTTATCATTGGCAGTTCCATGAACCATACAAAAGATTATTTTTCCGGGGACCTGATAAATTATCTGAAAAATAAACAAAACTGGAAAGAGGGTGTTTTGCATTATGAGTGGGGCTCCTTTCCTTCTTCTGAAAAAACAACCGGGCCGTTAAAAATAGAAAAAACCGTTTTATTGTCGAATAATTTCACAACACCATGGTACGATTTCATGACCGTGGCCCCGGTGGAGGAGATATACTGGGAAACCATGGGACAAAGCTCACCAAGGATATACGGCAAACTGCTGCATGCCATTTTGGCAAAAATCAAGTATTCGGAAGAAGCCGACCGACAGGCAGAAGCATTTCGCCATGCCGGTTTACTGAACGAAAAAGAACTTGATCACATTAAAAAACTACTTCAAAAAGTCTTTTCCCATCCTGAGTTGGGGAAATTTTATACCAAAGGTATCCTCATTAAAACTGAAACAGAACTCTATGATGCTGACAGCAAAACATTTAAACGTCCCGACAGGGTTATCCTGAACGGAGACATACTGACCATCCTCGATTATAAAACCGGCGGAAGGAATCCTAAAACAGAGGAAAAATACAAAAAACAAATGAACGGATATGGAGCTGTTTTCAAACGTATGGGATATATCCACGTTAATAAGAAATTAGTTTACATCCACGAAAAAGATGTTGAAGTAGTCAATGTTTGATAGATAATTTGTTTTTCCATGCAAATATTTACATACATTCGCCAATTCCGTTAATTTTGTGGTATATTTAATCCTATCAGCACAATGGCAAAACAGAAAAAGATCCTTAACCGCGAAATTTCCTGGCTCCATTTTAATGACCGGGTCTTGCAGGAAGCTATGGATACGAACAACCCGCTCATTGAACGTCTTCGCTTTCTTGGGATATTTTCCAACAACCGTGACGAGTTTTTCAGGGTACGCGTTGCCACCATCAAACGGCTCATGGAAATGTACAATACACGTTACCGCGACATTGATTTTTCGCCCCGGCATGTATTAAAAGAAATACTGAAACTGGTGTCCCTTCAGGAAAAAAAATACAATAAAACTTTTTTTCAAATAAAAAATGAACTCCGGAAAAATCAAATTTATTTTGTAGATGAAACCGAAATCAACAAGGAACAGGGAAGGTTTGTAAGGCAATTTTTCACAGAACACCTGCATCCGTACCTGTTTCCCATTATGCTGAAAAACATCAAAAGTCCCGGCTTTTTACGCGATAAGTTCATTTACCTTGCCGTGGTACTTCACGATTCAAAGGGAAAACAGGAAGATGATTATGCCCTCATTATGGTACCGACACACCGGTTTTCCCGTTTTTTGTTATTGCCCGATGAACAGGGTAAAAAATTTATCATGATGCTGGACGATGTTATCCGTTTCGGGTTAGATGAGGTATTTAAACCTTTTGATTATGATACTTTCACGGCCTATACCATCAAATTTACCCGCGATGCAGAACTGGATATCGATAACGACTTTTCAAAAAGCTTTTACGAACTCATGAGTGAGAGCTTAGAACAAAGGAAGCGGGGTTTGCCTGTAAGATTCGTATATGACAGTCAGATTCCGGCTGCTTTATTGAAAAAACTTTTAAAAAAGCTCAAAATATCGGAAGATGACAGTCTGCGTGGAGGAGGCCGTTATCACAACTTTCGCGATTTTATCGGATTTCCCAACCTGGGCAATGAAAACCTGGTTTATCCTGAAATGAAATCGCTGCCGCATCCCCTGTTGAAAAAAAGCAGCAACATCTTGAATCTGATACAGCAACAGGACATCATGTTGCATTATCCATACCAGTCATTTCAGTATTTAATAGACTTATTGCGCGAAGCATCCATTGATCCGAAAGTGAGGGCCATAAAAATGACTTTTTACCGTGCCGCTCAAAATTCAAATGTTATAAATGCCCTTATCAACGCTGCCCGTAACGGAAAAAAAATTACGGTCTTTCTGGAGATTCAGGCACGTTTTGATGAAAAAGCGAACATTTATTGGGCCGGCAGGCTGAAAGAAGAAGGCGTTAAAATCATAAAAAACCTGCCTGGTTACAAAGTACACGCCAAGCTCATGCTGATCAGGCGCAAAGAGGAAGGAAAAAACATCTATTACGCCCATATCAGTACGGGCAATTTTAACGAATCTACAGCAAAGGTATATGCAGATGATGGCCTTTTTACTTCCAACCAGGAAATTGCGCAAGAAGTAAACATGCTTTTTCACCTGCTGGAATCGCCATATACGCCCCCGCGTTTTAAGCACCTTCTGGTGTCACCTTATTACATGCGCAAAAGCATTATAAAATTGCTGAACACTGAAATTAAAAACGCCAAAGCAGGCGGCGAAGCCTGGGCCGTTATCAAACTGAACAGCCTGGTAGACAAAAAGCTGGTACTAAAGCTGAGCCAGGCTTCCAGGGCTGGTGTCAAAATTCAAATTATCTGTCGTGGTATCTGTGTATTGGTCCCGGGGATTCCCGGCTTCAGCGAAAATATTGAAATTACCGGTGTCGTGGATAAGTTTCTGGAACATTCGCGCATAATGGTCTTTGCCAACGGCGGAAAACCATTATATTATATTTCGTCTGCAGACTGGATGATCCGTAATTTTGACAGGCGTTTTGAAGTGGCCTGTCCCATTTACGACCGGCAGATCCAAAAAGAGATAATGTTCATGTTACAAACCCAGCTTCACGACAACGTGAAAGCCCGGCTTATCAATAGTGACCCGATCAATCAATACCGTCTGCCTGCACCCGGTGAAAAACCCATGCGATCTCAGTTTTACCTGTATGATTATTTTAAAAAATTATCGGAATAAACCGTAATAAATCTCCAATTTAAAATAAAAGCAAAAAAATATTGGTCAGTTCGAAGAATGTTCCTATTTTTGCACCCCAAATTCAAGAAACAAGTTTACTATGTACTTATCTGTAGAAAAGAAGAAAGAAATTTTCGCGAAATACGGTAAGGATGATCAGGATACCGGATCGGCAGAAGGCCAGATCGCACTGTTTACCTACCGTATTCAACACTTGACCGAGCACCTGAAACGCAACAAAAAAGATGTTTTTACACAGCGGTCGCTCGTTAGAATGGTCGGAAAACGCAGAAAACTGCTTGATTACCTGAAAGAAAAAGACATTGAAAGGTACCGTGCCATTATCAAACAACTGGGGTTGAGAAAATAATCCGCCCTTCTCACAAAAAAAGGCAATTATACGATTGCCTTTTTTTGTGTTTATGCAAGCTGCAACACTGAAGTTCTTTTCCTCCGGTCAGCCTGCCGGAAACGCAATCACAAAGCAACGCTTAATTACCCGGGAAACGGCACTACATGCAGCAAACAAATCAATTTTAAAAATAAAAATCACTTAATAAATATTATGTCAGTAAAAGCTATTACAAAAAGTTTCCAAATGGCCGATGGTACGACCATCTCCATTGAAACCGGCAGACTTGCCAAACAAGCTGATGGTTCAGCCGTGGTCAAAATGGGAAACACCATGCTTCTCGCTACTGTCGTAGCCGCTCAGGAAGCCAAGGAAGATGTGGATTTTATGCCACTATCCGTTGATTACAAAGAAAAATATGCTGCCACGGGAAAGTTCCCCGGCGGTTTTTTTAAACGTGAGGGCCGCCCTTCAGAGTACGAGATTTTGATATCACGCCTGGTCGACCGTGCACTCCGGCCCCTTTTCCCCGAAGATTTCCATGCCGAAACACAAGTCATCATTCAACTTATCTCGGGCGGCGATGATGTGGCCCCTGACGCATTAGCAGCCCTGGCGGCTTCTTCGGCACTGGCCGTTTCAGACATTCCGTTCCACGGCCCCATTTCTGAAGTCCGTGTGGCACTCATCGATGGCGAATACGTCATTAACCCCACCATTAGCCAAATGGAAAAAGCTGAACTGGAACTTATGGTGGCAGCCAGTGAGGACAACATCATGATGGTGGAAGGCGAATTGAAAGAAGTTTCCGAAAAAGTAATGCTGGATGCCATCAAAGCTGCCCACGAAGCCATCAAAATCCAGTGCCTTGCACAGAATGAGCTGGCCGCCATGGTTGAGAAAGCAAAGACCAAACGCGAATATTGTCATGAAACCAATGACGATGAACTTAAAAACCAGGTAAAAGAAGCCACTTACCAAAAATGTTACGAAATTGCATTACAGGGTAATCCTGACAAACATGCCCGTTCGGATGCTTTTAAGGCAGTTCGCGACGAATTTATAGAAAGCCTTCCCGAAGAAGAGCAGGAAGAAAAAACGCTTATGGTAAAACGCTATTTCCACGATGTGGAAAAAGAAGCTGTGCGCCAGGCTGTCCTCAACGAGAAAAAACGTTTAGATGGTCGTCAACTGAACGAAATTCGCCCCATTTGGTGTGAAGTGGATTACCTGCCTTCAGCACACGGTTCAGCCATTTTCACCCGTGGTGAAACACAAGCTTTGGTATCCTGTACACTCGGAAACAAAATGGATGAACAAACCATTGACGGCGCTGTTTTTGAAGGCAGTTCCAAATTTATCCTGCACTACAATTTCCCGGGATTTTCCACAGGTGAAGTCCGCCGTTTTGGCAGCCCGGGACGTCGTGAGATCGGACATGGCAATCTTGCCATGCGTGCCCTGAAACATGTACTTCCCGAAGGGGATGATAATCCATACACCATTCGAATTGTATCAGACATCCTTGAGTCGAACGGTTCTTCCTCCATGGCCACAGTTTGCGGTGGCACACTGGCACTAATGGATGCCGGAGTGAAAATCAAAAAACCGGTAGCCGGCATTGCCATGGGGCTGATAACCGATAGCGAAACCAAAAAATACGCTATTCTGTCTGATATTTTAGGCGACGAAGACCACCTTGGGGACATGGATTTCAAAGTAACCGGTACCAAAGATGGCATCACCGCCTGTCAAATGGACATCAAGGTGGATGGCCTTCCCTATTCTGTTTTGGAGGAGGCATTGGAACAAGCCCGTCAGGGCAGGTTGCATATTCTGGGTGAAATGGCCAAGACCATTACAGAACCCCGTTCTGATTACAAAGACAACGTCCCGCGTATTGAGCGCATGATGATTGCCAAAGAATTCATTGGTGCAGTAATAGGCCCCGGCGGAAAAGTAATTCAGGAAATGCAGCGCGAAACCAATACTACCATTGTAATTGAAGAAGTAGGTAATTACGGTGTCATCGATATTGTTTCGCCCGATAAGGCATCTATCGAAGCAGCCAAAAGCCGTATCAGGGGCATAGTTGCCGTTCCGGAAGTAGGTGAAATTTATGAAGGTACGGTCAAGAGCGTTGTTCCTTTTGGCGCCTTTGTGGAAATTCTTCCCGGCAAGGAAGGATTGCTCCATATTTCAGAAATTGACTGGAAACGTATCGAAAAAGTGGAGAGTGTTTTGCACGAAGGTGATAAAGTCAAAGTGAAACTGATCGGTATAGATGAACGTAACGGGAAAATGAAGCTTTCCCGTAAAGCATTGATTAAAAGACCCGAAAGAAAATAATAATCCTGAACGAAACTTTTCACAAGTATTAACGTAGTCAATAAACCAAAAAAACAAAAGGAAATAGAGCATGAGGCAGTTGAAAATTACCAAGCAGGTAACCAATCGGGAAACCGCATCTCTTGACAAATACTTGCAGGAAATCGGGAAAGTCGATTTGATTACTGCGGAACAGGAAGTTGAACTGGCAAGAAGGATCAAACAGGGTGACAAAAAAGCTTTGGAAGAATTGACAAAAGCCAACCTGCGGTTTGTGGTTTCCGTTTCAAAACAGTACCAAAACCAGGGATTAAGTCTCCCCGATCTTATTAACGAAGGTAATCTCGGATTGATCAAAGCAGCACAGCGTTTTGACGAAACCCGCGGTTTCAAATTTATTTCTTATGCCGTTTGGTGGATACGTCAGTCGATTTTGCAGGCCCTGGCCGAACAATCGCGTATTGTCCGCCTGCCGCTGAACAAAATTGGTTCAATCAACAAGATCAACAAAGCCACAGCCAAACTGGAACAGGAATTTGAACGCGAGCCTGATTTCAAAGAGATTGCCGGGATGCTTGACATGACCGAAAATGAAGTAAAAGAGTCCAAAAGAAATGCCGGACGCCATGTTTCGATGGATGCCCCGTTGATCCAGGACGAAGACAACAACATGTACGATGTGTTGAAAAGTGAAGAATCCATCACACCGGAAACAGGGTTGCTATATGAATCGCTTCGTAAGGAAATCGACAGGGCCATATCCACCCTTACACAACGTGAAGCAGATGTTATCCGGCTTTATTTCGGTTTGAACGGCGGTCATCCCATGACGCTGGAGGAAATTGGTGAAAAATTTGACCTGACGCGCGAACGGGTCCGTCAGATCAAAGAAAAGGCCATTCGCCGGCTGAAACAGACCTCGCGGAGCAAAATCCTGAAATCTTACTTGTAGCCGGTTTGTTACAATAACAAAAAAAGCACCATAATGGTGCTTTTTTTGTTTCTTCCGGTTCAGTCATCAGAAAAAAATTCCGGCCTGAAATTCAACAGGTAAACTTTTTGGGTCGCACGGGTTAAAGCCGTATAAAGCCAGCGTAAATATTCTACATTCAATTGATCTTCGGTAACATAACCCTGATCAATAAAAACAACCGGCCATTGCCCCCCTTGTGTTTTGTGACAGGTAATGGCGTAAGCATATTTTACATGAAGCGCATTAAAATAAGGATCTTTCATCACTGCCTCCATCCTTTTCCTGTGTTGTGGAATGGACATATAATCCTGAGAAACGTTGTCAAAAAGCCTGCGTTGTTCTTCGGCAGAAATATCGGCACCGGGTGCGCCAAGCGTATCCAGCAATAATTTCACGGTAATTTCTTTTTCTTCGGGGTAATCTAAAAGTTGCATTTCTACATCGGCAAAACGAAAACCATATAAATCTTCGATGCTGTTGACCCGTACAATTTGTACCAGGTCGCCATTGGCAATAAATCCGGCTTTTGAATCAGGTGACAACCAGAAATAGTTGTTTTTCACCACCATCACCTGGTCCCCCGCTTCCAGCAACGATTCCCT
>Ga0256829_1003145_pt1 | contig 11668 bp, 15 predicted proteins | sample 131447metaG_FD_185979 | JGI IMG/M metagenome (GOLD analysis project Ga0256829, IMG submission 185979) | Hydrothermal vent microbial communities from Lau Basin, Pacific Ocean - 131-447 | ecosystem: Environmental > Aquatic > Marine > Hydrothermal vents | place: Pacific Ocean: Lau Basin | collected... | reverse complement strand
TATTGGTAGCGTGGTTGGGCATTTTTCTAGCGGCATCATTTGCATCCAACTGGGCAACAACATTACATAAAAGCATACCTGAGGATAGGCTTCGTGTGCTGCTTAAAGTAGTGTTTTTTGTGATTGCATTTGCTTTTATTGCATTGGCATGGCGAGAATATATGGGTTGATATAAAAAAAGGAGCTGTGAATGTCACAACTCCTCTTTGTATGGTGGCCAGACCTGGAATCGAACCAGGGACACAGGGATTTTCAGCCCCAGTTGTTAGGCTTTATATAGCAACAAAAAAACAACATTTATTGCCTTTTTGGGGCAATTTTGGGACACTGAACCTCGAAAGTTACAGTTTAGAGAGGTTGAAGATGGCAACAATTCAGAATCGTGGACCATACCAATGGCAAGCTAGGGTAAGACGCAGAGGTTACCCAGTTCAAAGCAAAACATTTGAGACAAAAGTTGATGCGCAAACTTGGGCTCGCTCAATTGAAAATGAAATGGATCGTGGTGTGTTTGTAAGTCGTGTTGAGGCGGAGCAAACAACACTCAGAGAGTGCTTGGAGCGTTATGCGCGCGAAGTAACGGCATACAAGAAAGGTAACCAGCCAGAGCTTGGACGAATCAGGATATTACTTCGCCAGCCATTTGCATCGTATATGATGGCAAACATACGAAGCTCGGACATGGCAAGTTTCCGCGACATGCTTTTACGCAAGGGCAGGAAACCTGCGACGGTAGTGCATTACTTGGCATTGCTCTCCCACTTATTCAATACAGCTAGAAGGGAGTGGGGCATGGAATCCATAGCCAACCCTATCGAGCTTGTGAAAAAGCCCACAGTGCGCAATTCACGCAACCGTAGGCTGGAAGATGGAGAGGAAGAAAGACTGCTTGAAGCCTGTGGAAAGCAAGGGAATGTGTGGCTAGAGCCGTTGGTTATATTAGCGATTGAAACGGCGATGCGTAAAAGCGAGCTTTTAAATATGCGCTGGGAGCATGTAGATTTCAAAAAGTGTGGAGTACACCTCCCAAACACAAAAAATGGTGAGAGTAGGGATGTGCCGCTTTCACCACGTGCTATTAAGGTGCTTAAAAGTCTTCCACGCTCAATTTCAGGACAAGTGTTGTGTACATCTGACTATGCAACGCGAAAAGCCTTTATTAAGGCTCGTAATCAAGCAGGATTGAAAGATTTTCGATTCCACGACCTGCGCCATGAGGCAACAAGCCGTCTAGCGCAGATGTATGAGATTCAAGACCTATCAAAAATAACAGGGCATAAAGACATGAAAATGCTCATGCGCTACAATCATCCAAGGGTTGAAGACTTGGCAAAAATGCTAAGATGAGCCTATTTGGTGTGGTTTTGTACTATTTAACCTGGCATTTTAAAATGAGCTGAAGCTTTTATTTTTAGGATTATAAGTTATCTTATTTCATGTTTTTTTTATGGGAGTGGAGATAATTCAATTGTTTGGTGGTAAGAGGCAGTATCTTGAGGCACTAACAGATCTCGAAAAAGAAACTTATAAGGCAGCGTGAGGTGAATATGGGAAACTTAGCATTAAAAGACATGAGTGTTGAAGAAAAGATCGCAACGATGGAAACGCTTTGGGATGATTTATGTCAACATCATCATATTGAATCGCCATCATGGCATGGTGATGTGCTGCAACAACGAGATGCCAGTCGCCAGCAGGGCAATGAAGAGCCTATCAATTGGGAAGAAGCAAAACAGGATATTCTGAAGAAAACACAATGAATATTAAAATTCTTCCATCAGCAAATGCTGATTTGGTGAATGGTTACCACTTTTATGAGGTACAAGCACAGGGCTTAGGAGCTTACTTTCGTGATTCACTGTTTTCGGATATTGATTCGCTCATGGTTTATCATGGTATTCACGCCAAGTGTTTTGGTAAGTATTATAAATCATTGTCCAAGCGATTTCCGTTTGCCATTTACTATACGATTGAGGGAAATGATATTGTCGTATATTCAATATTGGATTGTCGAAGAAACCCTGCATGGATTAAAGGAAGGTTAGATAAATAAATGGCGAATATTAGCGGAATCGTAAAATCAGTACGAAAAATCATGCGTCGTTTTGGTATTTGTGAAGAAAAGAGCAGTGGAGTTGATTGCGTGGTTGAGGCTTCAGAAATGTTGAAGCACATCACCATGGCATGATGAAGATGCGCATGAAGTTCATCGTTTAGCAGCGTAATGTTCGTGGTCATCTTAAGTAATTCTATGATTCGTTATAACACATTTGAAGCGGCTTTATTAACGTCTTTGCAATAGGTTACTTTATTGTTAAGTAAACTTATCAAAACCAAAGTTTTAGAGGAGGTATGCAATGACAAACAAAACAACCAGTAGAATTTTAAGTGAAATGCATGAATCTGCTCAAGATCTTCGCAATGCTGGCTTCATTACTAAAAGGCGGATGCTAGAGTATGATGCTTTGTGTCTTGACCCTGTTCAAAAATATTCGACTGAAGATATTCATCTTTTAAGGGAGAAGAATAATATCAGTCAGTGATGGCTTCTATTTTAAATGTCAGCTTATCAACGGTGAGGCAATGGGAGCAGGACAGCAAACGTCCGAGCGGACCATCACTAAAATTGTTGAGCTTACTTGACAAGAGCAAGGGCTAGGTGCTAGCGTATCTATAGTTATTCCTATGCGTGCATAGGTAAAAAAATTGCTTCTGTTGCAAGCTCGGACTTACTTTAGTTATTCCTATGCGTGCATAGGTAAAAGAAGGGGGGCTTATGCCTCCTTCTTTATTTCTGCTTGCACACTTTATAAACCATTCAAATATTTCCAAAATACTGCGAGCAAGATGAAATCGACAAGCAGCACATTGAACCCAATAATTAAAAACATTAGGACTTTATAGCCAACAGTCAAATAAGCTTTTATAAGCTCTTTTCTTAGCATTCTGATAGTGTTATCTGCAGAATCCGTATCGCCATCATAACCAAGCTTGAAACGCCTATGCTTTTTCAATCGCGGGATTGCGGAAAAATGATGGTTCATGATGGTCTCAAATGGCTTGTTGTCCAATTCAAACTCAAATCCAAAAATTTTCTTTTTTGTGTAGGGCATAGTTAACTCCTTTTTTTTAATATAGCTGCCATTTCAGCGGCAGCCTCACGCTCTTTTCTGTCATGCTCCTCACAAAATTTACCGCGCTCATTCACAGGCTTTTTACATTCAGTGAAAAAACATTCTCTCATGTCAGACCTCGCTTTTTAAAATCTTGCTAAATATGTCACGGACATAGTCCGCGTCATATTTGGCATAGCCAACCCAGAGCGCAGCAATAAGCAGCGGTCAAGGGAGGAAGGGCTGAGTGGTGCGGCTCGCAGCGAAGCGAGAACACGGTCAGACCGACCCTTGACGGCTGTGCTTGATGTGCTCCCCCCTTGAGGGGGCTGCGGGGGTGATGTAATGCTTTTAAAACATCGAGCCCCTGCTCGCAGAGGCGGAGCAGGCACCAGTTGGCGAATCCTTGGAGCCAACTGCTGCAACCATGCTTTACCGTGGGAAGTCCCGTCCGTGAGGGTAAGGGAAGCCTGATAGGTAATGGTTGCGCATGCGTGATGACACATCACCACTCACTACGCACAACATCACCACGAACATCAACCCATTCTGGCACAACATCATCACGATCAACATACAGATTCCCCATCACGACCACGTCATGCCCCCATTTAATTTTAGCAGAATTAGCATATAAATTAGCGTTGAATACAAAACCATCAGGAATAGTCAGGGGCACCCTCATCATCGATAACCAGACATCACCCGTCACACTTAATGTTTTAGGCAAGTAAGAGATATAAGTAAGCGCAAAGAACGCATCACCCAACACCTTTAGGTTTTCAGGAAGAGATTTGATTCCTGTTTCAATTAAATCTAGCTCACCTTCAACTCTAAGGTTATCTGGCAAATAAATCGACCGAGCATCACGCAGAAATAAATCCCCGTGATAAACACCTTCATCGTGTGCGATAAAAGCCAGTCCTTTCTTATCTGAAGACTGACTAGCAATTTCAGCACGATCAACAAGGCGAACTGAATACCCTGCAAATCGCAACCTCACCTCCCAATATTTTAAGTCCTCGATTTGTTCGGGAGTTAGTTCATCATCATTTTCCATTGCCAACCTCTCTTTTTTTGTTTGCATCACATCTCCATTTCCTGCTCTTGTTCTTGCTCAACCTCGGCTTCTGCCTCGACGCTCATTTCCTGTTCTTGCTCTTGTTCCCAGTAACTTTGTTCCAAGCTAGATTCAGCCTCATGCCCAGCATCTTGAATCACTTCAACGGCTGATTCCTGCCCAGCTTCGCGCTCTGCCATTTCAGCAACCTTTTCTTTCTCATCTGCAACGATTTCAACCCCCTCACGGGCGCGTGAAATCGACACATAGGCACTTTGTTGATTCAGCATGGATTGCTCTGAGTCCACAGCAATAAATGCTTTATCGGCGGTGGCACCTTGCGAGGCATGCACAGTGCTTGCATATGAATGGGTATAGGTTTGTTCACGCTCGTTATCTAGGCTTAGCGTTTGTTTTTCTCCATTTTCCATCTTGATTAAAGCAGTGCGCTCTTTTTCATTGATGGCTTGAATTTCGGCTGTATGGCCATTGATTCGATTCAGTTCATATTCATTTCTGGTAAATCGAATTTGGTCACCAGCCTGCAACTCTGTTTTTTGTACTTGATACGATTCAACTTTTGCCTGTTTGGACGGATCCCATTTCACTTTTTTACCGTCTTGGCTAATCAATTGAACTTTGTTGTTTTCAGTTTTCTCGACCGTTAGCGTCTCATTTTTATTCACCCCAAGGCTTTTATATTCGCGGTGAAACCTGACCTTCATGCCAGCTTCATAGTTGTGCGCTTGTCGTGCTTCAGCTTGCGTAAACGCGTTTTTATTGAGCGTCTGCACTTCTTGTGGTTTGCCAGTCAACACACCTTCTTTTTTTAGTCCTTCTCGAATTTGAGTGTTAAGGTCATGCCTTTCTTTATTTGTGGAGACAATCACCATACTTTTCTCACGCTCTTGCGGCGTTTGCTCAAGGTATTTTGAAGCGACAACTTGAAGCCTTTTTTGCGGGTCTTTCACTTCAGATATGGACTTGCTCAAATCTTGAATGGCTTGCTTGGTTTTTCCTTGGGCAAGCTTTTCAACGACGGCTTTTAGCTCTTTGTTTTTTTGCCGCATGATCTCATCCATACGTGCGGTGTGCATGCCTTTATCAACGAGCAGGGCAAACGGTTTACCCGCTTCAATTGCGGATAATTGCTGACGGTCACCCACAAAAATAACCCGGGCATTTACGCTTTCAGCTTGTTTTAAAAGTTTGTCGGCTTGTTTTGCGCTGACCATGCCCGCCTCATCAACAACCCATAGCTGCTGTTTCCCATTTTCTGGCGGATTGCTCACAGCTTTTGAAATCGTTTCAGACTTTGCACCAGTCTCATTTTCTAGCACTTTCGCAGCCTGCGCACTTGGTGCCAGACCTTTGACTTCAAAACCTTGCTGCTGGGCTTCTTTCACCACCTTTTTCAGCATGTAAGTTTTGCCAGCTCCAGCTTTTCCCTCGATGCCAACTATTCGATTTTGCGTTGTAAGACTTAATTTTAAGGCTTGCGCTTGACCTTGAGTTAGATCTTTTGATAGCTCTGCGACACGTTCAGCCGATGCAATGGGTTGAACGTTTCCGCGCGCGTGTGCCTCGATTTTAGTTATACGAAGCTCACGCTGCAGCGCTTCGCGCGTGGTTAATCGATTACCAGCTTTGATAAGCTCAAGGCTTTTGATTTGTTGGTCAATTTGCTTGGAAAGCATTTGTTTGCTTGCACCAGCGGCAGCGCCAAATTTTGCTGCATGCTGAATGATTTCACGTTTTTCAAACACGCTTTGGCGTTCAGATAAATGCGACACAGCATGTTTTACGGCATCTGAAGCAGCGTTTTGTGCTTGCGCTAACTTTTCATCTCTTGCTTCAATGGATGCTTTACCATCACCTGTATCATGATGCCAAGATGCGCGGGCTCGGCTTGTTAAATTCTCAAGGCTCTTTTTGTCCTTCATCCCCATATTTTGTGCTGTTTGCTGCCAAGTTTCCCTTTTTAGTTTTGTCTCATCCTCAGTTAAAACTTGTTTTGCAGCTCTGGTTTTGAGTGCAGCCATCTCGGCGTTTTTAGCTCCTGTTTTATCCTCAGCGCGAAGTTGAGCTTCAATCTCTTTGCGCCTGGTGGAAAAACCCTCGATATGTTTATCCTCTATCTCCTTGATTTCAAAACCATCTTTTGTTTGCCTCAAATTATAGCCATACATCCTCAAATTATGGCCAAGCTCCGCCTTGTAGATGGCGCCTGCTGCCATTTTATGCTTAAAGATTTCTTCACTGGAAAGCGCTCGCTCGTTCCCGTTTTGATCGATGGTAATATTGGCAACCACGGCATGAGAGTGTAGCTGTGGATCAAACGCTCGGCTTGTTTCATGACGAAAAACAGCGGCAGTGAAATTAGCAGTTTTCTCAAATCGAATTTCACCATTTTCTTTGATTCGAGTTTGCGCAGCTTCCTCCTCGATGTATTTCAAAGCCTCTTTCACAGCTCTATCGTGAGCCTCTAGCACCCGCTCATCTTCTCCAACAACACCAACAAGGGAAACGCTTTTTGGGGCTGAAAAAGTCAAGTCATACCCAGATCTACGCTCACCGCCTGCGCCAGATGGCATCTGCTCGCCATTCGGCAATTTACCCTCCATGATTTTTTGAAAATCTTGGGGATTTACAGCCCCATGCAACCCAAGCATTTTTGCGCCTTCACCTTGCCAACTGGTGCTTTCTCCAGCGTCTTTGCTCCAATAATTTTTTTCGCCGCTCTCTTTCTCATAGTAGCTGGCAACGCCTGCGGCATTGGAAATCACAGATATGGATAGCATCAGAAGAAATCCTCATCTCTTTGTGGTTTAGGTTTTGGCTTGGGTTTTGGTTGAGCTGGAGCTGCCTTCGCCTCAAACCTGCGAGCCTGAAACGGCTGGCTGACCTGAACCCTATCTTTATATTTTTGCTTGGTTTTGGTGGGTGAGAAACCACCTGCCAACTTCAAATAGCATTCCAGGTCTGGCAGGTTTTGAATTTGCGAAGGCATGATGATTTGCTCTTGTTCTAAACTCTCATTCAAGTTTGTGCCTTGTTGGCGTTCCCCCATGTTGACACTTTCTTTTTTGGCCGCAATTTCAGCCGTGCCAAAAAATTTTGAGGCGGCATCAGCATCCTCAAATTCCTCCAATCGATAGACCACACGATTGCCAACGGTGCCAAGCAGCGAAGGCATGCCTTCGCGTCCATATATTGAAGCAAGTTGGCTGGGGGTTTGCGTCGCCAGCACAACAGCTACGCGGTATTTACGACCCATACTCAAAATGCGAAGCAACGCAGGTAATTTTTGAAGTGATGCAAGCTCATCGATGATCAGCCAAATGCGCTCACCCTGATTGGATTTTCGACATAAAAGCTCGGTGACAGCCATTTCAATCCAAAGTGAGAGAAGTGGTTGAAGCGCCGAATGCGCATCTTCGCGGCTGGTCAAAAATAACCAGCCAGAACCCTTCCGTACCCACTCGCGGATGGAAAAAGGGTTTTGGCTCGATTCCAGATATTGCCAAGCACTTAGTTTGGAGTTGAGCGTGGCTTGTATACCTGCAGCTTGGCTTTTTGCAGATGGATCAATGAAAGGCGTAGCAGGTGTACCAGCCAGTGCTTTGTGCAACTCTTTTGCGCTTGCTGTTGTCAAAGCTTCAAAAAGTTGGGGCATAGTCATTTTTTGCCCAAATCTTTTCAGCGATTCAGCCATCACAATGCGCGAGCCTTCATAAAAGAAGTCATTGCCGCCCGTGTTAGAATTTTGAATGAGAGAGGATGAAATAGATTCGCAATCCCACAAGTTTGTGATTTCTTTTTGCAAGCCCCATGGTGCAGACCTGCAATCAAAAGGATTCAGCAAAACATCATTGCTTTTTGCGAAAGTTGAATAGAACTCACCACCTGGGTCAAAAATCAGGGCTCGCTCACCACGCGCTCGAATCTGATCCATCAGGTCACTTAGAAGCTGCGATTTACCCGCACCAGGCGAACCCAGACACATAAGATGCTTATGAAATAAAAGGCCAGGGACTTTGATGTTTGCGAGTTTAAATTCAGGTTTGGCAACCTTTTTGCGGACTTGTGCTGCAAGCAGGGATGGCTCAATGATTCTTGCGCCACGTTTGGTTTTACGCCTGTCCCCAGCCCCCAATTTAATTGAAATCAAAACAAAAAGTACGCCACCACTTATTCCTGAACCTGCAACAACCCAACCAAGCTTGTGGAATTTTGGTTTTTGTTTGGCATAGAATCTAATGACAAAACGATCGAGCATTTTTGAATTGGCGGTAACTTTCAGCCCGCGTTTTTTCTGGGCAGGTGAAAGCAAAAGTTGAGGGTCTGTCAACCAGCCTGTGCGCCATTTTGTGCCATTTTTTCGAGCCCAATAGGACTTCACGGCATGCCATTCGTTTTGCTTTAAGTCACCCACGAGGAAATAACCGGCAATGCCAAGGGCTAAAAAAGAGAAAATTAAAGTTGTGAGGAACGCGCCTTCAAGCAACCTTAAAAATCTTGCTATGCCGCTTGCGGCTATGTCTGAACCTAAAAAAATACTCATTCGTCTTCTATTCCTTCTTCAAAAATTTCAACTCTTTTTTGCAAACCTTTTGCAATCAAGGAAAGCGCCTGATTTGATTTTGTTACATCTTGATCATTCATCCTCAACCTTAAAAATGACCAAGTCGACGCGCACAGCGCGCGAATTTCGCGCAGCATTTGAATCTCTATGTTGCTTTGAGTAAGTAACTGATCAGCCAATAATTGGCGGGCAAAAGAGTTGATGGGGATCCCTTTATTTGAAGCTTCAGATTCCAGCAACGCATAAAATTTTTGATCTATTCTGAAACTAATTTGTTTTTGATTGCTCATTGCTTTTTCTCCTTTTTTGTGAAATCCATGATTTCATTTGAAATCATTATATTTTTGAACACTTGCCAAAACCGAAAGTGGCGTTTTGAAAGCAGGGTGAAAGGCGTATGAAAACATTGAAATCTTCAATGTTTTCATGCGCTTTGGGGGTGCACATCCGAGGTGCGTCGGGTGTGTACTAAATTATGGGGTATGGGGCGAAGCCCCATTTCAACAAAAAACGTCATCTAAGATCACCTTGTCGCGCCAGCCTTTCTCGAATCGCTTCACCTTCTTGGGAATAAGAAAGCGGCGCAGGCTCGCCTTTGCTAGCCATCAAAACCAACCTGTTAAAAAGCCCCCAAGGCGATTTGATGGGATGGGTGGCTGCGCGCGAGCGTGCAGCCATAAATTCAATAAAAACCACTTGAGAAAAATGGTCATTTGGATCAAGCCCAAACTTTCTCAAGATGAAAACTGGGCGTTTTCCTTTTATGTCCTGGTCAACAAACCAGTCTGGCAATTTTTCCATTTGCTCCTCCATATTTTTTAAATTCAGCCACCAGCGCTTCGCGCTGGGTCAACCCCGCTTTGCGGGTGGCGGTTCTAAAAGAATCTTTGTTTCTATATTTACTAATCTGTTTCTAGTCCTCATTTTTCCACAGGTGGTGCTTTCTCGACTTGTGGGTTTTCTGACGGCTCGGTTATTATTTCCTCCCTAAGGAGAACTTCTGATCCCATAAATTTTCCTGTTTTTTCATCCTTTCTGCGAGTTTGGACCCACAAGCCGAGCCCGCGAAGGCGCCGCTTTGCTTTTTTTAGCCGAACGTCGCCCAAATTAAGTTCTTTTTTTAACCACGAATCGTATATTTTCCACCCATCCGGGCATGACCAAAGGCGAACCCAAACCGCTATCGCATCGGCGTCCTTTATCGCAATTAGGACATCTACATTAAGTGTCACCCATTTTTTTCTTTCTTCTTTCTTGAGGGTCTGGCAGCGCAGCTCGGCGCGACCCATACTCATGCCTTTCTCCCTTCAACCGACTCGGCTTTGGTGGGACGACCTTTTTTCTTTCTTTTCCCTTCTTTTTTGGGTCTATCCCCAAAATTACGCCCCGCCACGGCAGCTTCGCTGCGCCTGCAAAGCACTGGGTCGAATTCTTGGGCTGGTCTTTCCTCTTTTTTTAAGAACGCCTCAACGGTCTCAGGCCGCCACCTCAGGCTTTTGCCAACCCTAACTGCTGGCGGCAAGCGACCTTCGCGGCGCATCTGCCACAAGGTCCATTCACTGCAACCTAGCAGCGATGCGAGCTCGCCCTTGGTTATTAATTTTTGCATTTGTTTGGTTTCGTTCAATTTGGTTTGCATGGCGCAACTTTGATTTGGGGTTGCTAGCTTGAAAACTCACGCCAAGGGCTTGACTAGGCGTTTCTATTTTATTATTATATTTCAATTATTTAGGAGATATAATTGTGAAGATTTACACCACAACTACAAAGCCGATAGAAAAACTAAGAGCAAAAACGCTCTTAAAAGCAATCCCAAAGCAAACATTAGATCTTATTTTGGATCAAAAACTGCTAAGAAAGTGGCAATCGGGGAAGAAAACAATGTCGATGAATTCAGGGCAACGCATAATTTGGGATATTTTGGCAACTAGGCACCCAAAAAAGCAAAATATTGAAATGGCGAAAAAAATAAATGTTTTATACATGAAAGGGCCCCGAGGAATAGATTTGTGGGACTCTTGTAGCACTATCCTTGATGACCCCTGTAATTTTTGGATTAAAGATTACTTGCTATCCACTGATCAAATCATCAGCCAAAATAAGCTGAAAAATCCAAGTTATGAATATTCTCCCATCGATGAACTCCCACAAGCCATTCGTTTTTGGATGTGCATGCTACATAACCACAAATCCCAAGAACCTTCACTCTCTCACCGCGAACGCCTAAAAAATTATCAAAATGCATCTTATTACCTTTCATACGTTTTGATGAAATCAGAAAAAGAATTAGCTGATAACTATGTTAATGCCAACGAATTACTATTGTGTATCAAAACTCAATATGTTCATTTAATTGCGTTAAAAAAGCGAAGAGAATATAAATCACCTGAACATTTCAATCGAATGTGCAAATCTCTTTTTCCAAAAAGTATCGAAGTCGAAGGTGAGTATCAGCCCTTAAACAATAATGAATGGGTTGATGTACGTAATATACTGGATGACCTGTAACGTAATTACCAACTGTGGCGAAATGTCACGCGGTGAAAAAGTTGGTAAAAACTGCCCGAGCGAAGGGCAAAAAAATTTGGGGCAATTTTGGGACACTTCGTGCCCCATTTAATCCAATTTGCCCCAATTTGAACCAAAAAAACCGAACTCCTAAAAGCTCGGTTTTTGTTGCTATATATAGCATTTATATGGTGGCCAGACCTGGAATCGAACCAGGGACACAGGGATTTTCAGTCCCTTGCTCTACCGACTGAGCTATCTGGCCAACTGTGCGTAGTGCGTCAGCGGCGCGATTTCTAGGGCGAAGTGAAAGAAGATGCAAGCACTAGTTTCCGATTGTATGATTCGCCGCTATGCTGCCGCGCAATGCAAGTGATAAAGATTGCAATTTTTGGAGGGTGA
>Ga0256829_1003144_pt1 | contig 11673 bp, 15 predicted proteins | sample 131447metaG_FD_185979 | JGI IMG/M metagenome (GOLD analysis project Ga0256829, IMG submission 185979) | Hydrothermal vent microbial communities from Lau Basin, Pacific Ocean - 131-447 | ecosystem: Environmental > Aquatic > Marine > Hydrothermal vents | place: Pacific Ocean: Lau Basin | collected... | reverse complement strand
ACAATGGTTGAGTATTTCCGTGATGAGAAGAAACTTGATGTACTTATGTTCATCGATAATATCTTCCGTTTTGCACAATCAGGTTCAGAGATGTCTGCACTTCTTGGTCGTATCCCATCAGCAGTTGGTTACCAACCGACACTTGCTCGTGAAATGGGTGCATTACAAGATCGTATTACATCTACAAAAAATGGTTCAATTACATCTGTTCAAGCGGTTTACGTACCAGCAGATGACTTGACTGACCCGGCTCCAGCTTCTGTTTTTGCTCACTTAGATGCAACAACAGTACTTAACCGTAAAATTGCGGAAAAAGGTATTTATCCTGCAGTTGATCCACTCGATTCAACTTCAAGACTCCTTGATCCACAAATCTTAGGTGATGAGCACTATAATACTGCTCGTGGTGTGCAGCAAACGCTTCAAAAATATAAAGACCTTCAAGATATTATTGCGATTCTTGGTATGGATGAGCTTTCTGAAGATGACAAAAATGTTGTTGAACGTGCTCGTAAAATTGAGAAATTTCTTTCTCAGCCATTCTTTGTTGCAGAGGTATTTACGGGAGCACCTGGTAAATATGTTTCTCTTGAAGACACTATTAAAGGGTTCAAAGGTATTCTTGATGGTGAGTATGACCATATGTCTGAAAATTCATTCTACATGGTTGGTAGTATGGACGAAGCTATTGCTAAAAACGAGAAAAACAAATAAGCTCTATGCTTAGTAAAGGACTGTAATGGATACATTTAAACTTGAAATCCTAACGCCAAACGGTGAAATCTTCAATGATAGTGCTGTTGGTGTTGTTCTTCCTGGTAAAGAGGGAGAATTCGGCGTTTTAGCTGGTCATGCTTCATTGACAACATTGTTAGAAGCTGGTGTAGTCGACGTTGAAAAAGAAGATAAATCAGTCGAATCTATTGTAATTGATTGGGGTGTTGCTCAAGTTAGTGAAGAAAAAGTTGTTGTTTTAGTAGAAGGTGCAGCGCCTATTCGTGGTGCAAATGAAGCTGAAATCGCGAAAGCTTTAGAAGATGCGAAGAAACTAATCAGCGATGTTGCAGATTCCTCTACTGCAATCGCTTCTGTTTCTGCTAAAATCGAATCAGCAGCTCAAAGATTAATATAATATATGATTAATAATTTAATCGATTTTTATCTTAAAAGTCACCCGGTTACACTTGGTGTATTGGTTCTCTTGTCAATATATTTTGTAATACTCAATTGGGTGTTTTTTTACCGCTATTTTTCTCTTAACAGTTGGCTTAAGAGTGAGAGTGCTTCTTTGGAATCACTTTTACTTGGGGCTAGGACTGTTAATGAAAACTCTTTTTTAAATAATTTTATAAAAACAAGTAATAATATTTCAAAAGAAGTTTTAAATTTAGCAATGCTAGCTGCTACAAAAGAGGCAACAAAAGGACTCTCTGTTCTCTCTGTATTTGCTTCAACCTCTCCTTTTATAGGACTTTTTGGTACAGTCGTCTCTATTTTAGATACTTTTGCGCATATTGGGCAGACAAGCGGCAGTATGGCTATTATTTCTGCAGGGGTAAGTGATGCACTTATTGCCACAGCATCAGGTATTTTTGTAGCAACTTTTGCCTATACATACCATCAAATCTTAAAACGAAAATCTTTTGAGGTAATCTCTTATCTTCAGATGCAAAGTGATGCGATTTTAGCTCGCAAGGCATAAACTATGATTTATGATTGGGATGAAAAACCAGAACTCAATATTACACCCTTAGTAGATGTAATGCTTGTTCTGTTGGTTGTACTCATGGTGATTGCTCCCAACATTATGTTTGAAGAAAACATAAAACTTCCACAAGGTTCAACAACACAACAAGTTTCTAAAATACCACCGGTGCATATTACTGTTGACAAAGAGGGAAATGTAAAAGTAAATAAAGAGAACTTTCTTTTAAATGCTTTTACAGACAATTTCTTTTTGTATGCGAAAAAACTTGACAAAAAGGCAACGGTTCTTATCAGTGCAGACAAAAGACTTGATTATGGTGTTGTGATGTCAGTACTTGCCGCTGTTAAACAAGCTGGTTTTTCTGAGGTTTCTTTAGCTACCAATGGATAATAATAAGCACTACTTCATGCTAGGCGGATTTATCTCCTTCTTTTTGTTTTTTCTCTTTTTAGCTCTTTTTATCTATATGATGTTTGCCATTAAAAAAGAGACAAGTTATGCGCTTACAAAAGATAAATTTGTTGCTGTCTCTATTGTTATGCCAAAAAATATTGCGAAATTTAGACACTCCATAGCTGCACCTAAAACTACTTCAAAAAGTGTGAGTCAAGATATTGATGTAAATGATCTGTTCTCAAACGTATGGACACAAAAAATAAAACCACAACAGAAGAAAAAAAAGCCAAACTCTAAAAGAATAGAAGATATCGCACGAAAAATAAAAACTGCAGAGAAAAATAGTGTTAATTCTGTATCTGAAAAAATTGAAAAACTAGATATGCAGGAATCTGATAAAGAGGAACAACAGGCTTCAACTGCTAATGAGGTTAATGAATATTTAGCTAAAATTCAAGCAATTGTTTATAACTATTTTAAGGTACCTCCCAACAGTGAAGGCTACAGTGTGAAAACTGTTATAGAACTAGACCCGCTTGGTCATATGACAAACTTTAGAATTTTAAACTATTCTGCAAACGAAGCGTTGAATGCAGAAGTGGATAAAATAAAAGAGAGACTCAAAAATGTTGTTTTTCCTAAAAATCCTCAAAATAGGTCAAGCAGGACAATTGTAGTATTAATTTCAAAGGAGTAAAATTTGAAAGTTATATTTTCATTATTTATATTTATAAGTTTAGTTTTTGCAAATGATGCAACTATAGAAGTCATCAAAAAAGTGGACACAGTTCCTTCCATAGCTGTCGAAGATGCCTCCATCTCTTATGATGACACATTTAGACTACGTTTTTTTAAAACATTGATAGCGGACTTAAATGTTATCTCTATCTTTAATGTTGACAGACACCATAGAGTATCAAACTTTAATGACGTAAATGTACTTGTAAAAAATAAAGATATGGCTTATGTACTGCGATATAAAATGTTTGAAGATGATAATGGCGCTCTCAATGTTCAAGTGAAGTTAATAAACAAAGGTGAAGATGTATTTGTTAAAAATTACAGAGTGGCTAAGCAAGATATTTTTATGTTTGTTTCTCATGCCATTGCCTATGATATTAATGAATTTATGGGAAAACCCTCTGTTGCATGGATGAAAAGAAAAGTTATTTTTGCACGCATTGTTGCCCCTAAAAAAAGTGAAATAGTCATCGCAGATTATACATTGGCATATCAACATACGATTCTCAAAGGTGGATTTAATATCTTCCCTAAGTGGGCAAACAAAGCGCAAAATGCTTTTTATTATACAGCTTTGAATCCAAAGACACCAACACTCAAATATGTTGACATTAAAAATGGAAAAGTTGAAAACATTATCTCATCAGATGGAATGATGATATGTTCAGATGTTAGCAACGACGGTAAAACACTGCTGCTTACAATGGCGCTTGATGGTCAGCCTGATATTTATAGCTTTGATGTTACTACACGAAAATATAAACGTTTAACGCGATACAGTGGTATAGATGTTAATGGGCAGTTTATGGGTAAAGATCAGATTGTTTTCATATCTTCACGTTTAGGCTATCCAAATGTATTCACAAAACATCTTGATACTGATGAAATTGAACAAATGGTTTATTATGGAAAAAGTAATGTCTCTTGTAGTGCGCATGGAAAATATATAGTTTATGTTGCTAGAGAGAGTTCTAATGCCTTTAGTCAAAATACTTTTAATCTTCATCTCATTTCAACAAAAACTGATGTTATCAGACGTTTGACTGCAACCGGTGTGAATGAGTTTCCAAGATTTTCCAAAGATGGTGATGCTATTATATTTATCAAAAATTATAAAGGGCAGAGTGCCATAGGAGTTATCCGCCTTAACTACAATAAAAATTATCTTTTTCCATTGAAATATGGAAGAGTCCAATCTATGGATTGGTAAGAAATTGATGAGAAATGAAAACTATTGACATTTTTTTGGTATAATATTTTAAGATTAAATATTCAAGGAAATAGATATGAAAAGTATAGTACTTTCTAGTGTTGTTACAGCACTTTTAGTTTTTAGTGGGTGTTCTTCAAAAGAACCTGCAGTAGACAACAAAACAGAAGAGGTTTCTGCTCCAGCGGCTCAAGAAGTTCAAGCTCCTGTAACTGAAACAGTATCAAGTGAAAGCAGTGTTGTAAGTTCAACTGCAGAAAACTCAAGTACAGAAAACTCGGCTGAGATGACAATGAGTGCGATAGAAAGTAAACTACCAACTATATATTTTGCTTTTGACAAATACAATATCACTCCAGAGATGCAAGCACGCATTGATGCTGCTGCAGAATTAGGTAAAACAGATGCAGCAAAATCTTTAAATGTAAAACTAGAAGGAAACTGTGATGAGTGGGGTAGTGATGAGTATAACTTCGCACTTGGCCTTAGACGTGCAGAAGCTGTTAAAAAAGCTTTAGTTACTGATGGTATTGATGCTTCTCGTATTTCTATGGTAAGTTATGGAAAAAGCAATCCGGTATGTACAGAACATACTAAAGCGTGTTGGGCTAAAAACCGTCGCGTAAATTTTAAACTTCTTCCATAGTTTTTTAAGTAAAACCTATGAATCGGAGCGTAATAGTAAGCTTTCTTATTGTTGCTGCTGTACCAACTCTACTCTTATGTGCCGAACCTTCTGCGTTTGGTGCCGGAGATCTTTCAAGTCCTGAGCCTTATGGACTTACTTCTAATGAAAAAGTCATTTTAGAAACAAAAGACAAGCTCAAAAAAGTTGCTCAAAAAAGTAATTCACAAGCAAGTCAATTAGATTCACTAAGAGAGAGAATAGATGGTCTGCAGAGCATTGTTGAGAGTATAAGCAGAAACACACATAACAATAAAATTAATCTAAATAAGCTCAAAGAAGAAGAAGATTTAGGTTTTTCAAACGCAACTGAGTACCAAACAAGATTGAGCGGTTCCATTGAGCAAAAAGGGCAAAAGATAGAAGAACTAAAAGCTAATATCTTAGAACTCTCAAAACTTTTAGATGAAATCAACACCCAATATGTGACAAAAGATGAATATAATACTTTAGTCAAAAGTGTCAATGATTTCAAAGATTTAGTAGCAAAAGAGCTCAAGTCCGGCAAAAAAGTCAAATCTAGTGCATCTAAAAAAAGCAGTGCAGAATTATACAATCTTGCGAAGAAAAATTATGATAAAAAGTATTATACAAAAGCGATACAAAATTATGAAGAGTTGATAAAAAGAAAGTATAAACCTGCATATGCACACTATATGATTGGTGAGATGAATTATAAAAGAAAGAATTATGCAAATGCAATCTCTTACTTTAAAAAAAGTTCGTTACTCTATTCAAAAGCTTCATATATGCCGACACTTATGTTGCATACTGCAATATCTATGGATAAAACGGGAGATAATGCACATGCAAAATCTTTTTATAAAGCGATTATTGCAAAGTATCCAAACTCCAAGGAAGCAAGTGAAGCTAAAAGACGCTTAAAGTAAAAAAAATGAGCATAATTTTCAGCTAAAGAAAGAAGAAATTATGCTAAAATCCACGAATTAAATTATAAGGTAAAAAACATGGCAATCGAAGAAAATCAAATCGTATCATTAGAGTATGAAGTAAAAGACGGAGATACAGTAGTTGACAGCAATGTTGGTGGACAACCATTGGTATTTATGTTTGGAAAAAGTCAAATAATTCCTGGTCTAGAAAACGGAATCAAAGATATGGCAATCGGTGAAAAAGGCAACATTTCTGTAAATGCTGCTGATGCTTATGGCGAGTATAATGCTGAAGCAACACAAGAAGTTCCAAAAGATCAATTCGCTGGAATTGAGCTCAATGAAGGGATGACTCTTTATGGACAAGGTGAAGATGGCTCAACTGTTCAAGTTATCGTAAAAGAGATTAAAGATGATTCTATTGTTATTGACTTTAACCACCCTTTAGCAGGTAAAAATTTAATGTTTACAGTAACTATTAACAATGTTAGAGATGCTTCTGCTGAAGAGGCTATGACAGGTGTTCCGGCTGAAAACAAACAAGAAGAAGATGGATGCTGTTCAACTGACGGCGGCAGCGGTTGTGGATGTCACTAAATTCATAACTGAATCTTCTGCCTCTGTTGCGGCAAAGAAAACAGCCACTCTTTTAAAGACATTAAGTGTAAATGCACTTATAATGGGAGAGAATGGCGTAGGTAAAAGAACACTGGCTTCTTTTATCTTACCCGATGCATCTATTGTTGATGCGTCAAACTTTGATGAACTTTTATCTGCACTTGAAAGTTCTAAAGAGTTAATTGTTACAAACATAGACAACTCCCCAAATATAAATAGATTAATTGATGCGATAAAAGAAAAAAAGATTCGTATTATTGCAACATCAAAACACTCTTTTTTTAATGGGCTCATAGATGATCTTTTTAGTGTTAAATTTGACATACCACCTCTGAGAGAGAGGCTTGAAGATGTGAATTTTTTGATACAAAAATTTACAAAAGAAGCAGCAGAACTTTTTGGTGGTGATGAAAATTTTAATATTGAAAATTTCAAACCGGATCTCTCTAAAAATTCGAAATCTCTACGAAGACAGGTGATGATAAATTATTTGCTTCAAGATGTTCAAGACAGAGATTTGATGGATATTGTAGAGAATTATCTTTATGAGAAATTAGGTTCACAAAGTGATTATAGAAATTTTTTGTATCTTTATGAAGCACCATTGATTCGGGGAGGACTTAAAAAATTTAAGTCGCAGTTACAGTTAGCAGATAAATTGGGATTAAATAGAAATACACTACGAAAAAAAATAGCAGAAAACAGAGAATACTTAGAAGGAGAATAAATGAGTAAAATAGCGATGATATTTGCAGGACAAGGGTCTCAAGCAGTTGGTATGGGGAAAGATTTTTATGAAAACTCAAAACTTGCACGTGAAATGTTTGAAAAAGCGGGTGATAGAATTGGGGTAGATTTTAAAGAGATAATCTTTGAAGAGAATGAGAAACTTGGGCAGACTGCATACACGCAGCCTGCAATACTTTTAGTACAGATGATAGCCTATAAACTTTTTAAAGCTGAATGTCCCGATGTGAAAGCAGAACTCTTTTTAGGTCACTCTTTGGGTGAATTTTCTGCACTTTGTGCTGCCGGAGCCATTGACTATGTAGACGCAGTGGAACTTGTTCACAAGCGTGGCGCTTTCATGCAAGAGGCATGTGACGCTATTGAAGCGGGAATGATGGCTATTGTCGGTCTTGATGATGCCAGTGTTGAGAAAATTTGTACAGAGGCACAGGCTGAAGGTAGAAAAGTATGGCCTGCAAACTATAATCAAGATGGTCAGCTTGTTGTTGCTGGTATGAAGTCAGATTTGGAATCATTAGAGCAAACTTTTAAAGATGCAGGAGCAAAACGTGCACTGCTTTTAAATATGTCTGTAGCTTCTCACTGTGACATCTTAGCGCCTGCACAAGAGCCGCTTGCGGAGTTGATGGAGAAATACATCACAGATAATTTCGAAGCACCTGTTGTCTCAAATGTGACAACAAAACCGTATAGCACAAAAGCTGAGGCGGTAGAACTTCTAAAAGAGCAGCTTGTAAAACCTGTTAAATATAAACAGTCCATTCAGGCAATTGCACCGGAAGTGGATATGGCTATAGAGTTTGGAAATGGTGTTGTGCTTAAAGGGCTTAACAGAAGAATAGCAAAAGAGCTCAAAACAGTTAATATTTCTGATATGGCTTCACTTGAAAAAGTCAAAGAGGAAGTCTGCTCATAAAATGAGAGTCACACTTGCCCAGACCTCACCAAAGTTAAACCGCTCAAATTTGGATGATATTGTCACTATTATTCAAGATGTGAAAGCTGATTCGGATTTAATTGTTTTTCCAGAGTTGGCTTTAAGCGGTTACCTTTTGCAGGATAAGCTGCGTGAGGATGCATGGAGTGAAGAGGAACTCTCTCTTTTGGCAGAACTCAGCCGGGACATTGACATCGCTGTCGGTGTAGCTATGCGTGAGGGAGAGCTTTTTCGTAACTGTGGACTCTATTTCTCTGGCGGAAAACTTGTCGCAAAACATATAAAAGTGCATCTTCCAAATTATGGAATGTTTGAAGAGGCTCGTTACTTTGAAGGTGGAGAGAAATTTGAAGCTTTTGAAGTGGCTGATAAAAACATCTCTCTGCTTGTTTGTGAAGATCTGTGGCATAAAGAGGTGCATCATGAGCTCATTTGTCTTAATCCTGATCTCATTATTGTGCATGTTGCTTCTCCTGCTCGCGGATTTAGTGAAGATGGTTTGGAGATTCGAGAGAAGTGGTATGAGATAATTTCTACTGTGGCAAAAGAGTGTAGTGCAAAACTGCTCTTTGTTAATCGTGTCGGATTTGAAGATGGACTTGGTTTTTGGGGTGGAAGTTGTGTTGTCGATGAAAATGGAATCATACAGAGTAAATTACCAAAATTTGAAGTAAAAATAGAAACTGTAAATATATAAAGGGAAATAATGAAAATAGCAATCATGGGAGCAATGCCCGAAGAGGTGGCACCTATACTTGAACGTCTCGATGATGTCGAGGAAGTCAACTATGCAAAAAACAAGTACTATAAAGCGAAATATAAAAATATAGATGTAGTCGTGGCATACTCAAAAATCGGAAAAGTCTTTTCAACTTTGACAGCTACGACAATGCTTGAGCTTTTTGCTTGTGATGTGCTCCTTTTTACAGGGGTTGCCGGAGCTGTGAACCCTGAGCTTCAAATCGGTGATTTGGTTGTTGCTTCTAAGCTTGCACAGCATGATCTTGACATTACAATTTTTGGTCATCCACATGGCTATGTTCCAGAAGGAAGTGTCTATGTTGAAGCTGATCAAGATTTGATAGCTTTGAGTAAGATGGTTGCTTCTGAGATGGATGTAAATGTAAAAGAAGGAATCATCGCCACAGGTGATCAGTTCATCGCATCTGTGGAGAGAAAGAACTTTATAGCTGAGACTTTTAAAGCAGATGCTTTAGAGATGGAGGGTGCGAGTGTTGCTGTTGTATGTGATGCTTTGGGTGTTCCTTTCTTCATTCTTCGCTCTATCAGTGATTCAGCTGATATGGATGCCGGTTTTAACTTTGAAGAGTTTGTTGAGAGTTCTGCAAAAGTAAGTGCAGAATTTTTGATGAAGATGGTTGACAGGTTGGCAAAGGCCTAATGAGTATAAAACTCTCAAAAAAAATCATGTCTAAACTTGGTAAAACAAATGCCGAGTTTGAGCTTATAGAAGAGGGCGATAAAATCCTTGTCGGTCTTAGCGGTGGCAAAGATTCTTTAACGATGATTCACGCAATGAAAGAGCAACAACGCCGTGCTCCTTTTAAGTTTGAGTTTTTGGCAGTGACTGTAAGCTATGGTATGGGTGAAAATTTCGATAATCTCATTGCACATTGTAAAGAGTATAATATTCCTCATATTGTCCATGAGACACAAACGTATGAACTTGCAAAAGAGAAGATTCGTAAAAATTCTTCATTTTGTTCTTTCTTCTCACGTATGAGACGAGGTTATCTCTACTCTGTTGCGCTAGAACATGGCTGTAATAAAGTTGCTTTGGGTCATCACATGGACGATGCGGCAGAAAGCTTTTTTATGAACTTTATCTATAATGGTCAGATGCGTAGTCTCGCTCCAAAATATAGAGCTGAGAATGGCCTTGTTGTCATCCGCCCGCTTATTCAGATGCGTGAGCGACAGCTTCGTGCTTTTGTGGTAGATAACGGCATCGAAGCCATAGGCGATGAGGCCTGTCCCGCTATGCGTTTTGATGTGAAAATGCCTTATGCTAGAGCAAAGATGAAAGATATGCTTGCTAAGATGGAACAGGATTTTCCTCAACTCTTTACGTCTCTCAACGCTGCATTTAAAAATATTTCAGTAGAGAGCTTTTTTGATAAAGAGAAGTTTACGCTATAATAACTAAACTACAAGCAAGGAGTTTACTATGACGATGATGGTTAAAATAGATGATAAATATATATCAAAATTTGAGAGTTTTATAGCCTCCTTGCCAGAGGGTGCTGTAGAGATGAAAAATTCTTTGGATGGTGAAATCTCAAACAGAGTCACGCAATACAAAAACAATCAAATGCAAACAACCCCTTTTATGGAAGGTCTTGATTCTATAAGAGAGAAATTAGCATCTCAACTCTAATACTTGAAAAATCTGATAGGTTCGACAAGGAGCTTGAAGCTGTTATTACGTTTATCGCAAAAGATAGCGTTAGCAGAGCATTGAAATTTTATGATGAAACCCTTGTAAAAATAAATACTATACCCCTCAAACCCTTACATCCATAGAAAACGAAAATCTTTGAATGATGAAAATATTCGAGAACTGATCTACAAAGGTTATACCATACCATTTTTCATAGATAAAAAAAGCAATAAAATAATAATACTTGGAATCTTTAACCAAAATCTCTGGCAATAATATCTTTTAAAACAGTTTTTGCCAAATAGTTGGCTTGTGATGGTTGATTTTTTGTATGCATTCCCATCGAAGACGATGGGAACAAGGGAGGAGAAGTTTCTTCTGTAGTAAATTTCCTTTAATTGTATGATAAAAATAATAAACAAATAAAATCGAAAATACTTGTTAAGAAAGAAATGAGAGCTAAAATACTCAGAAAAAAATAAAAAAATTTTCTTAATGGATGGAAATTTTTAATTACAACGGATTTATTTGGATTTTTTGGATCATAATAAATTTTGAGTTTTTTGTTCTCTACCCATTGTGCAAATCTTTTATTCATATCATGATATTGATTACTCGCATTTGGATTAAGAGAATAATTATATATATAATCACTCTCAAAAGAAAAATTCTTATTTTGATATATTTTGTTGTCAAGTTTAAATTTAGATATTATAACAGGGAAATATTCTATGGTAGACCCAAATCTACGGACAACTTTTACTTTGAAAATTCCTATTTCAATAATTTCAGCAGTTGTACTTTTCCAAGATTTACTTTTATAGTTATTGAGCAAAGGAGATAAATATAATTGAGAATAGTATGCGCTAAAAAGAATCATTAAACCTAAAAAAATAAACTCATAATATTCATGAAATGTAATATATTTATAATTAGGACAGTTATATAATAAGTAATAAAAAGGTAATGGTAATACAAGGAAAGCAAATATACTTTTAGCTACTACTAGAGAGGGACCTTTATCATAAATCATTTTCATATAGTATGGATTTGTCGTAAAATTAAATAAATCTTGTTTCATGGTAGTATGCCTAGTTATTTATTGAATGTATTTTACAGAAAATAACTTTGATAAACAAGAGTACTAAAATGGAATAAAGTTATGTTAGTATGTCCTCATCATAAATAACAGCAGTGCCTGCAAGCAGGTCGTGTAGAGCGCGTTTGTCCTTACGAAAAGCGACCATTAAAAAACCTATGCCTAAGAGCAGGGTGGAGGGGATGTAGCCTAGTGAACGGGTGATCGCCTGTTTATTTGTTATGTCTTCAAATGT
>Ga0256829_1003143_pt1 | contig 11676 bp, 10 predicted proteins | sample 131447metaG_FD_185979 | JGI IMG/M metagenome (GOLD analysis project Ga0256829, IMG submission 185979) | Hydrothermal vent microbial communities from Lau Basin, Pacific Ocean - 131-447 | ecosystem: Environmental > Aquatic > Marine > Hydrothermal vents | place: Pacific Ocean: Lau Basin | collected... | reverse complement strand
AAAGCCTGCTCATACCCGCGCTCAAGGCAGCCTGCGATAAAGCGTTCTTTGAAATCCTCCACAGCGCCTTGTCTGCGAAACCCATTTAAAGCGCGCCGCAAAGCATCTGCTTCAGTGGGACTAAAGCCCGCCGCGACAATCGCGATCTGCATCGCCTGTTCCTGAAACAGAGGCACCCCATATGTCCGCTCAAGCACTTCGCGAAGGTCTTCGGACGGATAGATGATCTCTTCCTCACCGCGCCGCCGGCGCAAATAAGGATGCACCATATTGCCTTGAATCGGCCCGGGCCGAATGATCGCCACCTCAGCAATTAGGTCCTGATACGTGCGTGGGCGCATCCGCGGCAGGAAGTTCATCTGTGCGCGCGACTCGACTTGGAAAACGCCAATCGTGTCTGCCTCGCAAAGCATATCGTACACAACCGGGTCTTCCTGAGGCAGAGTTGCGAGCGTGTAGCTTTCCCCCTTCCACATCTCCAAAAGATCGAAACACTTTCGGATACAGGTCAGCATGCCCAGCGCGAGAATATCGATCTTGAGCATGCCAAGGGCTTCAATATCGTCCTTGTCCCACTCAAGAACCGTTCGATCTGCCATGGCGGCGTTCTCAATGGGGCAAAGCTCATCCAGGCGCCCTTTGGTGATCACAAAGCCACCGACATGCTGTGAGAGATGACGCGGGAAACCAGTGATTTGCTTCGCCAGATCCAACGTTTGACGCAGCCGCTTATCCTCAAGATCAAGGCCCGCTGATTTTGCGCGCTCATCGCCGAGATCAGAAGACGAGACACCCCAGACCTGGCTCGAAAGCGCAGACACAACATCCACAGAAAGCCCCATAGCCTGGCCAACCTGCCGGATGGCGCTCCTAGAGCGATAATGGATGACTGTTGAGCACAGCCCAGCACGATGGCGCCCATATTTCTGATAAATATGCTGGATGACTTCTTCGCGGCGCTCATGCTCGAAATCGACATCAATATCGGGCGGCTCGTTTCGCGCCTCAGAAATGAAACGCTCGAACACCATCGTGATCATATCAGGTGAGGCTTCGGTGATCCCAAGGGCGTAGCAAACCACCGAGTTTGCCGCCGACCCTCGCCCCTGACACAAAATCCCCTTCGAACGCGCAAAGGTGACCACATCATGCACCGTCAGAAAATAGCGCGCATAATCTAGCTCAGAAATCAATCTCAGCTCTTTTTCGACCATGCTGCGAACTTTGAGGGGGACCGCATCGGGATAGCGCCTAAGCAATCCTTCTTCTGTCAGCTTACGCAGGCGGTCATTTGGCTCCAGGCCATCGCTGACTTCATCTGGATACTCATAGCGTAGCTCATCCAGCGAGAACGGGCAGGCCTGCGCAATTCGTGACGTGTTCTTTATCGCGTGTGGGTAAGCCTGAAACAGGCGGCGGATCTCAAACTCCGACTTGATCCGACGCTCAGCGTTCGGCAGCGCACGACGCCCCAATTGATCAATTGTCGTCTTCTCGCGGATACAGGACAAGACATCCGCGAGCCGCAGCCGTCCCGCCGCATGCATAATGACATTCCCAAGTGCGACCGTTTCCAATCCAACCTGATCAGCAAGCGCTTGTGTCTCGGCGAACCGCGCCGGATCCTGGCCATCATATTCCGGCACCAGGCCAACAAACACATGATCGTCAAAGGCCGCTTTTAGCGCCAGGAGTGTCTCTGAGAACTCTGGTCCGGACAATCCAATCAAGATGCAATTATCCGCATAGGAAATGACGTCTTCGAGTGTCAGATCACACTGGCCTTTCACAGTTCTCCGTTTGCCCAGGGTCAAAAGGCGCGAGAGCTGGCCAAAGGCTTTGCGATCCCTTGGATAAGTCAGGATTTCTGTCCCATCCCTCAACCGTAAGCGTGTCGCCACAAGATAGCGCAGGCCCAGCTCTTTCGCTGCGCTGTGCCCACGAACAATCCCCGCAAAGGTGTTCGTATCCGCAATCGCAAGCCCTCCGAGATCAAGCTTGTGCGCACGACTCACCAGCTCCTCAGCATGCGAGGCGCCGGTCAGAAACGTAAAATTACTGATCGCGAAAAGCTCCACATAGCTCATGCGAGCTCTCCTGCGACATACCAGGCCTCATCGGCGTCACCGGGATAGTTCAAGAGCCAGAGCCGGCGGCCTTGATCTGTCTGCACTTGCCAATAATCACGTGTGCGCGGGTCTTCTTCGCGATACCAGCGCGGTGTGATCCGCTCCGGGCCATGTGCCCGATCGGTCGCGTAAGACTGTCGCCGCCATTTGAAGTTAAGCGGCGGCCGCCCTGGCGTTTCGACATGAATAAACTCAGGCGGCGTAAAAAGACGGATAGGCCTCGGCCGCGGCGCAAAAGACCAAGAGGGCGTCATACCCGCAGCTTCAACCTGACTGAACTCATGCTCTGGCACATAATGATCTCGTGCCCGAAACACGCGCACATGATCAAAGCCAAGTCGATTGCCGAGCGTTTCGATCAAGATCAAACGCTGGTCGGCGCGTTTTGCATCTTCGCCAAAGCTCCCCTGCTTGAGCCGAATAGGTTCGATATGCTCCGCGACAAGTCGGAACCAATCAGCGCCATACTCAATCTCCAGCTTGGACAAAGGATGCGAGAATTGCCGCAGGATGGCCTCAGGATCCAAACAGGGCCGCGCGAAGCCAATGCTCAGCCCATGATCGCCTGTATCAACGCATCGCACCGTTAGGTGGAAGCGGCGTGCCCCGCGCTGATCCCTTTCAAGTTTCCTGCAGATCCGATCGGCAAGGCGTTGCAGGACACTCTCAAGGTCTTCCAAGAACCCAATCGGCTCAGGCAAGGTCATGCGTGCGGCATAAGTCGGATCGGCGGCCTTAGGCGTTACCGGATCAGGCGTCAGGCCCGTCGCGGTTTGCAAAGCCTTGGTCAGATGCAAACCGAAGCGGCGAGCAAGCTCAGCCGATTTCTGCTCGCCAAGCTGGCCGATCGTGGTCAGCCCAGCGCGCGCGAGCTCACTGACAATGGTATGCGGCAGCCCAAGTGCGGCGACAGGCAGCGCCGATAGCGCGCGCGCCACGTCCCCAGGCGCAGCAATAGATACGTCTTGCGCTCCAAACCGCGCGAGTGCCCGCGCGCCGCCTTTCGTATCCGCAATCCCGATCTGCGCCTGAACCTGTAGATCTTTGAGGCGTGTCAGCGCCTCATGCCCCATCTCTTCTTCCCCTCCGAACAGATGAGCACATCCGCTAATATCTAAAAGCAACCCATCCGGAGGATCGAGAGAAACACGCGGCGACAGAGTATCCGCCCAGCGCCAAAGTGCGCGTAGCAACAGGTCTTCGCGCACCGGATCACTCGGCTCAGTCAGCAGATCTGGACAAATCGCCCGAGCATCTGCAAGCGCTTGGCCCGCTGCGGCCCCTGCCCGCAAGGCCAGATCATTCGCGTGCGTTAAGCGCCAGGCATTTTTCTCCTCAGTGATGATGGCAAAAGGTCCGGACAGACGCGCATCGCCATGTCGCGTCAAACGATCAAGGGGGAGTTGCGGGAGCCATATGGAGAGTATCCTTGGCATTCTGCCCTCCCTGACATGTTACACGCCACGCCCCGGATTCACCGTTCTTGCCCTTCACGCATGTCCATTCCCAGGTCGGCATTTCAGCATGAAGCGGAGCACACTCCCAGCGGGTTTGCGCCGCTGAAGTGCTCACGCCGCCTCGCAACAAAATAAGGCCGAGGCCACCGCCCTGCTCTGCCGCAAGCTGCAATCGGCGGCTTTCCTTTAGAGACAGCATGTCTGGCATTTCCAATATCACGCAAAACCCGCCCTCAGCCCGTAAGGCTTGATCTGCGGCCCACAGCAATTCTCCGCGCGACACGGCCTCCACAAGGATCACCGTCTCAACCCCAAGATAAGCTTGCAATCCCGTCGGGCAGAGGCTGACAATGTCCCGATAGAGACCAATCCAAAGAACACTCTGATCGTGTTCGGCGGCTGCGATGGCGGCGAATATGTCCGCCCCAGCGCCGCTCACCTCATGAATCCGGCCTTTGCGCAGCTGGATACGGTCGCCCATGGCAAGCGTATCCAGCTGCGCAAGTGAAAGTGTACCAGCCGCACACAGAGGGTGAAGGTCCGCTCGTCCCATTTGTTCTGTTTTTGTTCTTTTTCTGGAAAGAGTCAATCCGGAATGAACAAGGCCTCTTTCACGAACCTCAAAATTTCGTACAACCCGCCAAATGAGACGAGACGCTCGCCCCTATTGGATGTACCGGCTGAACTTGCGGGTTCACCATCTTTACGCGGCATGGCGCGTCATCCCGCATATGGATCGCTTGGGGCCGGATTGGCGCATGGCCAAACCATGGGCGATCAAACTGTTTGGCGGGGGCATTGAAGCAGGTGCGAGCTTGCATGTGGTCGCAGCAGAGGACGCTGTGGTTCGCCTCACCTGTTGGGCACCACCAGGAGGCTCAGCAAGCCTTACATTCGGTGATGCCTGTTTGATCGCGCCGGGCTGCAGGTTCATGGCTGGCGAGCGGATCAGCATTGGCTCTGGCTGTATGTTCGGACACAGTTCAACAGTTACCGACTGCGACTGGCATGGCGTATATGACCGCACAGATGTGCATGGCAAAACGAGGCCTGTCACACTGGGGGATAATGTTTGGCTTGGCGATGGCGCCTTTGTCGGCAAAGGCGTGACGATTGGTGAGAACTCTGTGATTGGCGCCCGCGCCGTGGTCACATCAGATATCCCGGCCAATACAATTGCGGCGGGCAATCCAGCGAAAGTCGTGCGCACCTTTGATCCAGCCGACATCGAACAAACCCGGATAGACTTATTCGCCGATGCGGAGGGCGTGGAGCGATTTTTCGACCAAGCCTATCGCGACGAGCTCAGCGGTAACACGACCTGGAACTGGCTGAGGTCGATCATTGCACCGCGCAAGATCGACTAGGCTCAACTAGTAGCTTTTCGGAAGCCCGAGCACGCGCTCCGAGATGAAGTTCAAGATCATCTCACGGCTAACGGGTGCGATCCGTGCCAGCATCGCTTCACGCATGTAGCGCTCAACATGATACTCGCGGGCATAGCCCATGCCGCCATGGGTCAGCACAGCTGTCTCACAAGCGTTGAAGCCAGCCTCGGTGCCAAGATACTTGGCCGCGTTCGCTTCTGCCCCGCATTCTTGCCCCTGATCGAACAGAGCCGCCGCTTTATAAGCAAGCAATTCAGCAGCGCTGAGCTCTGCCCAGGCTTTGGCCAGTGGATGCGCGATCCCTTGGTTTTGACCAATCGGGCGCCCAAAGACCACGCGCTCATTCGCATAGGTGGTGGCCTTTTCCAAAGCCGCGAAGCCGAGACCGATGCTCTCAACGGCGAATAGGACGCGCTCAGGATTAAGCCCCTGGATGAGGTATTTAAACCCAGCGCCTTCTTCGCCAATCAAGTGCTCTTTCGGCACTTCGAGGCCATCGATGAAGAGTGTATTACACTCAACCGCTTTGCGGCCCATTTTCGGGATCGGATTGGCTTCGATCTTGCCGCGATCAAGGTCGGTATAGAAGAGCGAGAGACCGAGATAGGGCTTCGCACATTGCTCTTTTGGCGTTGTGCGCGCGATGATCAGGATCTTGTCAGCGCGCTGGGCACCGGTCGTCCAGATCTTGCGGCCATTAATTGTGTAGCCAGTATTGGTACGCTCAGCCTTGGTCTCAAGCGAGGATGTGTCGAGGCCCGAATTCGGCTCGGTCACTGCGAAACACATTTTCTCTTCGCCAGAGATGATCTTTGGCAGGTTTTCCTGCTTCTGCTCATCATTGCCGAATTTCTCGAGCGGCTTCGGCCCAAAAATATTGAGGTGGATCGCCGAGGCCCCTGAATAGCCCGCGCCAGACCGCGTCACTGTCTGCATCATCAGCGCAGCTTCGGTCAGCCCCAGGCCAGCGCCGCCATACTCTTCCGGAAACGCGATGCCGAGCCATCCGCCTTCGGCCATGGCATCACAAAACGCTTCCGGCCAATCGCCCGTCTCGTCCGTATTGGCCCAATATTCATCGTCAAACTGCGCAACCGTGCGCGCGACACCGTCTTGAATGGCGAGTTGATCTTCGCTGAGTGGACCGATCGTGTGCATATAAATTCTCCTGTCGAGGATGATTTATGCCGCTATCAATTCGCCGTCCACTCTGACGAGGCGTCACACCCGCTCCGATAGTTCCGCATTTGGAGCAAATGTTGCGGCGAGCGGGCTTACACGTCCGGTCAAGACGAGGTCAGCGATGATTTGCGCTGTGATGGGGGCGAGCAAGATACCGTTACGAAAATGACCTGAAGCCACGAAAACATTGTCCAATTTGGTTTGTCCTAAGATCGGAGCATAATTGGCTCGCCCTGGGCGCACCCCGACCCAACTCTCCAACACAGGAGCATGTTCGAGAACCGGACAAATCCGAATGGCCTGCGCCCGAAGTTCAGCGATTTGGTCTGGCTCTGACTGCGAGAGCACACGGCCAGGTTCGCTGGTCGCGCCAATGATGATGCGATTGGCTTTTGGAACGATATAGACATGCCCTGATCGAAGCGTCATCCGCGGCGCACCTTCGATCGGCGCTACGGAGAGCATTTGCCCGCCAATGGGCTGAATTTGACCCAAGCTCGCATCCAGATCTCGAATATCGACCGGGGCGCCGTCACGCTCAATGGTCACAGACCCGGTTTGCCATCCCGCTGTGAGAAGCGTTGCATCGTGCCCGGCATGATCTAAGCCGCCCGCCGTCCATTTAAGTGCGATTTCTTCTCTGCGAATATCAATCCGCTCATGCCGCTCTGCGCAGGTGACCAGCGCGTCCAGGGTCAGTCGATTATCGACTTGCCCATCACTCGGTAAAAGTAAGGCCGCGATGGCATCATTCGCGACACTTTGGTCAATGTCGCCAAGATTGGATACGCATTCCGTCGGCGCAAGAGCATGTTCGGCAAGCGCGGCCTGCACAGCAGCCAGCTTCTCCGCCCCAACTTGGTCAAACGCGACGGCTAATGAAGGTCCCGGATGATACCCAGATGGTTTGCCAGACCGCGTTTCCAGCGCCCGCGCCCATTCCGGCCATAACCGCGCGCCCGCATCGCACAGATCAAACAGGCCTGGATGATTCTCAGCGACACCAATCGCCTCAAATGCTGGAGCGAGCATACCGGCGGCTGCCCAACTTGCGCCTCGCGGTGGCCATTGCTTCTCGAACAAGCTTACGCGAACGCCGCGATCCGCCAGTTCTAGCGCGCAAGACAGGCCGACAATGCCGGCCCCGACAATCGCGATTGATTGGAGTGAAGTGTTCTGCGCGTTCATCACGCCTGTTTAGCAGCCCGCACAAATCGAGCTACAGTGACGGCGCATATCAGATAGACTTAAATCGCTGCGCGCTCAGCTTCCCAAAAACTGATAAAAGCGGACGCACCTTCCTGGCGCTGGAAAATCACGGTCTTTCGCAGCGTTCCGCGCGCATCGCATACTGTCTTGATCATCAGTCCGGGGGCGTCTCGGTCGTGGCAAGCGAGCGCACCGGACGAGGTTTGCCATTTAGCAAAGCGATCGATTGCCTGCTCAAACGCGACTTCATCAACGGCCTTTACGGGTCCCAAATCGAGTGTGATTTCTGTCATAATGTCCCCACGCATTCTCCCACTCGCACTTCTTGCGAGATGATCGGACTGTATCGTCTCTCTCGGGTTCAATCAGCAAACCCGGTAAGCTTAATGCAAGCTTTGCACCAATTGTCGCATTCTTTGGCAAAAGCTCGAGTTGCGAATGCTTCTCAATTGTGAGATGGAGCGAACATGATCAACAAGATTAAAACGCTGACCGGCCTGAGCCTGCTCATTGGAGCAGTCGCGGCTTGCTCCAATCCAACTGCCAGCACAAGTGATGAGGCGACCGCTGACCCACAAAAAGTGCTGACGATTTACAGCTCTCGTCACTATGATTCTGACAAAGCCCTCTATGCCATGTTCGAGGAAGAGACCGGTGCGCGTCTCGATGTCCGCGAAGCCGGCGCGAGCCAACTTCTTGAAACAATGAAAGCAGAAGGCGACCAAAGCCCGGCTGACGTTGTGATTGCTGCCGACGCAGGGAGCCTGTGGCGCTTTAAGGATGCAGGCCTTACCCAACCGCTCGAAAGCGAAGCCCTCGAAGCCGCGGTTCCAGAGAGCTATCGCGCCGCCGACAGTCAATGGTACGGGGTCGCGCGCCGCATCCGCGGGATCGCTTATGACCCAAATCGCTGGGACGCAGCCTCTCTCTCAACTTGGGACACGCTCGCACAAGCCGACAAGGCCGGTGAAATCTGTGTTCGTTCTTCTTCCAACATCTACAATCTCTCGCTGATGGGCGAGCTCATCCATCGCTATGGCGAAGAGAGCGCACAAAATTGGGCAACAGCCGTGGTCGAAAACATGGCGCGCAACCCTCAAGGCGGGGACACCGATCAAATCCGTGCCATCGCAGCCGGTGAATGCTCGATTGCGATCGTAAACCACTATTACTGGGTGCGTCTCGGTGCGAGCGAGAGCGAAGCCGATCAACAGGTTGCAGCGAACACGTCGTTTCTGATTCCGGAATTTGTCGAAGGGTCAGGCTCGCACGTGAATATCACCGGCGTGGCAATGACGAAGACTGCAGACGATACAGAGCTGGTTGAACAGTTCGTCGCCTTCCTCCTGACCGAAAATGGACAATTCTACATCACGCGCGATACGAAAGAATTGCCATTGCTGTCGACCACGCCGCTTCCAGAAGGTGTGGATCGTCTCCCAACATTCGCCCCGTCAGATACGCATCTTGATGTGTACGGCGAGAACCAAGCAGACGCTCAACGCCTCTTTGATCTCGCTGGTTGGAATTAGCGGCGAACGCGGCCAAACGAGTTTTTAAATGCCGCACGCGAATCTTTTTCTTCGGACAATCCCGCCTTTGCTTGTTGTAGCATTGGTGGGATTGCCTGTTTTTGTCGCCGTAGTGACTGGCTTAACCGCCGGTGATGGCGCGACTTGGGACCACATCCTGCAAAATCGGCTGGTTCCGTACACGCTTACTACGCTCTCGGTTCTGCTCATGACCGCCATCATGATCCTTGGGCTTGCGGTCCCTGCCGCCTGGATGATCACCCAATATGACTTTCCGGGGCGCGGCATCTTCAGCTGGGCGATGATCTTGCCTTTGGCGATGCCGGGTTATGTTATGGCCTATTCCTGGGCCGATTTGATGGGGGTGGCCGGACCGCTGCAATCCTGGATCCGAGACGTCTCAGGTCTATCGGCGCGCGATTATTGGTTTCCAAACCTGTTCAGTTCGGTCGGCTTGGCGTTCGTCCTTGCCTCGACCTTGTTTCCGTACGTGTACATTACCGCGCGCGCGGCGTTCGCCATGCAATCGCGAACCAGTATCGAGGCGGCACGCAGCCTCGGTGCGCGCCCGATCGATCTGTTTTGGCGCGTTGCTCTGCCCGTCGCACTTCCAACCATTCTGGGCGGGCTTTGCCTCGCCCTGATGGAGGCCGCTGCCGACTATGGCGCCGCTGATTTTCTTGGCATTCAAACGCTTGGTGTCGGCATCATTCGCTCTTGGCAGTCCTTCGGAGAACCTAACACTGCCGCGCGATTGGCCTTGGCGCTGATCCTAATCGCGGGCGCGTTTTTGATCGCGGCGCGTTTGTTTCAAGGTCAACGCGGCACACAGCAGACAAGCTCCAGGTGGCAATCTCAGGAACGCTCCAAGCTCTCTCCTCTGACTGGGATTGGGGTGACGGCGCTGTGTTCAATCATTTTGCTGATTTGTTTCGCTGTGCCAGTTCTGCGATTGATCTGGTTGGCGCTCGAAAACAGAGTCTCTGCCGCCGATCTTGGACCACTTCTGCGAGCTACTCTTTTGCTCGGGGCCATGGGTGCGGCGATGGCTTTTCTGTCTGCCATAATCTTTTCGCTCTCTTCCAAACGAAGCGCGACGCTGCAACTTGCCACGCGCATCATCGCCGCCGCGGGATATGCTGCGCCGGGCGCCGTGCTCGGTCTTGGCGCGCTCTTTATAATAAGAGAAACCGGACAAGCGCTCTATGGCAGTGTCGCGATTGGGTTCCTGGTCTGGATCTATGTGAGCCGTTTCACATCAGCCGGTGTCGAGCCCATTCAAGCGTCCCTCGCACGGCTGCCGAAGAATCTCGATCTGGCGGCGCAAAGCCTCGGCAGTACGGGCCTGAAACAGTTTCTGCGGGTCGACCTGCCCTTGATCGCCCCAGGTGCTTTTGCGGCTGGTCTCATCCTGTTTGTTGAGATCCTGAAAGAGCTCCCCGCCACGTTGATGCTTCGTCCTTTTGGCTGGGATACGCTCGCGGTTCGCGCGCATGCTTACGCAACGGATGAACGACTCGCTCAGGCAACCCTACCCTCGCTGCTGATCGTACTTGCGGGATTGGCGCCCGTGCTGCTGTTATCGTGGCGTCTTGGACAAACGGAACGAACCTAGCTCATGTCGACCCGCGAACCTCTTATCGCTGAAAAGGTTAGCCGCACGTTTGCGGGCAATATCGCAGTGAACGCTGTCGACCTGGACTTAGAGCCAGGCAAGATCACGTCGCTTATCGGGCACTCTGGCTCAGGTAAGACAACCCTGCTGCGTTTGTTTGCGGGGATGGAACGACCGGATTCGGGGCGTATTTTGTCGGGTGCAGCCGAGCTGTCCGGCCCCACGAAACATGTGCCCATCGAAAAGCGGAAAATAGGTCTCGTCTTTCAGGATTTCGCGCTTTTCCCGCACCTATCCGTTCGAGAAAATGTGAGCTTTGGTCTGCAGCATCTGAAGTCAGACGACCGAAAGCAATGCGCAGAACAATGGATTGAACGATTGGGGCTTACCCACAGAATTGGGGCCTATCCCCATCAATTGTCGGGGGGGGAGCAACAGCGAACCGCGATCGCACGCGCTTTGGCACCGGAGCCTGTCGCGATTTTGATGGATGAGCCGTTTTCTGGCCTCGACCCGGCTATGCGCGATCAGGTTCGGGACGCGGCGCTGGAAGCGGTTCGAAGCGCTGGCATACCATCTCTGCTGGTCACGCACGACGCCAAAGAGGCCATGGTCCATTCCGACAAAGTCGCGATTATCGACCGGGGAAAAATCGTTCAATCCGGTACGCCGGGAATGCTCTACAAAAATCCGGTCAGCGAAATCGCTGCGAAGGCCCTGGGCCCCGTGCACCGAGTTAAGCGCGCCAACCTTCCAGAGGACTGGCAAAAACTGATTTCCGCGCGCGCAGATCTGGTCGCGTATCGTCCGGAAGCCTTGCAGGTATCGGCTGGCACAGGATACCGCGTTGTTCGCAATCGATTGGCCGGTGCCGTGTCCGAGATCGAGCTTGAGGGCGCAGGCGACGAGCCCCTGTTCGCGGTTTGCCAGCTTGGTTCGAGCGTTCAGACAGGTGACGATGTGAGCGTGACGATCAACCCGTCATTATTCTTTGATTTTGCGGGATAAAGTGTCTGACAATTTCGTCATGATGCAGCAACTGCCCTCGCCAAGCCACATTCGGATGCTTAGCTTGGACGAAAGCAAAGGATCAGGTTGACCATGAAAATGCTCCGCGCGTTCATTCTCGGAATAGTCCTGTGGCTAGGGGCTGCGGTCCCAGCC
>Ga0256829_1003142_pt1 | contig 11677 bp, 10 predicted proteins | sample 131447metaG_FD_185979 | JGI IMG/M metagenome (GOLD analysis project Ga0256829, IMG submission 185979) | Hydrothermal vent microbial communities from Lau Basin, Pacific Ocean - 131-447 | ecosystem: Environmental > Aquatic > Marine > Hydrothermal vents | place: Pacific Ocean: Lau Basin | collected... | reverse complement strand
AACAAACGCAAGAGAAGCTATCTCTTTAGGCGCTGACGGCTTTATCGAAAAAACTAAAAGTAAAGATATTATACCTTTAATCGTAAAAGTTATGGCTTCACATGAGCAATAACATCGCCTTCTGAGATTTTACCGCCTATTTTTACATCAATAGATTCGATAGTACCTGATATATTAGATGAAATATCTATCTCCATTTTCATAGACTCTACGACAGCCACTGTATCACCCTTCTTGATTTTTTGACCGACTTTAACCGGAATTTTCCAGATATTGCCCGGGACTAATGATTTTATCCTGTTTTTATCCTCTATTTTTGTTTTATGGTTTGAAATCTCCACATCCGCATCTGCCACCTCTACGCTAAATCGCTGTCCATCAACTAAAACGGTATAGCTGCCACTGTTTTTTTGTGATATTGATTCTTTTGGCATGGATGAAAGTTTGCGAACATTTACTTTTGCTTCACCTTTTAAAAATATTATCCCTTTATCTTGGCAGGCAGCAGCAATAAATAGATTTTCATCCGTTAATTTAATCTTTTCATCTTCTAATCGCTTACGCCAAAACGCTAATGATTTTGTTTCATCTTCATCTGCAATATCAAGTGCTTTTCTTGTAGTAGGTTTAAGCTTCAATTGTTTTGATGCAAGTTTAACAATCTCAGGATCCGGTTTAACCGGTGTTTTGCCAAAATATCCTAAAACCATTTTGCCAAAACCCGGAGCTATAGATTTCCATGGACCCTGTAAAACATTTTCAAGAGCCTGTTGGAAATAAAACTGCGAAACCGGAGTAACAGATGTACCATAGCCCCCGCGGTGCACAACTTCGCCCATAGCTTCTATCACCTGTGAAAATTTATCAAAGATACCGTTATCACGCATCATTTGCGTATTGGCGGTAAGCGCACCTCCGGGCATCGGAGAAAATGGGATCATTGAAGAGACTTTGGTAGCTTCAGGAGGGACAAAATAATCACTTAAACAGTGCTGTAACTCTTTTTCATATCTTAATATCTTGTAAAGATCAAGTCCGCCAAGATTGAACTTTGTCCCCTTTAGAGCATGCATCATAGTTAATATATCAGGCTGGGATGTCCCGCCGCTAACAGGAGCTGCCGCCAAATCTATACCATCAACTCCGGCCTCAAGAGCAGCTAAATACGCAGCAACCGATACGCCTGCCGTTTCATGTGTGTGCAGACGAATATGCATATTTTTTGGCAACAGCCCTCTTGCCATTTTAATAGTTTCATATACTTTATTTGGATTTGACGTACCACTTGCATCTTTAAAGCATATACTATCAAATTCCATACCGCTGTTAAGTATATCTCTTAATGTTTGTTCATAAAATGCCACGTCATGAGTACCATGGCATCCTGGAGGCAGATCCATCATAGTAATTACTACTTCGTGTTTTAGACCATAACTTTTTATCTTTTTAGCAGGATATATCAGATTATCAACATCATTTAACGCATCAAAATTTCTAACGGTCGTGGTTCCATGTTTTTTAAATAGTTTTGCGTGTAAATCTATTAATTCTTTTGAACCCGTCTCAAGAGTGACTGTATTGATGCCGCGTGAGAGAGTCTGTAAATTTACATTATCTCCTACTATAGCTCGAAACCTGTCCATCATCTCAAATGCATCTTCATTAAGATAGAAATATAGTGACTGAAATCTGGCACCTCCTCCAAATTCAAAATGATTAATACCAGCTTTTTTTGCAAAATCTACTGCCGGTAAAAAATCTTCCATCAATACACGCCCTCCAAAAACAGATTGGAAACCGTCTCTAAATGTCGTATCCATCACATCTATAAATTTCTTTGTCATAACTATCCTTTAGTATGCTGCAAGATTGCAGCAATAATTGCAGCTACTACACGCTTATCTATTGTTTTGTCAGCTTTAATGCTATGCATGATATCTCTTTTTTTAATATTTATGGTTCAATAGTATAATAAATAACTTTAAAGTTTTCATATATTTATCGTTTACACGTTATAATAAGAAACAGATAAATAGCACTTAAGGACGGTTGAAAATGATTATAAGTATGAGTGGACAGGATTTAATGGCGTATATAATTTTTGGCATATTGTTAAACTTTGTTTTTTCATTACTGTTTGGATTGTATTTGAGTAAAAATATCGGGGTTGAAGAGATGCTGATGAGCAAAGGAGATAAACAGCAGTCTATGTTTATTGCACTTGCTATATTCATTCCATTTCTTAAGATGCTTATAACTCTTTACCGCGTTGCGATACTTCAGATATATTTTTTAAACAAGGGTAGAAGCTATAAAGATTTTTGGGTATATATCACAAACGAATCTAAAGGATAGTATTATTGATTTTATTTAAAATTGTTCTTTCTTTGAAATAAGAGACTAAAAACATTGACAGGTAGCTTCCGGCAAGTGATACGACTACAGAGATAATATTTTTTGAATACAAATTATATATCAAATAAAATATAACTACCAATGATACAATGCCCCATGCTCGGATCAAAAGCGCGCTTAAAAAATCCCCGCTGGCTTTAATCATAGATATCTGATAAGCATTTAACATGATAAAAACAAAAAAGAAAGAGAGATGTTTAATCATAAGAGATGCCTCACTGTATAAAGCAGGAAATAACCATTTTACAAAAATATCGCTAAAAAGCAGCGAAAATATAACAAAAGCAAAGCTTACAATAAAACTGTACCCATATACCCATTTTTTAATACTTTTGATTTTATCATATTGTTTCTCTTTGTAAAGTTTGGAAAGCTCAGGAAGTACAAATCTAAAGATTGGAAATACAAACATCATAATCATATATGTTAGTACCGGCTTGCTTACAACCTGAAAATCACCCAAATCGCCTAATGGATAATACTTTATCATCAAAAGCACTGCAGTGTACATCATAACTATGCCTGAACCAAATTCTATCGTGGAAATCAATGAATTTTTAAGAAATTTTGATGTTATATTGTCCCATTTTGGTTTTTTAAGTTTTACCGTCTCAATGGTTGTTCGCTTTTTAAAATAGATAAACAAAGAGATGCTAAAAGCTGTAAAGATGGTCGATAAAAAAAGCGGTTTTAACCCTCTGACATTAAACAAATACATAAAAACTATAAACCAGATAATCATAAAAGCCGGCTCTAAAAAGGTTGTTTTATTGATGATACTATAGAGCCTGTACATAGCTATAATATTTGAAAAATATACACTCGAAGATAATGCAATTGCCGTAAATACAAGATACCAATATCCTACATGTACTTTTAAAACATGCATTAGATATGGTATAACTAAAGTCCAAACAAGCAAAAGTGCAATGATTAGCACTATTCTAAAGGTATTTATAATCTTTTCATCATCTTTTGTCTGAGCAAACGTAACAACCATTGAAGAGCGAAAACCAACAAGGACCAAAAGAGTCATAGTAAAAATATCAATAGAGGTAAAATATAGAGCAAGTTCATTTTTGCTTATAATATGTGCAACATACACCTTAAAAGCAAGATTTAGTATTACACTTAGAAACGATACGACAATATTTGTATATATGGCTTTTTTCACACCAATATTCCTTTTGTAGGTTTAGGTGGTCAAAATACTTTAAAAGGATTTTATAATAAAAAATCAGATACAATAATCTATGATTGATTTTAAAATAAAAATTCTTTTAAGCATATTAAGTGCCGTTGTTTTTTCTTTTATCGTACTTTTATTGGCATTTGCCATGCCGATACATAAACAGCACTCATTTACACCAAATTATCCGGCAAACGAGCTCAAGCAAGTTTCACAAATATTAAAAAAAAGGCTAAGTTAGTTTTCTTTTAATCATATGTATAAAATTATTTTTTTTAGATTTTATTTTTTTGAATCCATGCAGCTCAATATCCAAATCAATTGCGCATTCAACTGCCTGTTTTGGACGTAATTTTATAGCGCAACTGACAAGAGCATCCAGATAAAGCGAAATAGACTCTACATCTTTTTGCTTTTTTATCTCGCTAAGTATCAAGACCGCATCTGCAATACGAAGATTTTTAGCTACACCTAAATTTTTATGTACCATATTTAAGCAAGGCTGGAAACTAAACTCTTCGCCTAAAAACTGCTTTTCCCACATATATGAGATAATATCAATGAACTCTTTATTGGTTGTTAAAATCTGTTTCACATAGTCATCTAGCAGTTCATAAACAGTATCCTCATCAAGTCCTAATTCACTCATAGCTTCATGCACATTATATTTATAATTGCAATCTAGCACATCAGATATCATCTCATTGGCACTTTTTATTAAAAAACAGCTCTTTTGCGCATACAATATATATCTAGTTGGTAAATTATCGATAGTGTTTAGAGTTGAAATATTCATAATATCGTATCTGGTTGTATTTTTAAGATTATTAAAGATTTTTTTTAAAGAATTTTCAAGTTTTAGCGGATTGCTCTGAGCTGCATTATCAATATCTTTTTGTGTATATTGTGCTTTTGGAAGACCTAATTCTAAATCAAAAGTGTCATATATAAAAGAAGATATCAATTCATCTTCAATCGTGGTATTGTTTAAGGCATTTTGAATATCTGGTTTTGTTATAATAGTATGATGGTTTTTTATTGCGTGTGCTTTTGCAGCTAAAAAGATATTTCTCACCATAACCCTTTGAAAAAACTTATTTATCTTATCATAAAATAACTTATATGGGCTGTTTATTTGCAATATTTTCGATAAAAACAGTTGCATAAGAAGCTTTTGGCAATATAAAATCAAGTTGCATTGAAAATGTAGCCGGTATATATTTACAGCTAAGTTCTCTTGGATATATCCATGCATCTCTTCTCAAGCCTTTTGCGTCTAAAAACTCATCATCATACAGCTCTTCAATCTCTCTTGCATCACCTCTGGCTCTAAACACATGTCTGCCTGCCAATAGTCCGGTAGGTGTAACACTTTTGGTTAAAAATTCCTTTAATAGCGGAGACTTTGGAGTAAATACTTTACCGCGCCTATCAGTCATTACATCACCACTAAGAAGTTTAAAGTGATCCAAACCCTCATCTATACTCATCTGAACCCTTTGACTCAGCCATTGGTTAAATTTGTAACTTTGATATACGCTTATAAGAAATTTACTTACTTTTTTGTCTTTTATAAAAATATCGCCATCTATCATTTGCCTAGCCTGTTTAATGCTGTCATCTGAAAATCTTTGATATCCAAAATAATTGGGAAAACCAGATTTTTGCAACTTACCTGCTATTTTATCAATTTTACCAGCCTTTATGCCATCTACATCTCTTAGTGTCACGGTAAATTTATTGGCAGATAAATCTCCGATACTAATTTTACTTTTGCTTTTAAACGTCTCAAGGATTTTTACTTGCTTATGATAAAATCTTTGTAGCTGTCTTTCATATGATTGCGGCAAAGATAGATACTGCGTTGTTGTTGCGTATTTGTCTTTTAAGCCTGCGTACCCGATTTGAGATGTAGGGATGCTAAGATATGAGGCTATAATATCTATCAGCTCCCAGGTTGTAAGATTTGTCTTTTCTACATGTAAGATTAAAAATGTACCTTTTTTTGCAAACTTTCTATCAAAGAGTTCATCCACTATAAAATCATTTCTATTTTGTGAGAAGATAAAGTTTATACTCTCATGTTTTAGCAAAAATACTCTATTCATAGCTCCAACAACCTTAACTCTTTTTTTGTCATCTGTATATCCTTTTGTATCTGTTTTTTTAGCTCATTTAATGAATTAAATTTTCTATTTTCACGCAAAAAATCCACAAAACTAATCGTAGCTTTATCGCTATGTTTAATATCACAATCAAGGATATGCGTCTCAACCGCAAATGAACCGTCAGTGCTTGCTCTGTGACCTATAAAAGATACAGATGGATGAAAATGCTCCTCATGGTTTATACGTGTAAGCGTAACATAAACTCCCTCTTTTGGCATACAGTAGTCTTTAATATCAAGATTAATAGTAGCTACAAGCTGCTCTTTACCGATACCTTGTCCTTTTATAACCTTGCCTTTAATTTCATAATTTCTACCTAAAAAAGCTGTAACGCTCTTAATATCTGCGGCTGCTAATTTTTTACGAACGGTATTTGAATGTACTGACTCTCCCGCTACTTTAACCTCATCAACGACAATAACATTTTTATAAAACAGATGTTTTAAATCATTGACATCATATTTTCTGTCTTTACCAAAATGAAAATCATATCCTACGACTATAGTTTTTAAATGTTCAAATTTCTTATGAAGCAGGTCTATAAAGCCCTTTGCATCAAGGTCTCTGATATCATTAAGTTTAAAAAAAACAATCGGGTGATGTACGAAAAGTTCTCTGTCTTTGCCTGGAGTCAAATTTGAAAAGCCTGAGTCTATAACAACAACGCATCCGTTACGACCAAGCCTTTTAAAGAGTTCCTTATGCCCTACATGTATGCCGTCAAAGCCGCCTATTGCTATTGTGTCACATTTTTTTATAGTAGTAGCAGTATTCAACATTGCCCTCCTTGCCCGCTAGTTTTGATGTAGCTTTATTTATAAGCGTCCAATTTTTCAGACTACATGCATCTTCAAAAACTATCATAGCTTTTTGTATGGCTTTTTCATCTTTTACAACACCTTTTTTATCTCTTTTTGCAAGCCGCCCTACTTCAAACTGCGGTTTAAATAACAATATAATATCATCATTTGCCAGACGGTCAATATCACCTAGTATCTTTAAAAGCGAGATAAATGAAACATCGCTTGTTACCAAATCAAATGTTTCATTAATATCAAATTTTCTTATATCTGTATTTTCATATACACTTACTCTGATATCATTTTGCAAAAGTGGATGCAGTTGCTTATTTCCAACATCTACACAGCTTACATGCAAAGCACCGCTATGAAGTAAAACCTGAGTAAAGCCTCCGGTTGACGAACCGATATCAAGAGCATTTTTATCTTTAACCGATAATGAAATCTCATCTAAAAAATTAGCAAGCTTCCAAGCTGCGCGACTGACATAATTTTTATTCTCTTTTACTTTTATATCTGCTGATTTGCCGTCAACTTTTAGCGAACATTTTAAAGCAACTGTTCCATCTACTAAAACTAAAGCATTTTTTATAAGCTCCTGAGCTTTTGTCTTGCTACCGGCTAAACCGTTTTGAACGATAAAAGTATCTAGTCGTATCAAAATTTAATCTTTACATCTAAGCTTAAATATTGCATATTCATCGCAAAATGCCCTCTTTGTTTACTGTTGTAGCTAAATGTGTCTATATTATAATTTAATCCTAGACTGTATCGCGAAGAAAAAATATAGCTAGCTCCCAAGCCGTATAAAATAGCTGAACCGTTGCTAGAAGACAGGTTGGTATAAGCTTGTCCCATTCCAAACTTTACATGTAGATCTATATGGTTTTTATATACATAATAATGCGCGGCAGTATTGACGGTAATAGCCGCGTAATCAAAGGATGAGGATGTACCATCTATTTGTTTCGCATTAAAAGTTCCTGTTTTAAAGTACTCTATCTCAACGGCTAAATATCTGTTGATATATGCTCCTATACTGATATTATATGCGCCTATATTTGTACTTTTTATCTGTTTATAATAGTTACTATCGCTATAGTTTGATACACCATAGCCCAAATCAATATACGGTCCTGCATTTGAACTCGCCCACAAAGCACCGCTTAACAGCACCGATAATATAATTATTTTTTTATTCATCCAACATCTCCCACATTGTCCGCTCTTTAAGCATAGTAACGCCAAGCGCTACGGCTTTATCGTATTTACTTCCTGCATCATCTGCGTATATTAGCATATCTGTTTTTTTTGACACTGAATTTGTAATCTTTGCACCCAGCTGTTCTAGCATCAGTTTTATTTGATCGCGTGGTTTTGTCATGCTTCCAGTTAGTACGATTGTTTTATCTTTAAACGGATTATCTTTGATCTTATTTTGTTTTGGCTGCGTCGGGCTTAATATATCTTGCAATTTTAAGATATGTTCTTTATTTATTTTTACAAACTCTAAGATAGATTCCGCCATCTCTTCGCCTATGCCGTCCATTTCTATAAGCTGCTCTTTTGAAGCTTTGGTAAATCCTAAGCCAAAAGCATTGCACAAGCTCTTTGATGCAACCTCCCCGATATGCTCTATACCTAAAGATTTAACAAATCGCCAACACTCACAATGTTTTGATTTTTGTATGGCATCTATGAGGTTTTGTGCTTTTTTCTCTTTAAAACCCTCTAGTTTAAGCAAACTCTCAAGGCTTAAAACATAGATATCTTCTACGCTTTTTAACAACCCTGCACCAAAAAGAGTCTGTACTATCTTCTCACCCATTCCTTCAATATCCAAACACTGTTTTGAAGCAAAATATATAATCGAATTTACTACCCTTGCTTTGCATGTAAGGTTTTGACATTTTATCAGCGCCCCTTCATCTAAAAGCTCACTTGAACAAACAGGACAAATAGTCGGTCTTTGCACTATCTGCTGTGTACCGTCTCTATAAGTAGCCAAAACTTTTATAATTTTAGGTATAACATCTCCGCTTCTTAAGATGATTACTTTGTCATTTATACGGATATCTTTTCGTTTTATCTCATCAAAATTATGTAATGTGGCACGCTCGACTACCACTCCCTCAATCTCGGTCGGTTCAACGACAGCTACGGGTGTAATAACACCGCTGCGTCCTACTTGAAGCAAGATATCTTTAACCCTCGTTATCTTCTCGACGGCGGGAAACTTATACGCAACCGCCCATCTTGGATATTTAACAGTATATCCCATGGCGTTTTGCTGCTTGATGCTGTCAACTTTTACAACCATACCGTCAAGCATCATATCGTAACTCTCACGATGTGCCTTCATCATCTCATAAACCGCTTCTATCTCGTCTGTGCTTTTACAGATATCTCTGTATGGAGGCTCTTTAAAGCCAAGAGTATAGATAAATGTCATAAGCTCATACAAAGAATCAAAATCAAGTTCACCCACGCCCACGCCATACGGTAAAAAAACAAGATTTCGTTTGGCAGTTATAGATGAATCAAGTTGTCTCAGACTGCCTGCTGCTGCGTTTCTGGGATTTGCAAATAAACTCTCACCCTCTTTTTCTCTTTTCAAATTTATCTTTTCAAATTCATCTTTAAAGATAACAACTTCACCCCGAATCTCTATAGGTTTTTTATAACTAATGCTAAGAGGTATAGTTTTGATGGTTTTAGCATTTTGCGTTATATCCTCACCCTGCAAACCATCGCCTCTTGTAATAGCCTGTGATAACTTACCGTTTTCATAAAAAAGATTTAGGCTTGCACCGTCATATTTTGGCTCACAGTAAAAGGTTATATCTGAAGCAAACTTATAAACTCTATCCATCCATTTTTGGAGTTCACCTTTACTAAAAACATCTTCCAAGCTCCACATACGGCTTTTATGAAATGCTTTTTCAAATCCGGAAGATATTGTATCGCCTACCCTTTGTGTAGGTGAATTTTGTAAAATCGATTGTGGATTTTTACTTTCAAACTCCTCTATAGATCTATAAAGTTTATCGTAAATCTCATCAGTTGTTATGGGGTCATCTTTTACATAATAATAATATGCGTATTTATTTAATTTACTAACTGCTTTTTCATACTCTTGATATGTCAATCTCTTCTCTCCTATAAATACACAAGTTTTGCGCCATAACCGCCCATATGTTGCGGTGCATCCTCAAACCTTACAATCTTTGGATGATGTTCTAGATACTCTTTGACAACAGCTGAGAGTATCCCCTCTCCTATACCGTGATAAACGATAACTTCATCCCAGCCCTGTATTAAAGCATCTGAGATAAACTTATCTAACACCTCTAGAGCTTCTTCTACATGTAAGCCATGCAGATCACATTTTAAAGCGCCTGATTTTTGCTCTATATCTATCTTGATATCAATCTTTTGCTTTTTCTGTGCTGTTTTTCCTGATGGTTTTAAATCGTAAATTTTGACTTTTAACCTCATGCCGTCAATCAAAACAGTGGCATCATTTGCTTTAATAGCATCTATGACACCCTTTTGGTTGTGATATTTTACAAAATCTCCGACTTTTAACTTAAACTGTGGTTTTTTTGGCACAATATTTTCTTTTGGGAGTGCTTTGTTTGCTTTATTCATAGCTCTGTGTTTTGATGGATTATCAACAGCCGTGACAGCTTTCTTGGCTTCATTTATCGCCTTGTCAAATTCTGCTCTTAATTTTTGCTTTTCATCTCTTAACTCATCAAAAAGTTTTATCTCAAGCTCTTTTAGATACTGCTGTTTTTTATCGACATCAATCATTTTTTCATCTAACTGCTTATGCTTTTGTCTGAGTTCTCTCTCAAGCGTAGAACCACGCTCTATAAGTTCATTTAATTTTTCATGATTTTGCCCATACACCTGTTTTGCCCGACTTACGATATATGACGCTATACCATACCTGCTAGCCGTCTCAAAGGCATAGCTTTTGCCGATAACGCCTTGCAAAAATTCATAAGTAGGAACTCGTCTTGCCTCATCATACAAGGCTGCTAAAAGCTCAACATCATCACGATCTGCCATAAGCGATGCCAGTCGTTTATGGTGTGTGGTGACAATAATTTTTTGCTGCTTTTTGATAAGCTCATCTAAAAGCACTTTAAAAAGCGCAGCAGCCTCGTCGCTGTCAGTACCCAACTCAATCTCATCAATGCCTATGAGTGCTGATTTGAAGCTAAAAATATTTGCAAATGCCTTCATTCGCCCCGCAAAAGTAGAGATATCATTTTTTGTATTTTGCGGATCATCTATTATTGCGCCTATATGCTTAAATGAACCAATTGATGATTTTGATTCATTAATATGCATAGGAATGAGATATTTTGCCATCAAAACACTGCTTAAGAGTGATTTTAAAAGCATAGTTTTACCGCCTGCATTTACACCGGTAATCATTAAAACATTGTTAGAAAAATCTACGCTGACACTTTTGGCGTTTTTTAAAGCAGGATGTTTAAAGTCCGCTATTTTGATATTTGAGTGTTTTTGTGAATGCATAATTACAAAATCTTTACTTTTTGCAAAATGGATTCTTGCCTGATAGTGATCAAATCTGTTAAATTCTTTATTTATATAGTTCAAAAACAAAACCATACCGTGCAGTTTTTCGCAAAACTCTTTGGTATAGTCATACAATAAAGTCACTCTTTCTTGATTTATATGTCTTATAGCCTCTTTCTCTTTTAACACGGCATCAGCATAAACATAGAAATATCCACCGCTGCTTCTAGCAACCACACTTGCTTTTAAAACATGGTTAAAGCCTCCACGAACCAGCAGACACTCTTCATCTTGAACTAAATGTATCTGTGTATCTATGAGATACGGATTTAGTTTAGAACTATGTAAAAGACGTTTTAATGTTGAGTTTATCTGATTTTTATGTGATTTAATTCTTTGATTTAATCCATAAAGTCTCTCATCCAAATCTTCATTAAAGCTACCTTTTTCATCAAAATATCTATCTATATCTTGAAATCCATCCGGTATATCAACACTTTTGATCCATGAATGCACGACTCCCGAACTTTTTAGTTTTTTAAAATATCTTA